>BNJT01000348.1_pt1 | contig 37875 bp, 52 predicted proteins | sample 8540491 | NCBI WGS metagenome assembly BNJT01 (sample SAMD00202455, study PRJDB9452) | human saliva metagenome | host: Homo sapiens | reverse complement strand
TAATTAACATAATGTCGTAATTATCTTTATTAGAGAAATCAGTTACGGCATCCGTATACCATTCGCCACCCAATTTTTGAAGGAGGGACGTTTTCCCAACTCCTTGTCCACCGACCAGGTCCAGAACATAGTCAAACTTAACGTATGGATCATAAACTTTAGCAACTGCACCAACTAGCCACATTTGAGCGATTTTAGAAATTAAAGGGATATCTTCAGCGCCGAGATATACTTGAAGCATACGGTCAATCCGGTTTCTGCCGTCCCACTTTTCAGCTGCTTTCTCCATATACTCAATAACTGGATTGTATGATCTTTCTGAAAAGAAAGTCTCCATGCCATCAAGCATCGCTTGGTTTGAGAAAGCAACACCTAATACACTTTCAAAGTAAACTTTTACGACTGAATCAAAGTTAGAAGGGAGCTCACCTTTTTTAAAAAGAGTGTTGCCAATCTTGATGTCTTTAAGGAGTTCATGTTCCTGAGAGAAATCATTGTGTTTTAAATAAATACTTAGTTGATCATCAGCTTTAAACGCCACAAGTACATTCATCGGGCTATTTGCTTTGATGTCACCTTTTGCATTTGTAATCATTTTATCTTGTGAATTTATACTTACTACATCACCGATTACTCTCACCTCCTATCTTTTTTAATCATACTTTCAACAGTACGCATCACTTCCTTTTCAGTTAAAGGGTTTGGGCTATTTGCATTTGCCAATCTTGCAAGTTGAACAACTACACCATCGTCGACTGCCCGATATAAGAGACCACCTACAAACTTGGCTAGTTTGTCATTTCGTCCACCCTCATCACCAAAACCAAGGGCAATTGTTTCAAAGAGATCTGTTGTTTGGGTTCGGTCTCTAGTATGCGAACGTCTAGCTAAGTCCCTAAGACCGTCCTTACCATCATACTTATAGCCGTGAGTTTCCCCATACTGTTTTTTAATAGCATGTATTAATTCTTTGGAAGGAGTAACCATCGTACCACCTTCCTTGGATTTTTCCAGATCCCACTCATACTGTCCTTTTTCTGTTGCTGATGGAGCAACCAAAACATAATTGTTTTCATGGGCCTTGATGTCCACACCAGGTAAAAAACCAATCATCTGCGTTATGGGAGTGTCATCCCTTTTGAAGTAGAAAAGGTGTTTTCCGCCGCTGGCCGTTTTGGCTTGCAACGTTGGTTCAATCAATCCCAGATATTTCCATTTTTTCAAGGACTCAAAACCGTTTGACTTGCCGTGTTTATCAATATCGATGACAAAGAAGTTGGTAGTTTTTAGGGCAATGTTTGCATTAGGGTAGCCATCCCAAAAGTTTTCAATCTCAGCAGGAGTCATGGCAGGCTTATCAGCAAATTCAATCAAAGGCATCTTATTCTTTGGATTGATGGGTATTACTGAAAATCCCAATTTTTGATACTGCAATGCGTATTCTTTCATTGACGGCATGATTACTTCTCCTCTTTATAAATATAAACAAGTTCTTGGGCCATATAATTTGATTGATATTCATCTTCAGTCATTTTTAAATAAAATAACAACGATTGATAAGCGTCTTCAAATGTATTGAATGGTCCTAATCTTTCATCAGTTTCATCAATGACCCAAAACTTACTATTATTTAGAAAGGGAGGTCATCATCATCAATTTCTGGTGTTGCTTCGACTTTGTTTCCAATATATTCTTCAGGATCATAATTGTAACCTGTCGATTTGTCACGTTTGGTGTATTCATCAATAACCAAGATAAATTTTGTACCAACTGCTTTACGCTTCAAAGCCTCTTCCATAGACTTATTGTCCTCAAGGTCTGCACCACGCATTTTGTCGTCTGCTAGTTCAAGAGTTTTTTGGAAAAATTTGACCGTTGTTTCAACCATATTTGTCAAGTCCATCTTCTTACCGTCTTTTACCCAATCAACAAGGGTTCCCATGCCAATGAATTGTGTACGACCGTTGAATGGACTTTCTGGATCACGGACTTCGAAGGCGTAATTGATAGATTCCCATTTGCTATCAGCAATACGAGCCTCAACACTTGTTAAAATAACCTGATACTCACCACCGGGAAGATGCTGGTTTCCGTTATTAACTTTGTCTTTCCGTGGATCATATCCGTTAGCCTTTAATTGTTTTGCAATATCATATAAACTCATGTTTTTTCTCCTCTATTTCTTAAAAAATATCATCTTCGGCAGCTACTTCAACTTTTTCAGGTGCCTCTTTTTTTATGCTCTTTGTTGATTTGGTAGTTGTCATAGTAACAGCACCGTCAATTGTCTGCAAAATCTTCAAAATTGCTTTATCGTCAATCTGGTCAGATTTGTAAGTTTTACGTTTGCGGATAACCTCTCGGTTGTAGTTGTTCCCAAGTTTTTCAGTCCGAATCATCAAGTCTGAGTTTCCATTGATGAGATTGACATATTTTTCACGTAAACTTGGTAAAGTCTTAACTGCTTTTCCGTCGTCATTGTATTCAGTGATTTCACGGCTGATGTAGATAACATTCATTGGCAGAGCTTTAAGATCAATAACCAATTCTGTCAAAGCTTGGTTGAAATAATCATAACCTTTACCGTAACCGATTTCTGATAGTGACTTAACATCAAATTCACCACATACAGCAATTTTGATCATGTCAATAACATCGTCAATAACATCAACTACTACTGTTTCATAAGTATGTTTCTGTGTTTGAAGAGCCAGTAAGATTTCACTAAGCTGCTCAATCACTGATTTTATGATATGACCGTTCTTGTCCTTTCATTGACAAGTTGAATTGCTGGAACACTATTTGCACTAGCGTTTCCATCTGTGTTCAAAATAATTGGGTTGGGAAATTCGTTAGCTAGGTAAGATTTCCCACTCATAGTTGCTCCATAGAAAAAGAAATTTCTTGGAGTATCCACTGGAACTCGTGGTTTATTTACTGGAAGTGTAAATGCCATTAGAGAAGCCCTCCAATAATATCCTTAATCATGTCTTCAATTGATGAACGGTCACGCTTGATAGGTTCAACTTCTTTTTTATTCATTTTGTTTTCCTCTTTTTAACTTTCTTTATAATAAAATTCAATTACATTTACATCATGCTGCTGACGGCTTCCTGTTATGCGCCAAAGCAACTGTCGATAGTCGTCATACTCTCCAGAACCTTCTTCTACAGGATCCAGAACAACGATGGTTTGGTATTTGTGTTGTAGGCCATCCACTCCAACACCCAAAACTTGACTGGTGGCGACGACTACTTGATTATCAAGACCGTCTTGAATATCCCCTGTCCAGATGCCAATATCTGGATGCCGTTCTCGGATAACATTTACAATCTGTTTAGATTTGCTGACAATCAGCATATCGTGTGGTGCTCGTTCGATTAGTCCATCTAATTTTAATAGTAGGGGCGTATCAGCGCAGACTGGTTTTAATTTTGGAAAATCAACTGCTACGCCTGTTTGATTAAGGTAGCGTTCAAAGGTCTTTCTTCCAAACGATTGCTTGGCCATTGCAGTTTTGCCGTCCACTGTTACAAGATTTAACTTTCTAAATTCTGAAAGCTTATCGGTGTTCCCTGGTTCTACCTTGACCGGATAAAACTTAATCTCAAAACCGTTGTTTTCAACTGTATTTTCGATTTCTTCGATTTCTTCCCATCTGAAGAAATTTGGCAAATCTGAGATGTATTTCTCATAATCTCTAAAATCTTCCCACCTTTCTTTTGAATAACTAAATGGATCATAGACCATTTTTCCATGAGTCTTTTGCCAGTCAAATTTATTATTTGGGGTTGCCCAACCAAATACCGTTTTTTCAAGCGGATAGAAATTTTGTCCTTTTTTTCGGATTGGCGTCGCTGAAAGACCTATCGTGTATTTTCGCTTTATTTTGCGATATAAGGTCACTTGTTTGTCAGACGACATATTCTGCCATTCGTCTACTATCAGCATATCACAATCTAATTTATGTCCCTTTTTGACTTGATTTTGAAGATATCTATCCGTTTGAATGATAATCTCAACATCTTTATCAAAATTCATAAACTTGACTGCATCTATCCAACCATTTAGGATTGCCAGTCGATTGTTGGTGATGATGATTTTTTTAGCTTTCTTATGTTTAGCGATAGCAAGTGCACAGATAGTTTTACCTCGGCCCCCTAAAGCTTCTAAAAAAATTCCATTCGATAAGTGGTCACTTCTTTTGACTGCTTCAGCTTGCCACTTTCTTAACGTTATTGTGATACTCACTCACCACCTTTCCAATATCTTGAATTACTTCTTCAATATCATTTCTCATTGCCCAGAATAATCCAAGTCTTGCTGCTGCTCGAATATCTTGATGATGACTTTTTTCAAATTTCCAAAGTCCTAAGATTTTTAAAAGATCATCTGGAATATCCGACTTATATCCTGCATTGAATTGAAGAACAGCCTCTGGATAACACAACTGGATATAAGCGATGGTTTCTGCCACGCTATTATCTTTCGACTTGTCGTTATCCCTCGCCTTAAATTCTTCAACAATAACTACATCGAATTCAAGGTTTGTTCCGATTTCGTGAAACCAATCAGCGAAACCTCCCATACCATAAGAGACAGCCCAGCTATCAACTAATCTTGCATTATCCAACAAGACAACTCCTGTTGTGCTGGTTTCAATTTTATTACTGCTTGGATCAATTGCTAAAATTTTCATCAGACACCAACTTTCTCCGTTAGCACTCCTGGATAAAGGGCCGTGTTAAACCAATTTTGTTTGTTAACTTTTGCAAAGGCAAATAGCGATTTAACTTCTTTTGCTTGCTTCTCAAATTTTCGAATATCTTCTTCCGATTCAAAGATAGGTTTTTCCTTATATTTAGCGACCGTTACCAGCTTGTACTCTGGAGTGAATACTGGTTTTTCATTTCCTTGATCAAGATTTGTTTCGTCTACTTTCACAAAACGAATCGCAACATCAAATAGAAAATCTTCAGTGACAAGTACTTCAATTGATTCTGGTCCAATCACAACTGCTAGTGAATCTGTTACTCGTGTTTTATTTATCAATTCCATTACTTAATCCTCAAACTTCTACTTTCTTGCAAGGTAGCACCCTTGACTTTCTTACCTGCATTCAGCAATTCCTTGATAGCATTTTTGTCAGGTTTTTTTGCAATCACAAAATATTTCTTAGGTAGCAGATCCTCATCCACAATGACTGAAGGTTGATTTTTTGCCAGATAAACAGTAAAAAGTAACCCTTTAACCTTGTCATGTCCGGTGATTTCAAAAGCACCTTGCAAGCCAGTTTTAAGCCGTGTGATGTCATTATCAATCGACTTGCATCGTGCAGTCAGACGGTCAATCTCTTCTTTGAGCTGTTTCTTATCAGCTTCTTTATTTTTGATAACCTTGACCGTATTTTCGACTTTTTCTTCAAATTGCTCAGTCCAATCAATTGATTCTAGTGTGTCAGCTTTTGTTTCTTCGTCCAGCCCTTCCATATCATTGATTTGTTTAAAAATCCCTGTCAGTTCGTAAAGTGTTGCCATTATTTCGTTACCTCTTTCATTAATTTATTTGCTTCTTTGATCAGCAAACGCATAACGTTACTATCTGTTTCTTTCTCTGCTGCTCTTGTCAGCATATCAACCCACTCACGTCTAGTGTCATTCTTCCAGTCGACCAACTCCGTGAGCGCTTGTGTGTGATTAAAGTAAGGTGAGTAGTCGTATGACTTATCTTCCAAGCGAACGCATCTGCCTGCCTTGATGTCTTTGGCTAAGTTCGCTCTTACATTACTATTTGTTGTACCAACAGCCTCGGCCACTTCATCATATGAGGCAGCAGGGTGCTCTCTATAATATTCCCTGATTCGTTCCGCTTGTGTCATGTTTCTTCTCCTTATTTCAACCCTTCAGGCGGTTGCACGTCGTACGTAAATTGTTTATCTGAATTTCTCAGATTCATGCGTGCGATATTGCTCGCTATTTGCTGGCGCTCTTGTCGCTTCTTTTCAGCATGGTAATCCAGTGTATTCACTAGCGACCATAGTCCAATTCCTACGATTGTTACCAGGTAAATGTATTCCATCATTTTTCTTTCTCCTTTTCTTTGTAGATTGCTACGATTTTCTCCAAGTCTGCGATTTCTTGATTTGCTTCTTGAAGTTTTTCTTGCGTCTCAATCAGTGATTGATTGAGGTCCAAAGCGACCTCTTTCCAGTCGATATTGGTTTCTTCGACCTCTTCCGAAAAGTAGTTTTTAATTCTTGTTAGTAGGTTCATCCGACTGACCTCATTTTCTTGCTTTTCACCATTTCTTTCTTCCAAGTTTGAGTTCCACGATATTGCAGATATTCGTCAAAACCTTTGATTGTGACGAGCTGGCCATCATTCCTAAGATGCTTCTGTTGGCTAGGCAACTTCTTCATTTCACGTCTCATGTCTCCCGCTTGTCGCTTTGAACATCCAAAGATGTGTTCTAATTCTTCATCGTTTGCAGAAATCTTCTCGATGATCACATCTTTAATCCTCACGATTTGAACTGCTTCCATTTTTGCTCCTTTCGTGTTATAATTTCCTTGAATAATTTTGTTGAGCGCCTGATTGCCGTCAGGTGCTTTTTTGCTATCCCCTTTTCTGCTATAATGAAATCAGAAAGGAGGTGATTTTATGCATGACCTAGTTATCAAGATGATTCTTGATGAGTACGGCATTGATAACTCTGAAAATTTGTCTAAAGCACTCGCCAAAGTCCTAGATGAATTTTCAAGAGATAGCCGTGTAATTAACAACCTGTCTAAGTCTATCAATGAACAGAATAGACTTACAGATAGAATGCACGGGGTTATTCGATAAGCCCCATAGCCCTCTGAGCGTGTTTGCGAAAGACATTGGTTTCACTGTCATCCAGTGTTATGTCTTTTGATAAATTACGCTCTTTTTCGTTCAGTTGGTGATCGTAAAGGCTGTTTAGCTCTTCCCATCTTTTTCGAGCCAAAGACTGTCTCAAGCCAATATAGAGTTCGATAATAGTCGGTGATTTTGCCACATCCTGCAGCTCCTGCTCAGATTTTTCTTGCTCATTTTGGATTTTAGCAGTAAAGTCTGAGTAAACTTGCTCAAACGTTTCTAAAATTTGAGAATCCACAGCCACGCCATCAATTTCAATAACATCTGGAATTGCTGTGATAGTGATTTTTGGTTTCTTATCCGCAGGCATTTCTAGTTTAAAATCAGTTACCCCTCGGCCAAGCTCCCAATCATTGATTTTTACTGAATATCCTGAAGAATTAAGAGATTGACCCTCAGTAGGTTCTTGCTTGGGCTTAATACTTAGTTTTAATTGCTTCATGTTTGCTCCTTTCTACATCGTTTGCTCAAGATACTTGAACAAGGTTTGTAAAAAAATATGCGGGAATATCGTTTAAGTCAAGATCTAACAAATCTATAGCTCGTTCCATTTCTTCGTCTCTCCAACCCACTTTGTTATTGAGTTTCAGCGATAAAGAGCGCTCTGATAAGCCTAAAGCAATAGCAAAATTATATTGTGTTCCGTACTTTTCGACGATTTTCCCAGACAACTTTGAAAAATCTTTAGTCATTGCATTTCCTCCTGTTTATCTTTTGCTCAAATATTTTGAACAAATTCATTCTAACTCATCTTTTAACTTTTGTCAACCAAAAATTCAAGTTTTTTGAATTTTTTTCTTGAATTTTTGTTCAAGATACTTTATAATGAAATTATGGAATTATGAAATTATTAAATTCAATAAGGAGGCAGTCGATGGAGCGTAGTAGTACATCAGCAAGGCTCAGACAACTAATGTCTGAAACAGGTCTAAGACAAGTAGATATTTTAGATAAATCCAAACCGTTCCAAAAACAATTAGGTGTAAAGATGGGAAGAAGTGCCCTATCTCAATATGTAACGGGAAAATCTAAACCAGATGATAAAAAACTATATCTTCTATCTAAAACTCTTGGCGTTAGCGAAGCTTGGCTTATGGGCTATGATGTTGAGAAAAAACGTGTACCAGATAATGAACGTAACTCAACATCAAATGAAAAACCTGAAATCCTAACCATCTACAACCAACTAGAAGAACCTAGGCAAGAGAAGGTCCTCGACTTTGCCAATGCTCAACTTGATGAGCAGGAAAGTTCTAAGGTTGCTTCTATCTTCGAGAAGGTAAGCAATGAAGATTATATCATTGACTACGTCGAGGGACTGGTTGCTGCAGGTCATGGAACATTTCAGGAAGATAATCTGCACATGGAAGTCAAGCTCAGAGCTGAAGATGTGCCAGAGGAGTATGACACTATTGCTAAAGTAGCTGGTGACTCAATGGAGCCACTTATCGAAGATAATGACCTGCTCTTTATCAAGGTCACTAGTCAAATTGATATCAATTCAATCGGTATCTTCCAGGTAAATGGCAAAAACTTTGTTAAAAAATTAAAGCGTGATTTTGATGGACGCTGGTACTTACAAAGTCTAAATAATAGCTATGAAGAAATCCATCTAACAGAAGACGACGACATCCGAACTATTGGGGAAGTCGTAGATATTTATAAGGTTTAAAAATATGTGCAATAACTGAATCACATTAGAGAGGATTTTAATATGGGAATATTTAATTTTTTATTTGGAAGTAAAAAACAGAAAGAACCGCAACAAATTTCCGTTACTGTTTCTCCGTCTAAAGAATTTGACTACTATCGGCCTAAGTATTTCAAAATACTAAACTCAAGACCTAATATATTTGAAATATATGGAAGAGGCTTTGATTTTCCAAAATACAACGATAACTTTATAACTCCAGAGGGTTATCCTCTTAGAGAGTTACTACTCTTGGTTTGGTGGGGGAAAACAAAGAGTGGAAGAAAATCAACTATATCAATCCCTAAATATTTTTTTCATGATTACAATCTAAATGCTGAAAAAATAACAAGAAAATTCAAAGACAACTCATTGCTTTATGATGATGACGGCAAAACACTTTTGACTGATGAAGGGAGGGGTATTGCTGATAAATATTCGTCACTATGGGAGATACACTCAGCTAAAGGATACCCTACAAATCTTGATATCGATTTCCCAACATGGGACAAAAATAAATTTGATTTAATGATGTGCCAAGTGCAAATAAGGTATCACAGTGAGTACGCTAAATTTTGCAAAGAATTAGTTAATTATTTCAACTCCCTAAATGCACCAACGAGCGCTTTAGAAATTCACAATGAAATCAATTACTACATCAATGAAATGAATAGTAATTTAGCAAGAGTAAATGACCTGAAAGAAAAATTGATCATCTTACAAGACAGAGTAGATGATAATATATAACAAACAAAAAAGCCCCACGCTCAGAAGTTTGCAGACCGAGAGCGTGAGGCTAGTGGCAAGAAAAAAGCATTAAAAAGCTCTTTTTCTTATACCCATTTTAACAAAAAAGTGAGGTAAAATCAATGTGGATGGAAGAATTGCCAAACGGCAAGTTTAAATATTTTGAGCGATACAAAGATCCATATACTGAGAAATTAAAAAAAGTATCGGTTACGATGGAAAAGAAAACTCCCCAGGCAAGAAATCAAGCTGCTATCCTGTTGCAAGAGAAGATAAATCAAAAATTAGGGGAAAAACAACATTCTGTTTCTAATATAACTTTTGAAAAACTATATGAGGAATTTGAGGAAAATTGGAAACATGGTGTTAAAAATTCAACAGTCTATGCTTCAAAAAATGTCAAAAAAGAGATTTTAAAGCAGATAGAGGGCGACTACCTAGTTAGAAATATTGATAGACGTTTATTACAAAAAGTAATAGATCAACTATTACAAGATGGGAGATCTCATAACTATGTTTCTAAAATCAAGTTCAAGCTCAATCAGATAATGAAATTCGCTATCAGAATGAATTATATTGATACAAATGAAATGCTATTTGTTGAAACGCCTAGAAAAGTAATTACATCCGACGAACTCAGGAAGAAAAACACAAAATACTTAGACCAAAAAGAGTTTAAGTTATTCATCCAAAATTTAAAAGACGAGGCCCTATGTGATTATCGAATTACAAAGTATATCCGAATAGCTAAAGTTCTTTTTCTTACTGGCATGAGGTATGGAGAACTGGCAGCCTTAAATTACAAGGAGGATATAGATTTTTCTAAAAAGACTATTCACATCAAGCATACATACGATTTCAGACAAAAAGAGAGAACTACACCAAAGACAATCAAGTCCGATAGGGTTATAACAGCACCTCAAAAAGTGTTAGATATTATCAAAGAGCAAATAATAGAGAATGCGACAAATGGATTTGATACAGATTTTATTTTCATCAATACTCTAGGAGAACCAATAACAAATGCCAGGGTTATTTGTGCATTGAAAAGACATGGTCAAAAAATCGGCATAGAAAAAAATATAACTACACATACATTTAGACATTCTCACATATCCCTACTTGCTGAGCTAGGCATTCCTTTGACTGCCATCATGGATAGAGTAGGACATAGTGACTCAAAGACCACACTAGAGATTTATTCCCATGTCACTCAAAAAATGGTATCAGACATATCTAGTAAGTTAGAAAAGATAAAACTATAAATTATGCCCCTCGACTGCCCCTTTTTCTTACACAAGACAAACAAAAGCCCCTTAAAGTGTTGATATTAAAGGGCTTTTTGAATGTACGAAAAAAGAGCACACAATTCAAATCGCTTAGGGCTGCTGGATTCACTCCTAGTTATAGGCGATACTATAATTTACACTGTTTCACAATACGTTGAAATTTAGAGCGTTAAAGCGAGGGTAAAGTTGATTTTCTACATCGTTTTACAGAGGTTTACGACATTTTTGCCCCTTTTTTGCCCCTTTTTAAAACAAAAAACACTAGTTGCCGCTAGTGTTTTCAGAAAGTGGTAAATATTAGATTATCTAACTATATTATACCACATTTTATTTCAGAGCAAACAAAAAAACCGCAAGCCTGAGCCTGCGGCTAGTGTACTAGATTTTTGATTTTATACCGGTTTTTTAGTCAGATCTTTAAGAAAGCAATTCATTAACTCGATTTTGAACCGCTTGTGCGTCGTAACCAGCGGTTGTTAAGTTGTCGAAACGTTCTTGCCCATTACCCCAAAGGCCTTGCACGACCTCGTTTGCTACGGTATTAAGATCTACGGTGTTTCCACCACCTAAAAGGCTATTTACTTTGTCTTGAACCTCTTCGGCATCATAACCTGCATCAGTTAGTCTGTTGAAACGCTCTTGACCGTTACCCCACAAACCCTGTAATACTTCTTGCGCTACGCTGTCAAGGTCTGAACTAGCGCTATTGATTGGTGTTTCGTCATTTAAAATAGCGTTAACTCTATCTTGAACGGCTTGTGCGTCGTAACCAGCGGTTGTTAAGTTGTCGAAACGTTCTCGCCCATTACCCCAAAGGCCTTGCACGACCTCGTTTGCTACGGTATCAATGTCTGTACTAGTGTTTTTGCTGATCAAAATATCTTCTTCATCGTCATCTAGTAACACTATATTCTTGTCAAACGGATTGCTTGAGTATTGCCACCAGCGAATGCCGTCCATAGATGGGAAGTATTCAAAATCAGCGTTCCCATCGTTTAACCCATACCCAGCAATCCAAAGGCTGTTTGGGAACTGTGCAAGGATTTGCTGATAGTTCAAGTTATTAAGCGTGAAAGGTTTGTAGCTGTAATAAATAGGCTTATACCCAGCTTCGGCAATCACTTGCATAAAGCGAATACATGCATCTGTATTTGCCTGTTTATCTCCGCTAGCGTGATCTTCGTAATCAAGACACAAGTATTTTACTTTTTGAGGTACATTGTCAAGGAAGTAGCGTGCCTCTCTTTCTGCCTCGTCTACGTCTCCACCAAACCAAGCAAAGTGATAAAACCCGATAGGATTTGATTGTTCCACTTGTGCGGATAAGCAAGGGTTGATATAGCTTGTACTTTCAGAAATTTTGATAATAGTATTCTGTGTACCCATGTCAGACAAAATACCTGTAATATCGTATCCATTGTGGCTAGACACATCGATGAATAGGTCGTTTTTTTTCATTTGTTTATTTTCCTTTCGTTTTATGGCAATGCATTAGGCCATTGCTCCTTCATCATTGTGCATGATGTAGTATTTTGGTTTTTCGGTCGGACGAGAACCTGCAATTCCATTGAAAATCGTATTATTAATGATTTTGATCATTTCTATTGCTCCTTCCACGCATCATTCATCTGTTTAACTGCTGACTCAACAAATGTGTCCAAGTCCTTGTCAGTCATGCTAATATTGTACTTGCTAAGCTCTGTACGGATTTTAGTTCGTGCTTGCTCTAATTTTTCTTCGCCCTTGTATCCAGTTTCAGAAGTGACTTGCTCAACAGCATTGACTGCGTTCTTGGCAAGGATTTCAGCGATTTTTACCGCTTTTTCTCCGCCTTTTCGTAAAAGATAATCTTTTACTGCTTTTACGATACTGCCTGTTGCCACTGCTAAAAAGCCTGTAGCAAATGCAATAATGATTTCGTTAAATTGTGACATGTGTTATTCTCCTTTGTTTTTGTCGTCATCGTTCTCAAGCAATCGTTGAAATGCTTTCAAGATTGGCTGAAAAAGAATGACATTTCCTTTTAATTTGCGATAATTTTCAACGAGCGATTGAAATGTGAATGCGATGTACCCGAGATAAATAGAGTACAAGAATGCGAAGCCTGTCTTCTCGGGCAATAGGACAGACATTGGAATAAGGATCATCAATAAGAGAACCCCTAAAATCTTTCGAAGTAGCCCGTTGATACCAATTTTACTCTTATACTCAATGTCTGGGTTGACAATAGCTGCAATTGTCCCTGTCACAAAATCAATAATTTCCATTGAAACAATTAGCGCTAGAGCATACAATACCAAACCATCTTCTGTTTGGATAAGGCTTCTAAAAAAATTGAAAAATTCGATTTGCATATATCCTCCTTTTTAATCGATCCGTGGCATGACTACAGTCAACACACCTTGCTGCAGCATGTCAGAGAGTGCTTGGTCTTTGTATGTGAACCCCTCGTTTGCTCTCATCTGAAACATAAAGATAGTTTGCGTGCCTTTTGGCCATTTGGCATTGTTTTCAAATGGATAAGGCATGGCCACGATGTCACCATTTGCATAGCGTGTGCTCTTCACAAGTGGCTTAATAAACCCAGCCACTTTATTGTAAGCATGAGTAGGCATACCTCCATTTTGAGAAATGGCTAGAGCAATCAAGACCTCAGTGATAGCTGAGACTGTGTCCAGATTTTCCTTGTTATCAGTTGCAGCCTGTTCTACCTTTGTCACGCTCTCTTGGTTTTTCTGGATTTGCTCATTTACCTTGTTGAATTTTTCGTTTTCAGCACGGTTTGGAAAATTCTCTTGATAAAGAGCTTCCAGGGCGAGCTCGAAAAGCTCAGTGTTAGACAAGCTGATTTTATCAGCTGGTAAGAGAATTGGTACGATAGCACCATCTGCATTGACTAGCGTGACCTTTGTAGCAGTTGCTGTTCCGCTACCGTCATATTCCAAGGACTTTGTCCCATATTCTAATTTCATACTTTCTCCTTTTTAAATTTTGAAAGATACGTTGTCAAAGTTAAGCCAAGTAGCGTCAACGTTCTTTCTTACAACTATTTCTCCCGACGTTAAAATGCATAAACCGCAACTGTAAAATCGTCGTTAATTGCAAAAACATAAGTTGAATGTAACGGTCTAAATCCCACTGGTAATTGAGCTATAACCGTTCCATAAGCTGTCTTCCCTTTCGCCCCAACTCCACGCAAATACACCACTCCATCAAACGACTTTGAATATTGTACATCATTGTACTGCTGATGATGTTGCCACCCATTTTGTAGAGTTATGTTTCGCCAAGGAGTCGGATCGCTTTCTGATTTTAGCAGAGCTACATAATCAGAGTTGTTAGTGGATTTTGATTGTTGCACTAGGTAGCGCCATGGCCTCCAGTTGTTATCAAAACCATTCTCCCTAACTGCCATATATCCTACAGATGTTGTGAAGCGTTGGATACATTCCTGAGAGTTAGGGTTAGGTCTGAAGACCTCCAACATCCCCCAAGCCCCAAATGGATTATTTTGAGAGTTTCCGTCTATCCACCAAAAGCCAGTATTTTTCATGGAATTAAAATCCTGTTTGATGATCTTCCCACATCCATTATTGTCAGTGATTTGATACTGTTGGATAGGCTGATTATTAGCGTAGATGTCACCCTTAACATCAAGAGCGCCTTGCTCACGAATTTTATTGACGCCCACGCCAGAGCGGTCATAAGACAAAACCACGCTCTCTGTGGCCACATTGACCATGAATTGCGAATTAGTGAACTTGTCCTCTAGCGTGCCAATCACAACCCACGATTGATTAGCTAGATAGTTCCCAGCAAGGTTAGCTTGTGAATTGACTAGACTTGAGATACTTGTCCAGGCTCCAGAAGCTGGTCCATTATCAACTGTGTAAGAGTTAGTCCCTAGTCGCGCAACCTTGAATGTCAATCTCATTGAGTTTTTTTGACTTCCTGAGACAGTCAAGGGCGCTATCTTGGCATTTCGTGTGATAGTCAAGGTGCTAGAGGTTGAGCCTGTTCTAGCGATGCTGAAGCTAAGAGCAGGAGCAAAATACTCAAGCACGGTCACAGATACCTCTCTAGTATCAGACCATCTGCCACGGCTATCAGAGACGCTTGCTCTGATTTTGATAGCTCCGTGATAATTCATAATGCCCAAGCTCCCACCGTTCAAGCTTGTGGATTGGTTCTTGCCGACAATCTCGGCATAATATCCAGTGATAGATGAACCGTAAGAACCGATTGCACCATTGAAAGCCACTTTGATATTAGAGATGACCTGGATGAACGTGTTAGGGTTTGGGATGAGGTTTTGTGCTACACCATTCAAGTCAGACAAGGAAATCCCTGAAAATGTTGGTTTCACATTTGCTGGTACGCTAGCCGTCAGTGTGGTTGACTGTGTGCCAGTCTTGGTAGAGCCTGAATACGTATCAACGTAGATAGTCCCTGTTCCACTCTCTGAGTTTGGGATGTCATTGGCAAAGTCAAGAGGAATCGTCCAGCTAGTGGATGTGTCTACATTGTTTGCAATCGTTCCACTCTTACCAGCCCAGACATAGCGCACTGTATGCTTAAAACTGGAACTTTGACGGTTAATGTTGATAGTAACCGTACTGCCAATGACCCCAGCGCTCACGCTCACAGAGCTAGATCTTGGGATTGTTGTCAAAGTAAACGAGTTACCATCAATATTTAGATCGCCAGGAGACCATCCACCACTCCCTGAAAAGCTAGCGGACAAATTAAATGTCTTGGTTCCGTCTGCGTTATGGCCGACTGTGACAGTTCGGTCAATTAGCATGATTACCTGATTTTGACTAAGCATTGATGGACGTCCTGACCAATTGATAGTCTGTCCATCAATAGTCACCGAAGCAGTACAGTTGTATTCTGCGAAAGTCGTAAAAGTATTTAACAAGGCAAGTCTAACCCTGACTTGACTGCTATTGTCTTCAATGCTCTGCGAGGTTTGATCTAACCACAATCTGATACGATAACCTCTATTAGTATTTGACCAAAAATCAGCCATTAAGCACCTCCTGCATATCTAATTACGTTCATATCTGGGTTAATGTGATACTGCTCCTCCCTAAAGCGTCCTATCTGGATAGTTTTAGAGAAATACCGTTCTCGATGTGGATTACACCTTGAGAAATATACATAACCTCGACACCAGCGCTAAACATTGAGATACGGCCGTTAGGATTGAACATCATGCTAGAGCTACCGTCATTCTTACCAATCACAAGCCCCTCATTCGATGAGCTCATATAGCTATCGATGAAATTCCAGCGGTCAGATAATTCTCCAAGATCCTTAGCAATATTAGAGACACGCTGGCTAGCTGCAATCAAATCTTTCTCAGCTTGTGCCCTTGCTGTCTCGTTGGCCTTGACAAAGTCCTTGTAAGCCTTTATCCAATTATCAAGTGTGTCAGCGCTAGCCTTAGCCTCAACCTCAGCTTGAATAATCCCAGCCTTTTCATTTAGCGCATTGATTTGTTCCTGAGTCAGCCCTTGATCAGCTTTAGAGTCAATGTCTATCTGAATATCTTCAGGAGATGGAGACCAGTCTGTAGGTACATTGCCTATCTCTAACTTAATTTTGACATCTTCGTAAGTTCTAGCAGATAATCTAATAAATTTAGCGGTTGCTGGTACTGTAATATTATTGACTATATGCCACTTTTGAGCACGAACAGTATAACTGTCCCTACCTGTAAGTCGAGTTCCGATAGGTGATTTATTAGCATCGTAAAATTGCCAAGCATGCCAAGGCATTCCTCCGTTAGGTGTAGTTACCCAAAGCTGATAGATGAGATTAGATGTTCCATTGATGTCAATAAAATCTGACGTCCTTTCTTTATTTACAGAATTAGCTGGAGAGATAATCCCAGCATTTGCTAAATACCCCGCAACTGAAGTATCTCGGACAAACCTGTTCTGTGAACCAACCTCAACTTTAGCCCAACGATCAGCCCATTTGTACTTCGTTTTATCTGAGCTATCGGTTTTTTCATAGTCTGAATAATGACCAAAATAACGCTGCCCGTTATCTGTCATTGTTAAACCAGAACCATCCGCATTGTCAGAATAAGCAAAGTGAACATAAGGCGTTCTTCCATCTGCTCCTGGTTTACCTGGTAGTCCATCGGCGCCATCACGACCTTTCCATCTCGTCCAGCGATAGTCAGTAGGATTTCTGCTATCTGTTGGATTAAAGTCAAAGTACACCCCAACAAAGGCTTTGTCAGTGTTTGTTTGACTGAATCCTCCGCCAGCAGCGTTATCAGCATAAGCCATGTGAGTGTACTGTGTACGACCGTCTGCCCCTTTTACTCCAGGAATGCCTTGGTCACCTTTTGGGCCTTGCAAACCTTGGATACCTTGTAAACCTCGCTCTCCCTTTTCGCCTTTTTCTCCTCTATCACCTTTAGGACCTATTGCCCCCTGGGGTCCAGGGTCTCCTTTAGCACCTTTTTGTCCAGTTTCACCCATTTTTGCCACAGAAAAACCTGTCTCAGAGGTATTATCTGTATAGTTCCAGGTTGTTTTAGTCCACAAATACTGACCAGCTGGAACGCTAGGGATTTGAGACAACCATCCACTAGTTGGTGGAACAGTTCCTGATGTGGAGCTAGCATAAACTACGGTTGTTGCACGGATACCCACGCCATCCTTGCCAGCGACCCCATCTCTACCAGTATTTCCGTCTCTACCAATCCTAGCAACTGAGTATCCAGTTTCAGAGGTGTTATCTGTGTAACTCCAAATTGTTTTAGTCCATAGATATTGACCTACTGGAATCACTGGAACAGTGCTTGTCCATCCAGAACTAGGAGCGCTAGTTCCTGATGTAGACGATGCGTAAGCAATGACAGTAGATTTTAAACCTACTCCATTCTTACCAGCAATGCCGTCTTTGCCTGGATCTCCTTTATCACCTTTAGTACCATCATAAGCATTTAAAAAAGTAACCTGTTCGGAGGACACTTCCTTATTATCAACCCAAGCAGAGACCGTCAATACCATTTTTTGATTGATGTCAGCAGCCCTCACAATGTAACTGGAGCTAGTAGCTTTGATTACACCATCAACAACCCAACGCCAGCCACTATTGATAACCTTGTTACCTTTTATTAAAGTAGGGGTCACAATCGTCTGACCTTGACCGTTTTTAAAGGCTGTGCCGTTATCCGTAGCTAGCTTAATAGTATAAGGTTTTGCGTCCTCTATCATTCGGTCTAGCTGTTGCTGAATGCCTTGAGATAGTCTATTTTCAAGTGCTTTGGCGTTTGAAAAAGTTGTCTTATTATTCTTGGGGTTCGTAAAGCTGATGACTTGCTCAGATACTCTCATCTCAAGCAAAAGAGTAGGGTTAAAGCCGTCATCATAGACTTTGACTGTGTCTCCTATTCCAGATCCGCAAAGCCCTCAGCCTCATAAGTGACTGCTGGATAACAGTTCTTTTTGAGCTCACGGTAGGCTGTTGATCGGATGACCTCAGGATTTGAACTCTCTACAGTCATATCTTTACGAATATACTGGTCTAGAGTACCTGTTGAGTGTGTGAATGTAGATGGATACATCTGCATAGAAAGAGGAGCTACTAGATGAGCTCCTAATTGATAAAATTCACGCTCTCCTTTGGCATTATTGACTGACCAGGCTCCAAGACCGCTAATGTCAATTACGTTTCCATGCTCATCCTTGCCTGTGGGTTTGACTGAGTTATAAATCCCTGTCTTGTCAATCGTCCTAGTGATTGTCTTGAGGTTTTTGCCATACTCTAAAACTATTGAGCTGACTTGTCCTACACCTTGATGGTTGTCATCGTGTTCATGATATACATTAACCATAAATGACTTGATAGAGCTGTCATCGTTGAGGCGGGTGTCAAATTCAATTTCAGCGCCAAACTTCTTAGCTAGACTTAATAGTCTATTTAGCTTGGTATCTGTACCCTCCCACTCAGCAGAAATCTTTTTATCTGAAATCTCATTGATACCGATCTTTAAGAAAGTATAGTTGAGTAAGTCCATCTCCTCACAAAATTCCTTAAAGCTCATAGCTTTAGAGGATTTGTAAGGGTTAGCGTACTCATTTATCAGCTCAAGGTTTAGGTTGATACTATAACACTTGATAACTTTCTCATTTTCTTCAACTTTTCGGATAGTATGTAGATAAGTCTTGCCTTTATATTGAAATGATACAAAAGCCTTTTCATTTAGAGCGTTATAGGTTCTTTTCCGACCTATATCAGAGATAATGGCCTTTTTAAAAACAGTAAATCAAAGGTACTAGAGCCTGTCTCTAAATACCTTGTCCAGGTATCATTGAAATAGTTTAATGTTCCTTGCTTTTCATTGTCCACAAATGCCACTTTTCTCAAATTTGAGTCATGTATTGTCAATAACATTGCTATAGATACCTTTCTTTAAATTCTACTTTGACAGTGGGTTTGGTCTTGACCCAGTTTGAACAATAGACCTCAAGCTGACTGCTTCCTGGTGGTATACTCAAAAATTTTGAACCCTGAACAACATCTACAGCTTTCTCAATTCCATCTACTGTGACTGAGTTGTTTTCGCTGTCAAGAATGACATTTGATCCTATTGGATAACGGTTTGGCAAGTCGTTAATAACTGACACAAAATCCTTTCGATACATCAGCTCATCAAGATATAAGTGAGGGATAATCACCTTTCCGTGAAAGCCACCAATCGTAACGTGGATTTTAGCTGATTTTTTACCTCTGATTTCAGGAACGAAAAAATTATAGTGTGAGCCATTATAATAGACTTGAACTCTCTCATCGTTTCTCATGATTTCAAACTGCCCCCTTGTTTTCGCAAAAGGATTTCTGTTTTGGTCACTAGATGAGTCAAAGTCCAAAGTTTTTAAGAAATTATAGTCATTGTTGTTGTTTGTTGCAAAAATGTTAAAACCACAGTATAGGCCATTATATCGTTTGTAAGTCTCAATACCGTACAGAAATTGATTATTTGCGTCAGTCACAGTCACTTTAATAAAGCCACATTGAGCCACAGAGTCTAGTTGATAGACAAGTTTGCAAAAGATGTAGTCATTGAGTGATCCTTTTTGACCTGTTGAGTCAGATGGTATTTCCCATGACAAGCCTGTTGAATAGCTTTTGTTATATGTTCCGCTAAACTGCTCTCTTAGCCTGACACGTTTCTTTCCAGCCACTGTGACTAGTTCGGATGTCCCGTTTAAATTCTCTGGACTATTAGTCACTGAGCTGTTTTTTACTGCTCTTGCAAGACCATCAGCGATTTTATCGCCTCTAAAGTCAAGTAAGACCTCAGAGCGCTTGACTGTTTCAGTATCAGCTTCTTTACGGTCTCCAACCTCAAAAGCTCCGCTAGTATTGACGATACCTATATAGCCATTCTCGGCGTTGTTTTTAACAGTGACCACAGGAAAAGCTGGGACGTTGCCATTATTGACCAAATTAAAAACAACCTTGTCAGGTTGCTCTTGTCCGTTATCAAAACGCTTATAGGCTGAGCTGTGAGCTACTCCGTCAGGGATAATCAGGTCAAAACTGCCTTTTTGAAACCATCTAGTAATGTTTTCCATATCCACAGAGCCAGATACTAGACCCATGTAATACTTGTCAGGCTCGTCTGAAATGATGATTTTGACAGCCTCAGAGGTGTTAAATACCAGCTAGTTTGTGCTTAGCCGTTTCAAGTGTCATGCCGTTCCCATATTGCATAGCAAACTTGACTTTGATGATTTTAGCGCCTGTCCGTACCTCTTGCAGATTTACTCCTAAAAGTGGAGCGTCATTAGTAGTGATATGGCGCTCGTTACCTACTGGACGGATGATGTCTATAATGTCAATAACCTCAGAGAGGTCAAATCCATTGATTGTGATTGTGTCATTATTCATTAGGTAATACCTCTCATCATGTTATCAATCATTAACTTATCATTTTGATAGTTAGTCATTGGGGCTCCGATTTTAGCAACCAGAGTACCATCATCTAGCACCATGTTCACAGGGCGCTTGACAGCCTCCTCAGCCACTTCAAGAGCTCTAGCCAGGACTTTGTCAGCCTGGTCACGAACAACCTCGATTTGGCTTGTTTCTGCTCGTTCTGTGAGTGATTTGAGCCTAAACTGACTAGATACAGTGTGTTTCCCTAAACCTAGCAAGTCCTCAGCGCCAAATTTGAACGCTGACATCTCTTTCTGAACGTATGCCAGACTATCAACCACATCAGAGCTATTCTGTTCAATACCCACGGCAATACCTTGAGCAATGTATCTACCTACATTGTCTCTAAATAGTCGTGACGGACTATGGATTTTAGCCTTAGCTTGCGCTGCTCTCTCAGCTTGAGCGACAAGCGCATTAGCTGCCGCAGTGACAGCCCCAAGTGCTGAGTACATACCTTGCGCCAAACCTTGCCCAATCATGCTCCCTGCATAACGCATAGCTCCAGCCCCTGACATTGCCCTAGAACGGATTGAACTTAACATAGCTGACATTGCAGCCGTTGCTGATCCAATTCCTGAGCGGATGCCGTTAGTAATGCCATTAGAGACCCCACGACCTGCCTGTTGACCGGCTTGAGTCATCTGAGTTGCCGATTGCAGGACCACAGACACCATCTGTTGCATGCTTGAGCGCATTATTGCTACAGCTTGAGACATTGCTGACTGCACAACAGAATTGAGTAGAGACATTGCTGATCCAGCAGCTGCCGAGATACTAGAAAAGGCCGAGGCAACCATAGGAGCGGATGTAGCTAACTGCATAATGGCAGTAGTTGCCATGATTGCTGATGTGGTAATCAGTGTAAACTGACCTGGTATTGTACCAAGTACGCCAACTAAAGCACTCACAACTCCACTGATTGCTGTAAATCCTGCTGATATAGCTAGGGCTCCAGCCTGTGCCATCAACATTGAACTTGACAAAGCAACTAACCCACTTTGTAGGATAGTAATGCTAGCTGTTGCCCCTGATAAACCTACAAAAGAGGTCATTACTGATGTTGCAAAGGAACTCATAGCAGTACCAGCCAATGTCATCGCTGGGGCTAAAGTAGTTACAGAGGCTGAAATTGTAGGAATGGTGCTTGCCATTGTTGTTAGTACAGCAACGGCCATGGCTCCGCTGGCTTGTATTGTGAGTAGACCTGTTCCCAGTGCCTGCATACCTGCACCAACGCTAGCCATGCCAGCGCTTGCTCCTGAGATTTTACCTACACCAATAGCAACAGCGGCCAAAGAGGCTGCCATATCTCCAAGATTAGTATTAGTGATCATTACAACCCCTTGAGCTAGTTGCTTAAATCCGTTTCCTGCCTTTTGAGCAGCAGTGCCAAGAGAGTTAAACACGTTAGCAAGGCCGTCTAATACACTTTTAATTGCAGTACCTACAGAGTTGATAATGTTAGCAATGCCATTAAAGACACTCTCAATCCCTTTACCGATACCTTGAGCAGCCGTAGAGATTGCCTCTCCAACCGACTTGAAAATATCAGCAATACCTTGTAGAGCAATATTGATGGATACACCAACAGAGATGATGATATTAGCAATGCCTTGCAAAGCTGTAGAGATCACTCCTCCAATAGAGTCAATAATGCCAGCAATACCACTCATAGCCGTACTGATACCATCAGCAATAGCCTGGATAATTGTTACAATTTGTGGTGCATTTGCAGATATGGCGTTAATGATCTGAGTCATTCCGTTAGAGATAGCTGTAACAAGTACAGAAATCCCAAGAGCAGCAACTGCAATACCAGCACCAATAAGAGCAACGGAAGCTCCAAAAGCTAAAATACCTACAGCTCCTGCTGTCAATGCTGGACCTAATGTAGCTGCTCCCACAGCAAGCAAGGCAATACCTGCTACAATGGCAAGCATTGCAACCTGTGCACCAGCTCCAGCTGAGGCAAGTTGTATAGCTGCCTGTACCAGGACATAAACACCAGCGGCAGCCATCAAGACCCCTGCGCCAATCATAAGAACTGCAGCGGCCAATCTCAAAACAGAGCCAGCACTTGCGGATGCCGTTGTCCCAACTGCTGTATTCCCTGCGCTCATTGCGGCACTTGCTCCAGCGTTAGCAAGTTGGGCTGTTGTCAATCCTAGAATGTTACTTACTAAACTAACTAGATTCTTACCAAAATCAAAGGCTGTTTTTAGAGCCTGAGCAATCTTGACTCCCGCCTTGATACCTATCAAAGCTGTACCAATGCTAATAATCGCCGTTGCTACACTTTGGATTGTCCCTGGATCTAAGCCTGAAACAAAGTTAGCTACTGCGGTTGCAGCCTGAGAAAGCCACTTGACAATATTGCCTAGTACACTTCCTAAGGTTGTCAACACTTCTGATGCTGTCAAACTATCCCACACATGACCAATCGCTCCTGAAATACTCTTAATAGCCTCGACAAAAGCACTAACTGCTCCTGTATTTGAGAATGCCTCCCAAAACGTTTTGATTTTGGAAACAACATTAGAGATTGATGAGCTGATTCTAGTGACAAACCCCTCAATGTCTATCCCTTCTAAAAACGCACCTAGCTTTTCAGCAATACTGTCAAAATTGATTTTGTCCAAAGCGTCTGAAACAGCATTTACTGCCTTGATACCAAACTTATTGAGCTTTTCAAAGGCTGGCATGAGCTTATTAGAGAGGCTTTCCTTGGCACCGTCTATAGCCTGGTCAACCGTTTTGAACTCTGTAGCCATCTTTTGGAAAGCGTCAGAGTTTCCTGCACGGTTCATAGCGTCAAAAAAGTCCTCTGTCTTGACTTTTCCGTCTTGGACGGCTTTTACAAGCTCAGCGGTAGACATTCCCATCTCTTTTGCGACTGCAGCCATACCAGCTGGAGCTTGTTCCATCATAATCTTAAAATCCATCCAGGCAATTTTAGGCTTACTTGCCATCTGTGTTGCCTGAGTGGACAATGATTTCATGGCTTGGGCTGGATTTTCAGCAGAGGCTGCAAGTCCACCAAAAGCCTTAACTAGACTACCAACATTTTTAGTCCCAACTGCGTCAAGCTGTGAGTAAGTACTAGCCATATCAGAGGCTGAGTAGATGGTTTTGGTTGCAAAGTCCTGCATTTCGGTCTTAGCTGCCTTGATTTCCTCAGCTGATCGTCCAAAGGCTTGGAGGTTTCCCTCAAATGTTTTCCAGGCTTTCTGTGAACTGTTTAGCTCAGAGGCCATTTCACGGATACCACTAGTAATAGTACCAATCCCTGTAGTAAGGGCTGAGCCAATCAAATTAGCTCCTAGGACTGACTTGAATACTGAGCCTACTTTTTGCCCTGCGTTTTCAAGTCCACCGAATAGAGCTTTAAGCTTGCTTACTCCTGATTGAGCATTAGAGCCATCCATATCAACCTTGATAGTAACTGAACCATCTGCCATTATGTACCTCCTTTCTAAAATTAGTAGTCAAATTCATCAGGTAGAGCATACTCTTTTTTGAGTTCCCTCATGTTCTCCTTATACTGCTTACTATCTCCCTTTTGAGGCTTGTAAGAGCGTATTTTTAGCACCTCAGCAAATTTAGTATCACTAGGCAGGCCATTGAGTAAAGCGTTGAACTTCTTCCAGTGTAGGCTGTTCTGAGCGTCTATTAGGTCAATTCCGTAAGCCTGGAGAAATGATGAGTAAATATACTCAGCGTCGTACTTCAAGCTAAAGAGACGATCTCCTCCCTCAGATTGGCTCCTAGAGCGTATCTTGCTTTTGATTGGGTTCCCTGCCAAATCTAGCACTGGTTCTGTGTCTTTAGCTGGAATAATTCTGATATGCTCCTCAAATATCATCTTAAAGATTGCTGTAGCTTGTTCAGGCGTCAAAGCCTGAGTAAAATCTACACCAGTCAAGATTTGAATAGCCAGGAAAGGCTTGTAAAGTTCCTCAATGTCATCATCATTGATCAGCTCCACCACTTTCAAAACCTTGTTAAAAGCGATATTCATTGGATACACATCATCACCAAGGACTAACTCATCTGTCAATTTCCTTGATAGGTCCAGCATGTCAGTCACCTAGATATTTTTTGAGGGCATCTGTATTGTTGCGTTTTTCCCATTCTTCAATGACTCCAGTGATAACCTCAAGCAAGTAAGCCATAGTATCGACAGTCGAGCCGTTAGAGAAATCATAGACCTTGTTATAAGCGTCCTGGTCAAACAGCTCTGTCCATGACCCTTTTACCAAGTCTTGTAACGTTTCAAAGGCCTTACTGTCTTCTGTGTTGGCTAGTTTTTCGCCGTCTTTTTTGAGCTTTTTACCAACTGACTCCATTTTGTGGATGTTTTTGTCATTGGCTACAAATTCAAGCTTGAACTCTCCAAAATCAACAGGGATGACATTGTCACGTTTCTTAATTACTACCATTTGTTTTCTCTCCTACTAATTTTTAAAATCAAAAATAAAAAGGGGAGCCTGTTCACTCCCCTAGATCAAATCATCGACCGACTACAGCAGACTGTTTAGGCGCTACATTCCAGCTGATAGTGCACTCAAAGGTCTCATACTCAGACGCATCTCCGCCTCCAATTTTGATACCTGAGACAGTAGCGACTCCGACATATTGAGTTTTGCCATCAGCGTCTACCACTTTAAACCAGACATTACGGTCATCTCCAGTTTTAAAGCGCATAGCTGCAACAATTGCCTGAGCTTCATCCTCTTTGATGTAATCGCCCTCAAAACTGTAACCACTCTTAACAGACGTCACTACAGTTTTTTTGCTACCGTCGCCGTTGTAGTATGCAATATCATCTGTATCCTCGTCATTTTCAGAATTAGCGGTTTTCACTCCGTCCGCAAGCCATTTCCAGGCGTCATTACCTGGCTCAGTAGCTGGTGCTGTTGGTAACCATGGCGCAAGAAAGTGTTTGCGCTTGGCGTTTTTCATTTTTGGCATTTAGTTTCCTCCATTTGTTTCAAGTTTTGCCGTTACATCTAACATGTAAATATAAAAACCTTGCTCATCACGGTCATTTAGGAATGGCTGTGATACTTCAAGGCCTCTGAATTGATATGAATTGTTTTTGCTAGATAGTTCCAGATTAAAATCAGCGAGAGCATGATTGATGGCCCACAGGATAGAGCTTGTCTTCTGGTGATCAGTCGTTTTGATTGCCACCTCAAAGACAAGGCTAATGTCCTGCTTGCCGTTCATGTACTCTGTTAAAATCTTCCCACCTGGCAAAGGATAAAGGACTAAATCCTCCCCCTCCGACAAATAATCAAGTTTACAAGTCAGAGGGAGGTTTAGTGTGTTGATGAAATCTCTAAGGACTTCTGAAAAATCATTGTTATTCATGCTTTTACTCCCATTGCTCTTAGACCTGTTTTCTTCCAATCATCAAGATATAACGCTGAGGCTTTCAAGTCCCAGCGCTTGCCTGTTCCAGGAGTCGTGTACTTCTTAAAGACAAAACTCCTATTCTTGTTATAGCTCGATCCGTAGAATTGAGCTCTGGCATAAGGTCCAGGATATTTAACTCCATTTCTTGTAGCCTGCCCACTTCCACTAAGATCTCCGCTATCACGAGGGATAAAAGAACTCATGTCGGTCAGCATTTGGCTAGATATTGCTAACTTCCCTTTTGCTAATGCCGTTGGGGATACCTTTTTCTCAATGCCCTTTAAATCAACCTTGACAGATACGCCTACTCCCATCAGATACACTCCACTTCATAGCAAAAATACTTTTTTTGTTTGTGTGGATAACTGACAGGAACCACAGAGGTCACTCTGTACTCACGTTCTCCGTCGTTGATAATGGCATTTTCAAAGGTCTTGTCTAAGACGATAGGACAATATTTAGGGTACACAAATAACGTGCTAGGCTTGGACTCTTTACGGTTGTTCTTCGTGCCTTTCACTTGATACTGTCTGTCAAACCTAACAGTTCTAAGGGTCACTGGGCTCTCAAATACTTCTTTACCCCATCCGTCTTTTTCTCCTGTGGTTTTCTGAATTGTTACAGTATCAATCAATAACCGTTTATCAATGTCTGTCATAACCTACCCCCCTAAAGCCAAATCCTGCCGATTTCAGAGTATTCAAGGCGTCAAGCGATAAGTTATACCTAGCACTTTCTAAAGGCTGGTTAGAGGAGTTCTTGTAGGTGATATGAGTACGCCCTAGAACCACAGTAGAGACTGATTGCTTATCATCAGCCGTAGTGATCCCACTAGCGTCCAAATATGCTATCTGGAAAGCCGTAGCCAGTTTGACAGCTTGCTTTCTGTGCTTAATCTCTTTTTCAAAATCTACAAAGCTGTAGAAATTATTAAGAAAGAGGTTGATAGCAATCTCTGCCCTCTTTAGTAGCTTTTCAAACTCCTCAACCTCATCAAAACCAAAGTCCTTAAATTCATCTTTTGTTAAGTAGGTCATGACTTCACCGCCTTAAATTAAATAATCTGGATTTTCAGAAAGTCCTGGAATTACATCTGAAGTTGGTTCTTGAGATGGGACAACTTGCTCGATTTCTTCCAGCCATTTGTCTCCATATTCCGCAAGTGTCTGTCTATTAATTTCATCCGCTTCAGCAACTGTCATTTCATACGCATTATTTGCATCAAACTGCTGCCCTGTTTTTGCCATAAAAAAGTTTGTTTTAGCTTTAAATTTAGCCATTTATTTTATTCCTCCACTTCGTATCCTTGATTTTCAAAGGCTGAAATCATAATCGGGTCAGATAGAGTAAACGTTACTCCATCTTTTTTCAATGTTTTTGGATCTTTTACTTCTGGCTCCTCTTCAGTTTCTTTAGATACAACCAAAGTCTCTTCAATGTTAGAATCGTTCATTTTTATCCCCTTTCACTAAGCTGATTTGTGAACATAGATAGCTTTCTTCTTGTTGTCAAGAACGAAAGCGTCGTAACGAATACGTCCCTCAACGAGTTTGCCATTAATTCCTGGTGGGTTATCGTGGATCTTGTAGTCTTCCAATTTAACAGGAGATGGAGTAGCTACAGGATGAGCAATAATAAACTCTACATTTTGTGGCAGGCGTGATGTAGGTGTCAAGACTACTGGCAAGCCGTCAATCATACCTACTTGACCATTGATAGTGATTTCTTGACCAAGGTCAGAGTTTTTCACAAAGGTTGGGTCAAGTTTGATGAGTTTGTAGAATTTAGGAGATACATGCAAGATACGGCCAGCAGTTGGAACGAAAGCGTCAGTTAGTTTAACCTGACCATCAAGCACAAGCTCGTAGGCATTTGTTTTAGTTACTGAACCAGTAGCAATATGATCTGTATCTGCACCAGCTACGATTGTTGCAAAACGGTAAGTATCAACTTCAGGGATAACGACCTCTGACAACTGACGTGCAAGGGCTTTTCCTGCCTCCATGGTGCCATTTGTGTCTTGCTCAGATTTCTTGTCAATCGTGAATGTGAAAGATCGGTCTTTCTTCATTGTCATAGTTTGAACTGTATTCCCAAGCTCCTCAGCGTCACCGTAACGGTTTTGCCCAGATGTCTTGTAGTCATTCATTCCTGTCGTAGGGATAGAGTAAACCTTGACTGTGTCAACTCCAAGGAAATCAAAATCTTGGTTGATGATACCAGTTGAAAGAGCCTCTTTAGCAAAGCGCTCATCTACTTTTTCATCGAATTTAGCTGCGTAATTTACTGCCATGTGTAATATTCCTCTTTTCTTTATTTTTGGTTTTATACGCTATCAAAGCCTGCAAATAGGGCTTTGTCCTCTGCGCTTAGATGATCGTATCCAGTTTCTGCTGGTGGATTTCCGTGCACAGAGATATTAGGGTTAGGTTGCTTGTCCTCTGCTTGAAAAAGGTAAGGGCTCGACTCTTTAAGGCTGTTGATGGTTTCCTCTAAGACAGGCTTGCCGTCTTCTCCTAGCTCAATCTTGTCTAGGTCAATGAATTTCATCAAGTCCTCTGAGTTGTAAGCTCCTACATCTTTCAAGGCTAGGGCTACAGCATTTGTTTTAGTTACCTGAGCAAGATTTGCCTCACTATCTAGCTTGTACTGGTCAAATTGGGCTTTTAGTTCTTCAAGCTGTTGTTTGCTTTCAGCGCTAGCTCCCTCTTTGGCCTGTAGATCATTGATAGCTTGGGTTTGTTGCTCAAGCTGTTGTTTAATGTGTCGTTTTCGGCTTGTAGTTCCGACTTGGCTTGTGACTTGGCATTTTCAATACCTGCACCGTACGCTTGCATAATATTGTCAATGACAGCCTTGTCCTCGATACCTGCCTCAACTAACATTTCACGTTTAAGACTCATGTCTTAACTCCTCCTTTTTTTACGTCACATGGACAAATTAAGACAGTTTTACGCCATGCTCCAGGGCAAAATAAAAAACCTGATGGACTTCCATAGGTTTATAGTGGTTTATAGTGGTTTATAGCAATTTATTGCATGAAAAAAGCGCCTAGATTGTTCTAAGCGCTATGAGATTGCTTTAATTGAAATAATCTGACTCTCAAAGAGAGAAATCTCAGTCGGTTCATCAGGGCTAGGATTGTCAATGAGGATAGTGATTTCATCTTGCTCATCATTGTCCATTTCGTCAATAAAATCTGTGACAAGCCCTTTGATGACTTCACCGTCACTATTTACTACCTGAACTCTTGAGCGTAGGTAGTTCCAAAGTTGTTTACTCATTTACGGTCTCCTTTCCCTTTGATAGTTGGCACAATATGTGAGCCTGTTTTACTGTAATGAATACGAAAATCAGTAGTATTCTCAACGACTTCACCAGTTCTAGGATCTATATAGGTTCCTATAGGTTTATTTTGTGAGATAATTTCCTGCATTTTGGTTGATTTTGGATCATACTTGAACTGTCCTGTTCCAGCATACCTATCAACTAGTGCCTGACATTCTTCTTTAGTGATTGTCAGATAGCTTGGTGGAGGTGCTCCTTTTTCTAAGTTCTTCTGGAGATATTTCTCATATCCCTTAGTGCCTCTAATGTGGTTTTCAAAATGCTCGTTATTGATTTCCGTCTTAATTATACCACTTTTAACAGCTGAATTAAACTTCTCACGCATTTCTTTTTGTTCTGCTCTGTGTTTTTCCAGCTTTTCAAGTTCTTTTCTGACCTTAACCTCTTTCTTAGCTTTGGTATAAGGGTCATCATAGTATTTCTCTCTAGCATAATCACGATGTAGGAAAGGGTGCTGTTTGAGATAATCTCTCATGGCTCCCTGTTGGATCCTAACCTTGCTCTTATACTTGTCTATTAGCTCGCTGTCACCTAGTTTCTCTGCAACGTGGAGAAATTCCTTGGACTGTCTGATAGAGCGCTCTAGAGCTCTCTGCTTGGCCTGTACGTTTGCGTTTTCTATCGCTTGCTCTGGAGTCAAGTCTCTTAACTCGTCAGGCAAATCAGGCTTGTAGTTAGCCCCTGGAATGTATGGTGTCATCTCATGAGTACAGTTAATACCCTGACAGCCTCCAGCATATCCATAGCCGTAGTCTGATAGCGCCAAAATACGCTCCCCTTTTTCCGTCCTAGCAACTCCAGTGGTTACAATCTGATGCTGCAAAGGAGCGCACATCTCTCTTGCTGTGGCCTTTTTGTGATAGTAAAAGGTATCTATCCCCAACTCCTCAGCAGGAGCCATTCTGACCTCACGATAGACACGCCAAGCCGTGGACTTGATAACTTGCCTAGCGTAGGTATCAGCTCTCCAGCGTTTGCCTTGGCTATCCGTAAAACCATAAAAGCCTTTTTTAGCCCATTTCATGACTGTGTCAGAGATAGCCTTTTCGGAGGTAATGAGTCCTGTGACAACCTTGGCCACGCTCTCCTGGACTATGGACTGATATACCTTTCTCACACTCATTGGCAGGGTGGTATTGATAAGGTTATCTATATCTCCCATAGCCTGATTGACATAAGCAGCTAGATTGGTCTGAATGATAGAGTTGCCAGCAAAACCACCTCCACCAGTAGCCTCTAAAAGCTGTTGTTTGGTGTCTTTATAGATTTTGTAGCCCTCGTTTTGGATAACATGCCTAAGCTGTTCCTCAGCAATCCCTGAGCGGTCAGAAATGAGCTTGACATTGTCCTCATTGAGTAGGCCCATCTCATTCATTTTCTCAAGTTGCCAAATATAAGGGTTATCATCAAGGCTAGCAGAGCCACGCTCTTTGATACGGTCTATAACTTGGTCAAAGAGTTCAAGAGTTAGCTGATGATAGATGTCTGCAACGTTACTAGCGTCAAGCATTAGCTGCTCATCATTTAGCTTGATTGGTTTCTTCTTGTCATCAGCCATTTAATTACTCTCCATACACTCCTACATCATCAGGGCTACGCTCTCCGCTTGCCTCATCAATAGCATTGCCACTGATTTCAGCTTTGATTTGTTTAGCTTTTTCAGGCGTAACATTCAAAACTTTTTCAATAGCCATGACATCCGTAGCAAAGCCAGCATTTACAACCTTAACCCAGTAGTCCAGCTCAGCATTTCGGTCTGTAAAGACTCCATCATCAAGGTTAATGCTGATTTTATCCATGTCAGGGATGTTTCCCTTGTAGAGTCCGTAGGCTTTGCCAAGTTCTAACATTGAGATGATGAGCTCTTTCAAAGACTGCTCTACAAGGCTCACAATGCTGTTTCTCATCTGATAGGTGTCAGAGTTCTCTGATACAACCTCAGTAGCTGTTTTCAAGCTCTTACCGTCAAAGGTGAACGTGCCAGAAGATACCCCTATCTGCATTTCAAAGATTGCTAGTATCTTATTGATAGCCTTGATATAGTCATCCGATCGGATAGGTGTCGTAAGGTCAGTAATGCCTACACCCTTGTCCATATCTCCTGAGTCGATTTGCTCATAAACATTGCGTCCAGCCTCAAACTCACGCTTGACCACGACATTCTCGCCCTCTTGATCGTACTCAACTTTAATCATCTGACTAGGCACAGCTACTCTGCGCTGACCCATCTTAATCTCCCACATGAACTCATCATAGGTCGTATTAAGAAAGTCCATTGTAGTCTTAGCGTTGTCAAAGATAGACAGCCCAAGAACTGAGTTAATATCTTTGTTATTCATCCCTGGAGTTTTCAGATAAGTAAAAAGCGGACGACTCAATCCATTCAAGTCTACTACTTCCTCAAGATCCTCATAGAGTTCTGATAGAGGAACCCTAGAGCCTACCACGTTCTGATTATCAGACTTGTAGAGCTCGTTAGTGACTGTGTACTTGTCATCCTTGTCCCATTCGTGCAGTTCAATCAGCGTGTAAAACTTCTGCTTATTACCCTCTGACTTGGTTGTCTTAGTGATGATAGCAGCGCTAGAGACATCCTGCGTGTTGCTTTGCAGAGGCAAAAAGACAGGCGCCTGAATGAAAGAGACTCTTACTTTGTCTCTATCGACGTATGGCCTCATAGCTAAGCCACCAAGCGCCAAACCACTCTCCAGGTAACGCTCAAAATTCTTGACAAACCTGTCATCTTGGAGCTGTTTCTGAATGAATTTATTAGCGTCCTTATCATCTAGCTTGATTTCAGCCTGCTCATTAAATACTAGGCTTGCAATCTTCTTGGCTGCTGTACGTCCAATAGGCAGATGGTTGAAAGCTCGCTTTCGAGGTGTTCCGTTACTGTCAATGTACTCAATCTGTGGATAATGTCCTGCATAATACTTGAGATTTTCCCTAATTCGGTCATACTCTGCGGATGACACTGCTATTTTAGGGTGATCAGTGATATTCGTTAAGTTCTGTGTCGTCATCACATACTTGCTCCTTGTGAAAAAATTCTTGATAGTCTGTACTATTCCCATTGTTAGCTCCTTTAGGCTTTTAGTCTTAGCTCTCTAGCGTTGTCTAGGACAAAATACTTGAACTCGTCCACCGTGTGGTCATCTTCCTTGATGACTTTTGGATCATCAGTATTAAGTGACTTGTCATCATAGCGGTACATCTTATGCTCTTCAACGAAAACCCTGTTAGCAGGGATGTCAAGGTAGTAGAAACGCCCCTCAGCTAGTAAGCTAATAACCATGTCTATCATGGTCTGGTTTTTCTTCTTAGCCACAGGGTGCCAGCGCTCACCATAGTCTTTGAAATATTGGTTTCTCAAAGCTCCCTCCGCACTATCAATAGTCATTTTTAATTTAGGTACTCTGTAAGTCTTCATGACCTTGTCTATAAAGTCATGTATCATCACAGAGAGCTCACTAGGCGCCTTTTTGATGGTCTTACCAGCTGGACTATAGTAGAACGTATCAAGTAAGATAACATTGCCCTTGGCAGTGAGGCCATAAGCTCCACAGGCCGTCGCTGATTGTTGGTGTCCTGTGTCTAGGGCAAATGATATACCTATCACTTTGTCGTTGTCTGGGAGGCTTTCTAGTGGTTTAAAATAGCTCATGTTATAAACATGATTACCTAAACCGATTACCTCACCCAAATACATCCAACGATAGTAGTCAGGGTCCGTCTCCTTGTAGCGTTCTATCTTGTCTTTCATTTGCTTAGACAAAAAACCTAGCTTGTCATCAAGGTAGGTGCTGTGATGTATCATGTAAGTTGGGTCACTAGCTTTCTCTGCCACCCACTCATTTATCCAGTCATAGGGATTTCTTGGAGGGTTGTATGTGAAATAGACCTTGACCTCTTTGCCATTCGGTAGCTCTTGACGGATAAAAGTATCCTCAACTATATCAATATCTTCACGACCTGCGAACTCAGCCAATTCCTCGAACCATACGGCCATGACATAGCCTTTGGCTATCTTCTGGGATTTGAGTTTCATTGGATCGTCTACACCGTAAAAATAAAAGGCTGTACCTGTCTGCTTGTGGGTGATTTGTAAGGGAGATTTCCCAAACTTGAACTGATTAGCTAACCCCATCTCATAGATGGCCCATCTTATCTGTTCATACACTGACATTCTCAGGTATTTACCCACTTTACGCAAAACTACCACATTACCGTTGGGATCATTGATAAAGTCATTTACAAGGTCAATAGAGACTACTGATGACTTGGTAGAGGCACGGCCGCCCTTGAGCACTATATGACTCTTGAGTGTGTAGAGGACTTCATCAAATACTGGGTTAATCAGTTTCGCTAGATTCAGTATTGCCATTATACTCACTCCTATCAAATGTAAATCCAGTAATGACTGTGTCATCTTCATCATTAGAGCCTAGTTGAGCCTTGAGATTATCAATCCTCAAGCGTTGCTCCTCAGTAACAAGAGGGGAGCGTGTGAGCTCGTCATAGGTCTTAATCATGCTCTTAAGCTCTGACTGTGCTCTTGCCATTGCAGCTAAGGCCTTGCCTTGCTTATCCCATGCCGTGTGAACCTCATAATTTTCACTGCCTTTAGCTGTGCTGGCAATCAGCATGGTAGTAGTATCATCAACGTCCTGAACGTAAAGAATACGCTGAGCATGCAAAAGATTAGCATAGGTCAGCGTGATATTTTCCCAAAGGATGTCTATAGGCTGTTTTTCTGAAAGCTCTTGCGCTATCTCATATACCTCTTGAGGTAGATACTTAGCAAACAGTCCATGTTTGAGGGCGTTTTGATTGCCTATACTTCCGCCTTTGCTGTTCTTATTGCCTTTCGGCGCTCCCCGTGTTCGTTTGGTAGTACTACTTTTGTTTTTTGTAGTACTACATTCGCTCCATTTGTCTCTTAACTTCCAAACTGAGATAGTTTTTTCAGGCACGCCCAACATTTCACCAAGCTTGCGGTTAGTGATGTTTCCGTTATTCTGCTTATAAATCTCAAAAGCTTTATCTCGGTTTGGGTCTCGTGCTCTGCCCAACCTATTACCTCCTATTTGTCCGTTTTGTAAATCAAAAAAAGCCACTCAAAAAGTGACTCAGTGCAAGTAGACTACAGACTTGCGTGTTAATTAGTAATCAATTTGAAAGTTTTCCTTTTTTTATTTTTTGTAGTCATTTAAACCTCTGAGGGAATCAAACCCTCTAGCTTATAACTTACCTAGGATATAATTAGCTATGCAATCATACAAGGTCCAGTCGATAAGCCGACCTTCTAATAAGTTAATGAGTGATATATGAATGCTAAGCCTGTTGCCTACCCCATTCTGGAACACAAAACACTCAAAGGAGAGGGGAGGACTTGAACCTCCAAGGCCATTACAGCCCCCTGACATTACAGGTAACCATCTACCAATTCTGAGACCTCTCTTTTCAATTCTTGATACTACCATTCTAACAGATTATCGTTACAGTGCACATCAAGATTATTTTGATTAACACATATTCTCAAGATATTCTCAAGATAACTCAAGAAATTCCAAATTATTCCAAAATTACCTCCAACTCTTCAATAGCAACCTTACGCATGCTATAATACGAGCTCTTGCTAATTGCTAACTTATCGCAAATATCCTCGATATACGTTTTAGTAATATATGTCATTCTCAGGATTGCCCTGTATTTTGGATTTTTAAGCCTATTGATCATTCTACCTAATTCAAGTTTCCTGTTAATAATTTCCTTGGTGTCCTGTTCTATAGCCTCTTTCATCACGACAAGCTGAGTATAGACGTCATCAACTTTTCTAGTCTGTCCGCCTTGGACTTTGACGTCAGTCCACTTGGGGCTTGAGAGCAAACCTGCCTCAAGCTCATTGATTTCATCTATACGGCTTTGAATGTCCATATCAAGATCTTGTAATTCTTTCAATAGCTCTTTAGCCTTGTTCACTCTCTATCTCCTTTGTGATATAATAATATTATTGAGATTATAGCTGAGGCAGAGAGTGCCTTGGCTTTTTTTACTCCCAAGATATATAAATTTTCTTATCAGAAATGTAAGTGTCACCTGTCAAAATATTTCGTGAGCGATATATCTTGTGTCTAACTCTGAAACCTGGTCCTAACACCTCTCGTAATAACTCCAACGTTTTCTCATTATCTAAGCGACGTCTAGTATACTCATCTTTGACTGATAGTACACCTATCAGATGACCTGTATATCCTTGCTGAGCAGATGCTTTTATTTTCTGCTCTAAATCGTGTTTCTTGAAGTAACGCTCAAACCATTTAGCATGGCTTTCTGAGCTAAGTTGCTGTACTTCATCGAATAGTGTCATGATTTACCTCCAAAAGCTCTGGATTTTCGTAGATGTTACCGATGATTTCTTCGTCTTCAGTCCACGTATACCCACTTAGCAATCCCTTTAGATATATAGCAGGCATTCCGCCTATGTATGTGCCACCGTATTCTTTTTCTAAATACACTTCATGTGGACATCCTCTTGTACATTTTATAATATCTCCGATAAAAACCTCCTTGCCGTTTTTATCAAATAATCCTGTTGATTGCATAAGTTCGACCTCGTCTGCATCACGTTTGAAAGTGATACCGTCACCGATAAAATCAAATTCCCCACGGAAACAATGAATCTCTCCCACCTCATAAATTTCTTTATCTAGTTTGTCCCAAACTCTAAATTTAGGTCTCATAATCTCACCTCGTCTCCAATCCTCAATGATTCGTAGCTTGTTTGCGTGACTACGAAAATGCCATAATTTTTAATAGTGATTGTATGCATGTCGCCAATTTTCTCCTTGTGAACAACCTTGCCTTTGATTTCTGCGCCTTGATTGTCAGCTTTATAGACGATAATCGGGCGCTTTTCTTCTAATTTTTGATTTGGATGCTCTGCCAGATGTTTAGACCAGCAGAGACGAGGATACATACTGTAATGAATCGTTTCATATTACCACCTCACATATAAATACTTCGTGTCAATATCTTGTTCTAAAATACACTCTTTCAATGACTTTAAAACCTTCAATGCATCACTAACCGTTCCCCATCTATTTTCAGGTTCATACTGCACATACTTTTCAGGGTACCGTTCTAATTCAGAGATACCGCGTTGAATGTTATCTAAAACATCAGTGATGTTGTACGTAGTGCCTTGGTCGAAATCCCAATCCATAGCAATTCTAAACATCTTCCCGAGATTGTAGGTCGGAGAACTATATCTAGGCTCAGCAATACAAATATAATCTCCACTCTCTATTTTCGCCAAGATTTCCAAATCATAACTCATCACTCTATCTCCTCCATCTTTACTTTATACATTCGATCACCTCGATACTTGCTCTCGAGCTGAGCCTTGCATTTTGCAGCTTCGCCCTCTTTCTTAAAAAAGTGGGTCTCGTCTACCATATTGTCAAAATATAGTGTTACTGTGTATGACATTTTTACCTCTTTTTTTCTAAACTGCTACCGTGCTACCAATAAATTCTAAAAAGTAAAAAGTTTTTTTCAAGAATCCCTATTTTATAGGCTTTCTTTATTATTACTATTATTTTATATACTTTTTTTAAAAATATAGGTAGAAGAGTAGCATTATATATAAATATTAAATAAAAGTCAGTAATATCAAGGGGTTAGACTGCTACCGATGTGCTACCGATGTCCTATTTTATCGGTAGAATGCTACCGATCTACCCCCTAAACTGCTACCGATGACTACCGATAAATTTTTAATTGCTACCGATTAGATTTTTCCGAATCTTTTACTCTTACGAACCCTTTTGTGCTTTTACCACCTGCCCGGAAAACACTTTTTTTCCAATCAGGATGATTATCCATGATCATGTTTATCTTTGTCGAAAGTTTCCTATCATTTGAATTCCTCATAAATAAGTTGTACATCATTTCACGAGTCGAGACCTTATCTAGTTTTTTGATACCAGGTTCAAAGTCGCTACTATTATCAAAATATTTACTTGTGTATTGATGTTGTTGCTGAATAGACCAGTTTTGCCAATTTTCAGGGACGGGCATATCAAGATATTCAAGCACTTGTAACTCAACTTCATCACGATACATGAACTGTTCACGGTAGATATTCAATTCATCCTCTGTATTTTCATCAAACATCAAATCAGCACCAGCACGATAGATTGTAACGGCTTCGCCCCAAATTTGTTCGATTGTATCAGGCTCGATTTCCATTGGATGTTTCTTTTGCTGCTTGCTATCTGCCATAATCGGGAGAAATCGACGTTCACCGGTTTTGTCCTTCAGGTATTCTGTTTGGTTAGTAGTTCTGGCTATAATGAAGTTTTTGGCAAACTCTTCTGTGCGTTTCATGTAGGGCTTACGATACCGTAAGCTAGTTTTTGATATAAAGGCTTTCGTTTCAGCAAAGCTCATCCTATTACTGGCCACCATTTCATCATCGTTGACGATTAGACTCTTTAACATAATGTCG
>BNJT01001485.1_pt1 | contig 37972 bp, 55 predicted proteins | sample 8540491 | NCBI WGS metagenome assembly BNJT01 (sample SAMD00202455, study PRJDB9452) | human saliva metagenome | host: Homo sapiens | reverse complement strand
GTACCTAAGGCTCTGGTTCAGAATGGGGATATTGGCATTGATAAAACTTAACTCTTTGTTATTATCTTTTGAGACTTAGGATAGCCACTTTGACGGGAGGGACTTCCATGGGGAGGAAGACTTGCAGGATTTTCATCAGCTATTTTTATGCACTGATTGTTCTTTCATCGCTTACAGTTACAGCCTTTAGTGCAGTTGGGAGGCTATCTTGGTGGTTTCGTTTTTGATTACTCCCAGGGGCGGCAGCCTATCTTATAAGTAAAGATCTAAAGGTGATGATGGTATTGATATCAGTGGGCTATGCGGTTATCAATTCTAATTATAGGCTATATTAGCTTTCGCTTCTTATGGATATATCTATGTCTGGAATGACGGTCACTGGGAGTTACATTTTAATTGCCTTCCTGTTTAATGGGGAGACTGGATTGCTGCTATATTTATAGGACTACAGAGGAAGGGGTGAGTTAAAGGCAGGACTTTTCCTTGCCCATATGGGTGATCATTCAGGCCAGGGAGGGAGGTGGGGATGTTAAGATTCAATCAAGAGACCTCTTAGTAGAGCAAGAATGAGGTTGATAAAATGGCAGAAGACTTATAAAGGGTTAATAAGGGTAGATACGGATAAGAATATTTGCCCTGACCGAGGAGGCAGAGAGAAGTTTAATGAAGTTGAGGGATAAAATCCCTGACTGCTGAGGCAGGGGTTTATCGAAGATAGATAAGGCCTCGAATCATCGGAGGGCTCCTATCTATTCAATCTACTTACTTTCCAAGAAAATCTCATCTTTTGCTAACTGTGAAAACAAGGTTAAGCAGTTTATTTTTGTTTAGGGACTCATTGACGTTTTCAGAACCGCGTTGTTCTTTGTACTAAAGAGCGTGGTGTTTATTGGATAAAGATGTGGATTGGATGCCTATGGGATATCAGACCTGTTTTTGCTAGAGGAGCTCGTCAGGTCTTCGCGCAAACTCTGTGGTGGTGGAGTCGTCTTTTTCGTTTGATCTTTGATTTGGTTGCTGGAAGCCTAGGGGAGGCACAAGAATGTCGCTGGGAACTGGGTTCCAGGTCATTGAGGTGGAACTCGTGATCGTCACGTGACAATGGCAATCGGGTGGCGTCAGTGGGAACATTGAAACTCCGTTGGCCATGTTTCTGGGGATCGGGATGGTCAGCCAAATCGGTAATCGGTTGTTTTTATAGATACCATTTCTGGAAGAAGTGTTTTCGCAGCCAGGATAACGGACCTAATTGCTGCACTTTGTATGGATTGGGTGCAGCGACTTCGCTAACATTGTTGCAGCCTTTTCTATAGCATCCTCTCCGTCTTTGTAAAAAACTGTCTTTTCAAATTATCATATAATATCCGGTATAATCTATGGAAGTTTTGTTTGCCTAGATTCAGGGCTGCTTTTCATTGCTATGCTGCTCCGGACTTGACAGGCGGTGGGGCGGAAGTCTGGTGGCCAGATGATACCTCAGGTTCTTGCAGGTTTGGAACTGCTCTCAGTTCTTTGTTTTGGCTGTCATCTGCCTCGCCTAAAGGCAGGTTCTGTTTGTGCGATCAGCTACAAAGTGAGGTGGCACCTCTTGGTATGTTAATGTTAATTTTCTTCAAGGGTTTAGTTGTCTGAAGTCCATGTTGAGCTGTCATGGATGGTACGATCAGAGCTCTCTGTTTCTCCATGGATACTGGGTGCTTCATGGCCACATTACATGCATAGTCATAACGGGTAACAGTGGGGTTTATCCTTTAGTACTCTCATCTCGTTACTATAGGCAGTCATGGTAAGCACAGATGGGTTCACCGTCTAAAAACCCTATAGTGACAATGGCTTGGGTCAAAGTATTTTCTTTCTATATGATAGCTAGGATCAGCAAGAAACCTTATTTCTACGATTTTCTTTTTCGTAGACTCTATCAAGTTTATCAGCTAGTTCTCAGACGGCCTTATATAGATTTTTGGCTGTTCGTCTTCGGTTGATGGGAAGGACGGTGTAATGATAGCAGAGTTTTGATGTAATCCATATTTTTGCGTTTATTTCGTACGCTCAGGGCACAAGACAGGTTGTAGGAAGAGATGTTTGTTAACCTCCTCACTCATTTTACAATCTTATAGTATCTGTATGGGATGTGGTATGCTACTGGGCATGGGAATTGGGCAGTTGTACCTAGACCCCGTATGTTTATATGTGCGGGAAATCGTCCATACAGGGATGACAAATTGGGACATTGGGCGGACTCTTATCATTGGTAAAGCCATCATTTATTCAGTCGCAGGATGACAGTCAATGTTGCTATCCTTTTTATATAGGGTGGTGATACTTATGGTGAGTTAGATACTCCATCACAACAGCAGGCAGTGTCACAAGAATGTTATCGTTGCAACCATCATGTCTGAAATGCTGATGAGATCTCTGAGTACAAGCAAAATGCATTTTCTACTTTCAACTCAGATATTAGAAAATTTCACATTATTCAATCGGAATGAATTGTTATCATCATAGCCGTGGATCCACTTGGAATATTGGTTCTGTTTTAGTTATCTCGGGAGTATTGCTAGGAATCTGCTTGCCATCCTGGGTATGTCAGAGCATCAGGGGAGGGGCTGATGGGACTCCCAGATGGATTGCTGGTATCTGGAGTTCGACCTTGTCGGATGTCGTTCATTCCCTAAAGGACTTCGGACAGGCTGCGTGAGTCCCAGCAGGATACAGATTTCAAATTGGTTATGTGGAGATCTTCGGAAAAGACCACCATACAAGGCACTGTGACTGTTTGATATCGGCGTTGCCAGTGTGCTATCTGATCCTTTTTGTGGGGCAATACAGAATCATCTCGTACATCTTCTTACACATACTTCCACAGTTCGGTGATGAAAAGAAGCTGTCCTGCCAAGACTCATTAAAAGGAGCCAGCTAAAGTCACGGTAAGAATCGTTGGGGCAGTCAGAGTGCTCACATGAGATCTGATCAGGCTAAAAAGCAAACTGAACTTGCCGCATATGCCATCTGGAGTATCTTGATGGCTCAGTTGCTCAATCTCGAAGTTGGAAGCTTTGTATGAGGATGAAGCCTTACTACAGGTTCCGTTGAACTTGTTTTCTACCACATATGCCTAAGGATGACCAGACTAGGAGTTCCTACAATCAGATTTCTTGCCGAGAACAGGCTGGAGATATGAGCGTCTTTGATGACGCATGAGCGTCTGTGCTCATCGTGGCGGGCTTTCACCTACTAACAGTGGGTCAGCCGGTGAGAGTCTGTGCGGATTTCCTAGAGCGGGGAGTCAGCAAAGGCCTGCGATGGTGAACACAATGTGCGCAAGCACGGCAGTCGAGACAAAGCGGACTGTTTGCGATCAGGTATAATGGTCCAGTTAAAGGCAACGCAGGTGGTCATGAGAGCAGTCGTTGCCATGGCACGAGATAGGTGATAGGTGTGCATTTTATCACATGGACTTTCCAGAGGAGAGAAAGCGTTTGAGTCCTGTGAGTTGTGAGGAACTTGTGTCTCCAGAAAGAGTCAAAAGATGCGTGTGAGTTCTAAGAGTGAAAACAATGTCTTTGCTTATCTTGAGAGGCCTTGATTCTGATGGCTCCAAGAGTTGGTAGACGCAACAGCGATAACTAACATTTTGATATATATAGTTACTCAATTTTTAGGGATCTTGCGACCCTTATATAAGTGCGCCAATCGCATAAGTTATTTTTCGCTCTTCCTCCTTAAAGAAGTCATAAAATATAACTGCATATTATGGAGTTCTAATAGTATATCGGATGATATCTCAAAATATTGAATTAAATTCTATCTTAGGTTAAAGAAATGGTACATGGAAATTGAAAGTCATTGATTATTTTTACATAATTATGGAGGTATGGTGTTGGATAAAATAAAGACAATAGAGAAGAAGTAAGACCAGAAACGGTATCAAGAGGCTTAGCTTTTGTCGTACTGTCTATACTGGTTGAGGTTGCTTTGATTCTCATAATAATAAACTATCTCTACAGGGGATTTTGCCTTGATAGAAGTTACAATTAGAATCATTACAGTGCCATTAAGTCTGTATATATACGGACAGCAAAGACAGCTTCAATGAAAAATGCCGTGGATACTGCTTATACTGGGAGACTCATGTTGTGGGAATTACCCTTTATCTGCTTTGTCGGCTTAAATGGCGGTACCAAGAAGATGAAGGAGCGTTATAAGAAGGTAGATGAGCAGATATTTCCGCTTTTACCTGAGAATACACATGTATTAGATAAACTGGAGGGTGTGAGACTCAATGCCTACGGGATTGCGGCTTACTTAAGTAAATACTCTCACTATCCCGTATATGAAAATACAGATGTCACCTACTATGACAGGGCTGAAGATGGGCTTGAGGCACAGCTTGAGGCACTTAAACAGGCGGAGAAATTTATCTTTATGGAATACTTTGCCATACAGAATACAACTGCCTGGGGAAGAATAGAAGAGATACTTGTGGAGAAGGCTGGGAAGGGCGTGGAAATCAGAGTGTATTACGATGATGTAGGCTCTGTGGGCTTTGTAAATAGAGACTTTGCAAAAGACTCAAGTCGCTTGGGATTAACTGCAGGGTGTTTAATCCGTTTATGCCCGGTATCAATGTGTTCTTAAATAACAGAGACCATAGAAAGATGACTATAGTGGACGGAAAGGTTGGATTTACGGGAGGTTATAACCTTGCAGATGAGTATTTCAACCTAACCCATCCTATATGGTGTGGAAGGATACAGGAATAAGGCTTGAGGAGATGCTGTTAAGTCTCTTACAATATCATTCTTAGAGATGTGGAATGCAGTAAAGCGCTCGGACAAGGATGATGTTGACATCGAGAAATATCTTCCACGGACTGACTATGTGGCAAAGAGTAAGGCCTTTGTACAGCCTTATGGAGATATACCTATAGATAAAGAACAGGTAGGAGAAAATGTATATATAAGCATGGCAAATAAGGCGGAGAAATACTGCTACTTTATGACTCCTTACCTGATAATTACGGATGAAATGAACATCACAATCTCCCTTGCAGCCAAGCGTGGAGTGGATGTGAGGATAGTAACTCCCAGCATACCTGATAAAAAGCTGGTATATAGGGTAGCCCGCTCTTTCTACAACGGTCTTGCAAGAAATGGAGTGAGGATATACGAGGTGGACTCCGGGGTTTAGCCATCACGAAGATGAATGTGGTAGATGATAAAATGGCTGTCTGCGGCACTATAAACCTGAGACTATAGAAGCCTTTACCATCATTTTGAAAATGCCTGCTTTATAGTAGATGAGGGTATCGCAACCGAAATGAGAGAGGACTTTGAGAAGACATTTGAGGCAGTGCAGGGAGGTGACAGAGAAATACAGCACAGGTAAGATCGGTAATAAGGCTTGGACAGCTCTTCTTGAGGCTTTTGCATCATTATTGTAGTGAAGGGAAGACCATGGAAAAACATAAGGTCACAAAGATATTTTGGATAATACTTGGCTTTATTGGCTTTTGGTATAGGGTACGAGTGGGAGTTGTAGTTCCTCTCTTGCCTTCATTTCCGTTTTATATAGCTAACCCTCTTTGCATTTGCAAAAAGGCTCGGATAGGCTTCATCAGTGGTTTATGTCAACAGACCTATACAAGAAAAAACCTTGAAAGCTTTGTAAAGAAAAAAGGAATGACTGTTAAAACAAAAATAAAAAATTATTGTCTGCGTTACCCTGGTAATGGGATTTGGCTTTTTATGATGAAAAAATGTTCCCATTGGCAGGATAGTACTCACTATAATGTGTGGGTCTGCCATATGTGGTTTTACTTTATATTTGGGGTAAAGAATTATACTGAGGGATGAAAAAATGGGGATGAGAGCCGAAAAAATATAGAGATTGATGGGGATAAAAATGATTAAAAAGAGACTGATAGGGACTATTGTCACACGCCGGGAAGCTACATTATTTATCATATATTGTTGCAGATTCTGTCGTTAATTGCTCAGATAGTCCTTGTATTTACACTTGCAGGTGTGCTTGAAGACGCTGTAGGAGGTGCACTTGACGGGAATGCTGTCCTTATAGCAATCATTACCTTTGGTAGTATTATATAATAAGGGTTACCTGTGAAGAGCTTGAAGTGAGGGGTCCTACCTTGCAAGCGTAGATGTCAAAAAGGATAATAAGGAGAAAATCTATGACAAGCTCCTTGAGGCTTGGTGCAGGTTACAGGGAGAAAGTGTCTACCTCTCAGGTAGTTCAGCTTAGCTCAGAGGGGTGGAGCAGCTTGAAACCTACTTTGGCAGATATCTCCCACAGTTTGCCTACAGTATGTCAGCACCGCTTATTCTCTTTTGTGGTGCTTGCTATCAAGAGTAAACTTTGCAGTCAGCCTTGTACTTCTCCTTCTCGTACCACTCATTCCTGTTTCAATAGTGGCGGTTATGAAGATAGCAGGAAGGCTCTTTAAAGAAATACTGGGGAGTGTATTCTGAGCTTGGAGATACATTTTTGGAGAATCTCCAGGGACTTACCACCTCCAAAATATATAGGGCAGACGAGAGAAAAGGCTGCCGAAATGGATGTGGAGGCATCTCATTTTAGGGAAGATAACAATGAAGGTTCTTACCATGCAGCTAATCTCGACAACTGTTATGGATATAATGGCTTATGGCGGGAGCAGCAGTAGGCATGTTAGTCGGAATAGGATATTTTCTTAAGGGAGAGATAAGCCTTGCAGGCATGCTTTACTGTGATTCTGCTTGCATCAGAGTTCTTCCTTCCTCTTAGAATACTTGGTTCGTATTTTCCATATAGCTATGAACGGGATGTCGGCTTCCGACAAGATATTTGAGCTTCTTGATACCGATGAGGGAGAGGGAAGCGAAGAGTTAGATGAGGGTGTTCCTGTAATAAGCCTCTATGATGTGGGCTTTAGATATGAGGAAGAAAGAAATATATTAAAAAGTAATCTGCTCTTTCCTAAGGGAAGCTTTACATCCATTGTTGGTGAGTCAGGCTGCAGCAAGAGTACGGTTGTAGGTATAATTTCAGGAAGAAATAAGGGCTACACCGGCAGTATAAAAGATAGGCAGTAAGGAGCTTAGGGAAGTAGATGAGGCAGCACTTCTTAAAAAGGTAACCCTGGTTAAGTCAAATGGCTATATTTTTAAGGGAACTGTTGAGGAAAACCTTAGAATGGCTGATAAGGATGCCACACCTGAAAGACTATGGGAGGTTCTAAGAAAGGTAAGGCTTGATGGGCTTTTTGAGGAGAGAGACGGACTTGATACCAGGATTAGTGAAAAGGCAGGCAATCTCTCAGGCGGTCAGGCTCAAAGACTGGCACTTGCAAGGGGCATTGCTGTCTAAGTCTGAGGTAATGATATTTGACGAGGTTACATCAAATATAGATGCCGAAAGCGAAGAGATGATAATGGAGGTTATAAAGAGCCTTGCAGGCAAGAAAAACCGTAATTATGATTTCTCACAGACTTTTACAATGTAATAGAGTCTGACAATATCTATATGATGGATAAGGGTGAGATAGCTGAAAGCGGTACACATGAAGAGCTTTTGGGAAAGAATGGCAAGTATGCAAAGCTATTTAACTCACAGACTGCCCTTGAAGCCTATGCAAAGAAGAAGGAGCTTAAGCCTAATATCAGAAAGGCTGTAGTGGCTGATAGCGTAGAAAATGGTGAAGAAATAGAGTATACAGAGCCAAATGTAGAAGAAAGAAGAAGCGGACTTGCTATTATGGGCAGGCTTATAGTCCTATAAAGCCACTTTTTGCATATAATGGCTGTGGCTATTTTGCTTGGAGTAGCCGGCTATCTCTGTGCCATCTCACTTACCATACTTGGGGCGAAGGCGCTTAGTCTGGCTACAGGAGGCTTCCTCGCCGGTGCTGTGGATTATCTCTCTAAAAATGCGGGAGTTAGTGCGGAAGTAAGTAAGATAATGACAGCCATGGTGCTCGTGGCTGTATTAAGAGGAGTATTCCACTACATTGAGCAGTACTGCAATCATTTTATAGCATTTAAGCTACTTGCGGTTATCAGACATAAGATATTTGAGGCACTTAGGAAACTCTGCCCTGCTAAGCTTGAGGGCAGGGACAAGGGTAATCTCATTTCTATAATAACTACTGATATTGAGCTTTTGGAGGTTTTCTATGCACATACAATATCTCCGATAGCCATTGCAGCCATCGTATCTCTTATAATGACTGTGTTTATAGGCAGTTATTCGGTAGTAGCAGGTGTATTTGCACTCATAGCCTATGTGGTAATAGGTGCCATCATCCCTGTCGTTAACGGCAGAAGGGAAGTGCCCTTGGAATGAAGTTTAGAAACTCTGTGGGAGAGCTGTCTAGCTTTGTGCTTGGGTGAGCTTCGTGGTATAGATGAGACTATTCAGTATGGTGCAGGGAGAAGAAGAAAAAGGCTATTTATAAAAAGTCAGTGAAACTGGCTAAGATACAGGAAGAGCTTGCTGAGGCAGAGGGAAGACAGCGAAGCTTTACCAATGGAGCCATACAGTTATTCTCCTATGGAATATTGTTCTTAACTCTCATTCTCTACAGTAATGGGAGTAATAAGTTTTGAAGCTGTGGTGATATCAACTATTGCTATGATGAGCTCCTTTGGACCTGTTGTAGCACTTTCATCCCTTTCAAATAATCTGAATCAGACCCTTGCAAGTGGAGAGCGTGTGCTTGCCTTACTTGAGGAGGAACCTGAGGGTTGCCGAGGTTAAAAAGGGCAAGAATGGGGTGTCTCTTAAGGAGTTCTCGGGAGTAAGGGCAAAGAATGTAGATTTCTCTTATGGTGATAGGATTATCCTTGAAGACTTCACTTTGGAGATAAAGAAGGGCAGGATATTAGGCATACACGGAGCAAGCGGCTCAGGTAAGTCTACCTTCCTTAAGCTTCTTATGAGGTTCTGGGAGACTGATGGTGGTGAGCTTCTCATTTCAGGGAAGGATATAAAGAAGATAGTTACTGAGGATCTAAGAAAGCTTGAGGGCTATGTGACTCAGGAAACTCACCTTTTCACAGGTACGATAGCTGAGAATATCGCACTTGGAAAGCCTGATGCAACACTTAGCGAAATAAGGGAGGCTGCAAGGGCAGCTTCAATAGATGAGTTTATTTCTGGGCTTCCAAAGGGCTACGATACCTTGGTGGGCGAGCTTGGAGATACCCTTTCAAGTGGAGAAAAGCAAAGACTTGGTATTGCGAGGGCATTCCTTTACAATGCGCCTTTCATTCTCTTAGATGAGCCAACCAGCAATCTTGACTCTCTAAATGAGGGAATTATACTGAAGGCTCTTAAGGAGAGAAGCAAGGGCAGAACCATCCTCCTTGTCTCACACAGAGATTCCACTATGAATATTGTGGATGAAATGGTTGAGATGGGGTAAATAATATGGACTAAAACCTGATTTAATATAACTATTAAAAGAGTAGACCAAGGGTTACGCCCTAAGATAAGGTGTAACCCTTGTTACTGTATTTTCCACATACATTTTTTATAATACAGGTGTTAACGGTATAAAACTCTGTTAGGAGGTACCTGTAAGAGAATTTGTCTACCGTTGGCACCCACATTACCCCTTAGAGGTTAAGGCTAGTAAGCCATTACATCGCAGAAACCAAAGTTTTCTTTGAATTTCTTGCCGAGTTTGTCTGCTAAAGGCTGCATTTTATTCATAAGCTTCTCTGAATCCTCATACAGAGAGTCAAGCTTAGCATTAAGCTCCTTTGTAGCCTTTTTCAACCTTGTTATAGAGCTTGTCATATTCTACAACGAGAGCATCGATTTCCTTCTGAGTCTTGATAAGAGTCTCTTTTTCCTTGTCGGTAAGAGCCTTTGAAGACTTGATAAACTCTATATTATCTTCTATCTCAAGATCCTCATCAGTTGCATTATCATATATCTTGTTCCAAAGTTTTACATTTTTGTTGGAAAGAACATCAAACTTATCTTCTATCTCCCAGTTGTTGGTAAGCTTATTTGTAACCTTGTCTATCTGTTCGTAGGTTTTGTCGATGTTCTCAAGTGTGGTTAAGAGCTTCAGGTAGTTCTCGGTCAAGGACTGCTTTTTCAGCCTGTGTGAGCTTGCCATCATTTTTAAGAAGTTCTCAAGGGCCTTCATCTGATCAGCCTTAGATGGCATATCACTTGGATAAGCAAAGAAATCTTCATCGGTTTCCATAAAAATTCATATCCTTATCTACCATCTTGTTGCTTGAAGGCTTCTTTTTCCTCAGCTGCACGAGCTGTGCTTAATCCGGAAGCTGCTCCTGATACAATCAAACTTCCTGCTACTAATAAAATCGCTAATTTTTTTCATAATATTTACCGTCCTTTCTATATTTGTGTTATTCTTGATAACTTAGGTGTTATCCTTTATCTGTCTGTAGTATAGCTTAGAAATTTCAGGTAAAATCTCCTTAAAAAATGTAAGGAGTTCTAGGAAAAAGTGTGGGAAATTTGTGGCAAAATGAGAGTGAAGATGGTACCATTTTCTCCTGAAACCACTTCCAGCCTGCCTTTGTGTAGCTTTTGCTATATCGCTTGCCATAGAAAGTCCTATGCCAAACTTACCTCCCTTTCCTTTGTAAAAATCTCTCAAAAAAATATGTGGGATATCCTCTTTGTCTATGCCGTCTCCATCATCAGAAACCTTAATAATCGTCTCTTTATCAGAAGTTTCACAAGAGAGTTTTAATCTCTGATTTTGCATATCTTATCCCATTTGAAAGAAGATTGGATATAAGCCTCTCAATGAGCTTAATGTCAGCAGATATGATTGATGCTGTCTTGGTTTCACAGATGATATTTACATTTTTTTCTTTAGCCATAAGCCTGAAATTGTCTGCCGCTTCAGCGATAATTGCCGATATATCTACATCTTCAAATTCAGGCTCGCAAGCCTCCATCTTGGAAAGGAAGAGGATTTCATTGATAAGATCAGCCATTTTTGCGCTTTCCTTTAGGATGACATCTGTTGCCTCCTCTTTAGGTATGACATGGTACTTAATCCCTCTGCGTAGCCCTGAATGGACATGAGGGGAGTTTTAAGCTCGTGGGAGGCATTTTGAAAAAATCTCTTTTGTATATTTTCGCTCTCTGCAAGCATTTCAGACATTTCATTGACTGTTGTTATAACAGCCTCTATTTCAGAATAATTGGACTCAGGGCTTGCTAAGCTTTCTCTGCCTTTCTTACCGATAGAAATGAGGTAGTCTTTAAGGGCCTCAAAGTCCTTATTTGCCTGCCTTGTGGTAAGAAAAAGGAAGAAAATGGAGCCAATGCCTGAGAGCACGAGAGCTGCCATTAGCACCAGATTAACCCTGTCTATGAACTTTTGCATAGGGGTGATATTGATATAAAAGAGTACATAGTAGTCCTTGCTATCCTTACTTTCTGCATCAGGGAACGAAGACATCATTTTCAATAACTCCCTTATAGTCCCTTGCCTGAACCAGATAAATATTGTCATTCACATTCAGCTTGTGGTGGGAATCCTTATAGGAGTCAGGGGAATCCGCTATCATATCAGAGAGGGCTTTTGCTGTCTTTACCTCATAATCATAGTACCAAGGCGGGGAAGGAAAGACGAGATTGCCGCCTTTATCTATCACAAGGTGCATGACAGGAACTATGAGGGTGGTGTCTTCCACATCTTCGTCATCACTTTCTGCAAAAAATGTAACACTTCCAATATTGTCCATTTCATTTTTAAGGGCATCACTTGTAAGTGCCTTTATATACTGGTCAGAAATAATCTGAAAGAGGATAAATACGGCAAGAAGCGAAAATAACACTATAAAGGAGGGTACAACAAAGATTCTGTGTAAAAGTTTTTTTCTTCTTCATACTGCCTCCGATAAGGTTAGCTTAAAGCCAAAGCCCCAGATAGTTTCTATGTGAACTCTGCTTCCTGCATCTTTCAGCTTTTTTCTAAGTCTCTTCATAGTGTCATCAGTAACCCTTGTTTCGACCTCGCTGTAGCCCCAGATATCGGAAAGGAGTTTATCCCTTGAGACAGCCTTTTCAGGGGTGGAAAGTAGGAGGGAAAGCACCTGAAACTCAGTTTTTGTAAGCTTAAGCTCGCTGTCAAGCACCCTGCAGGAAAATGAAGAGACATCAACGGAGAGGTCTCCAAAAGCCATTTCATCTGTGTTTTTTTCGATTTTTCCCCAAGTTTACTAAGTATTGCATTTACCTTGAGTGTGAGCTTTAGAGGGAGAATGGCTTGGTGAGATAGTCGTCACAGCCCTGCCATAAATCCTGTCATAAAGTCTGCATCTGTATCCCTTGCAGTAAGGAGGAGAATGGTGATGTCCGGATAGGCTTTCCTTATCCTGCCACAGGCTGTAAAACCCGTCAATCCCCGGCATCATTACATCCAAAAACCACTATATCAGGGACTGAATTATCAAGCTCTGTAAGGAGAGAATCGCCATTTTTCAAAAAGCCTGACCTCGTGCCCTGCATCTTCGAGGAATTTGCCAAGTAAGTCCTTTATATTCTTTTCATCATCAGCTATAAATATTTTTCCCATAGTAACTCCTTAAAAAGTTGTTATTACTATATTGGCACATTTTGGGGAAATTACAAGGAAGATAAGTCTCTATATAGCCCCCAATTCTTTTATAATGATGCTAAATACTATTAGAGAATACGAAATTGATTATAGGATAAACCAAGGGTTGACAAGATGAAAACAAGAGTGATAATATAATAGCAACAATTAAAACATATATTTAATCGTTTGATAAATAAAGCTGATGAAGGGAGATTATTATGAAGAAAACCCTATGAAATCGAAGTTGATTGCGCCTAACTGTGCCAACCTTATGGAGGATGTCGCAAAAGAAGACTGCCGGAGTAAAAGGATGCTGCAGTGAATTTTATAGCTCAGAAAATGCTTGTTGAGTTTGAAGACGGACAGAATGAGAAGGCTGTTATGAAAGAGGTGCTTTGCAAGGCCTGCAAGAAGCGTGGAGCCTGACTGTCAGAGATAGATGTTGATAATATCTGAAGTGGGGCAATAAACTCGCTAGAATGCTAAGACTGACTGTAAATAGAAACTTAAAAAGGAGGATGTGAATAAGAAAACAGAAAAATGCTCATCAGAATACTTATTACAATAGTCCTTCTGTGGCGCTGAACCCATGCTCCACATTAAAGGGAGTGATAAACTTAGGTCTCTACTCTTGTGACATATGTCATAATCGGCTATGACATACTTAAGCAGGAATAGGGATACTAAACAGGAGGGTATTTGATGATAACTTCCCGATGGCAGTTGCTACAATTGGAGCCTTTGCCTTGGCTATCTATGAGAAGAGTGCAGACTATAATGAGGCGATTGCAGTTATGCTGTTCTATCAGATAGGAGAGCTTTTCCAAAGCTATGCAGTGAGAAGGAGCCGTAAAAATATCAGCGAGCTTTATGGACATCCGGCCCTGACTATGCGAATCTTTTGGAAGACGGTAAGATTAGCCAGGTATCCCCTGATGAGGTAGCCATAGGAAGTGTAATAGTAGTTCAGCCCGGAGAAAAGGTACCTCTTGACGGCGTCATTATAGAGGGAAATTCAAGCCTTAATACCAGTGCACTCACGGGAGAGAGCCTGCCAAGAGATGTTAAAGAGGGTGATGAGATTATAAGTGGCTGTATTAATATAAATGGAGTGCTAAAGGTTAGTACAACCAAGGAGTTTGGTGAGTCTACAGTGTCTAAGATACTGGAGCTTGTGGAGAATAGTGGACTAGAAAGTCAAAGTCTGAGAAGTTCATTTCAAAGTTTGCAATGGTGTACACTCCTTTTGTATGCTATAGCGCTACTTGCACTTGCTCTTCTCCCTCCGCTTGTGAGAATGTTTTTCTTAAACCTTTCCCCTGACTTTGATGTATGGGTATATAGGGCACTTACCTTTCTTGTAATAAGCTGTCCCTGTGCCTTAGTAATAAGTGTACCTCTTAGCTTCTTTGCAGGAATAGGGTAGCAAGCAAGGAGGGCATACTGGTAAAAGGCTCGAACTTCCTTGAAACCCTGTCTCAGACTAAGATTGCGTACTTTTGACAAGACAGGAACTCTGACTAAGGGAGTGTTTGAGGTGAGTGCAGTTCATCACAGTGAGATGGAAAATGCTAGGCTTATAGAGTATGCAGCCCTTTGCAGAATGCGCCTCCCACCCAATCAGCAAGAGCCTTAAATGGCTTATGGAAAGGAAATTGACAGGTCTCGTGTGACGGATATCGAAGAGATAAGCGGAGAGGAGTACTTGCAAAGGTTGACGGAAGTGATGTGGCTGTAGGCAATGGAAAGCTGATGGAGAGACTTAATATTCCTTACCACGAATGTCATTTATCAGGAACCATAGTACATATGGCTATTGCTGGAGAATACTCAGGGCATATTGTAATATCTGACGTAGTGAAGCCTAATGCTAAGACCGCTATAGATGAGCTAAAAAGCCGGAGTAAGAAAGACAATAATGCTAACCGGAGACAGGGAAGAAAGCTGCAGAGCAGGTGGCAGAGCTTCTTAGTGTAGACGAGGTATACAGCGAGCTTCTTCCTGCAGACAAGGTATCAAAGGTTGAAGAGCTTTTTAAGTGGGAAGTCAGACAGGGAAAAAGCTTGCCTTTGTGGGTGATGGAATAAACGATGCTCCTGTGCTTACAAGGGCAGACATAGGTATAGCTATGAGTGCTATGAGCTCAGATGCTGCAATAGAGGCAGCAGATGTAGTGCTGATGGACGACAACCCTATGCAGATAGCAGTGCCCATTAAAATCTCCAAAAATGCCTTGGAATAGTGTATCAGAACATTGTATTTGCACTTGTAATCAAGTTTGGCTGTCTCTTCCTTGGAGCTATAGGAGTAGCAAATAGTGGTTTGCAATCTTTGCGGACGTCGGTGTAATGGTGATTGCGGTGCTCAATGCCATAAGGGCTTTGAGGGTTAAGGATTTGTAGATAGAAAGAAGACTTCTATCCGTGAAAAGCAAGGGATAGAAGTTTCTTCACATTTTGTTATTCAGCCATATCTATTTGCCCTAACTGCTGGAGCCAGCGACAGGATAGCTCCATCCAGTCCTCACAGCGTTTGTTTATACCGGAACTTGTCCCCTTGGCGGCAGTCTCCTCATTTGCAAGGGCAAGACCATGTTCGCCTGTCGGGAAAATATGCAGCTCAACGGACACTTTGTTGTTTATCAGTGCTTCAGCAAATAACAAAGAGTTCTGTACAGGAACAGCGGAATCAGTCAGTGTATGCCAAATAAATGTCGGAGGAACATTGGCGGTGACTTGATTTTCTAAGCTCAGGAGTTCTTTAAGCTCAGGGCTCTCCTTTACCCATAGAGGTTTGTGGATACTGCCTCCATGAGTCTTTTTGTACCTGAAGTTATAACGGGATATGAGAGAATAAGCCCATTTTACTGATATCTTCACAGGATAAACCTGTTTCCTTACTTAGCCACTCTTTATCCCCAAAAACACACCAAGACTTGCTGCAAGATGCCTCCTGCGGAAAAACCGACAATTACAATTTTATCTTTTATTTACATGATATTCTTTTTGCATACTCTCTTATATGAGCAACGCTCAAAAGCAAGCTCACACAATGCTTGAGGGAATTCAGCCGAGGGCAACGCTGTATCTAAGAACGCAGGCGTGAAAAGCATCTTGCAAGATACTGAATAGCTACTGCCTCTGCCTCTCTGTCAGAAGTGAAGCCATAGCCGCCACCCGGACATATTAAGGCTAAAAGTAGCTTTCTCTGTATATATCGATTTCCTTCTGAATTATCAAGCGAGATAGGGTATAAAGTTTAGCCTCACCACCATTTACTTTGATTGGAATAGTCTGATTTAACATAATCTTTTGCCTCCTAGTTTATATCTCTATACCGTCTTTTACTGAATAATAGTCTTTTTAGCTTATGAGTGTCAACTACGAGACATATACTGATTTTTAATTTCTCTTGACTTTGCGTCCCTGCCTTATTATAATAGTTGAGAGTGGCAAAGTATTTGTTCCCTTAGTTAAATGGATATAACAAAGCGCCTCCTAAGCACTAGTTGTGGGTTCGATTCCCGCAGGGAACATTTGATGTAAGTGGTAATGATGACAAAATCATTACCGTCATGCACAAAAGTTATGATCATAATTTGGCACTCAGGTTGGCACTCAGGTGGCACTTGGATCGTCCCTCAAGGTTGTCCCTCAAATGTCCTCCAGAAAGCTGTCCCTCAAGGTCTTCCTGGCTATGGCTATGATAAATGGCTTAGATACTACAACAGGTTGTTGCAGTATTTGCCACCAGTGATGGAAAATTTATCGGTAAAAGTTAGGGCTTTTCAGGATATTGAAGATCGATTTACCCTGTGGTAGAATATCATTAACAGATTTCAAAGCTGTACCACTCTTATTCTAAGGAGTGCACGACATAAAAAGAAATATATATTTACAAGGGAGGGATGTAGGTGGCGAAAATCACGCTAAGTGAAAAACAGAAAGAACTTGATATAGACCTTTGGATCGTTTATGAGTTGTTTTTCACTCCTAAGCTTTGTGGTATTTATGATATTTCAAAAGACATTTGTAGCTTCATATGAGAAAGTTCCAATATTATCTCGCGTTTTTGGCTATGCGACATTTCAGTATGGACTTGCAGGCTTTGGAATTACAATTGTTTTCCATCTTAAGGAAAAGAATCTTTTTGTCATATGGCTTAAAGACTAGGGGAATGTTTTCGTCTATCTTACTTTGCGTTCTGTGTTTTGTTCCCAATATAATATTTTTCTTATTCATTGGGGCAGGTGACAGATATTTACCCTTTCAGACCGTTTTGACAACAAAAGAAGTTCTTGCCAAGTGGTTTCCTATAAATATAATCGGTATGCTAGCTACAGCAGTTGCCTGGGGGTTCTTTGAGGCTTTGAATTATGTGGTGATAGGTGAAAAGATAAACAGACGATATCCCACAAATTCAAAAATGGCTCAATTGGGGTGCGATTGTTTGTGCTATTATGTGCATTTTAATTCATGGAGCTATTGGAGTAACATTGTAAAGGATAATTGAGATGATTACTGTTTTGATTATTGTATATGGAATGCTTATGGTGAAAGAATTTACAGGTAATGCTTGGGGTGTGTATTTATTTTCGTATTTTTATGGAATGCTTTTAGAAAACATAAAATGAGCATAAGCATCCATATTTTAAAATCAGAATTTGCAGAATAGGTTGTTTATATTAGCTTAACAAAACAACATAACTGCTGTCCGCCGCCAGCAAGTTTGAAAAGAAACCTGAATCTGACAAGGAGTTTTGATAGTATGAAAAATAGATTTCTTAAAATTGTGATAGGGATTGTTTTTCGTTTGCATTTTATTCGTTGGATATCTTTATGCAAACAATGACATCAGTATGACTTTCGACCAATTTGGAAGCAGATATTCGTTCATCGCAAAGATTAAAGATGATTGGACGCTTGATGGAAGCGTTTCTAACACGATAGCTGCTTATATTTCTTATCCTCAGGACATGAGCGACCATATCCGTCTATGTCAATCGTCCGGGACTTTCACTTTGGATATCACGTGGAGGTGGAAACCTTTCGGAGGTTCAAAGAGGGATTGCAGAGTTTACTGTAGAGGGATGCAACGAACGAGGCATTTGTTTCTATGAGACCAACAGCAGGTGCAACAACTTGAAATAGATGATGGCAAACGCAATTCAAGTGATTGATATTGACAGCAATAAACCTTTTTGTGATTGTATTTGCCTATAAATGCAGGGCAAAATTACTTTTTATGATGTAAATAGAAATACCGTGGAATACTGGAATAATCCTCTTTTGACAGTTTTCGACACCTTACCGAGACTAACAACTAGAATACCCCAAAGAAATAAGACCGTTGACTGGTCGCACTATGATGAAAAAGTTGACGGTATACAGTCATGAAACTTCTCCGTTTTAAGTGATGATAAAGGCATTGTGAAAAGTAGTCATGCCAGCAAAAATGCAGGCAGAGAAACAAGGCGGTGTGAGGTTAAAAAGATATAAAATCTTTCTTCATCTACAACGTCAGTATCTTCATCGTTTAGAAAGTAATCCTTGTCAAGTAAGTATCTCAACATCTCATAGTGACGGATGTCTCGCTGGTCATGCCTCGGCGGATTGAGAATATATCTGTACCATACAACATTATACAATGATTAAAATAATTAAAATCATGCAGATAAAGAGGTGGTAGCTATATGAATAATGAAATAGATAAAATTTATAAAGATGTTTTATAGCAGCATTAAAGAAATTGATGGATAATGCAAGAAATAGTGTTGCAAAAGAAGTTATATAATATCCTCATTCAAACTTATTGGGAGATTGGGCGAGATTATCTGCTAGAAGATGAACAGGAAATTCTGATGGCAGAGTATGGAAAACAGTTAATAACAGACTTATCAAAGAGGCTTACCGAGAATATGGAAAGGGATGCCAAAATCAACTTTATTTAATATGAGAAATTTCATTTGAGTTTTTCCGATTTTTCCAGACGAGTGTCTGGAGAATTAAGTTGATCGCATTATTGTGAATTACTTTCCATAAGCGATGAGAAGAAAAGAAGTTTTTATGAAAAAGAAACAGTAGAGTACAGGAATTGGTCTGTAAGAGGCTAAAAAGGCAAATAAAAACATCACTTTTGAAGACTGTTACTTTCATCAGGAGATGAAAATAAAGAAAAGGTATTGGAGTTAGCCTTAGAGGAAATGAAATAAATACCAAGTGATGTTGTAGGTCCGTATGTATTTGAATTTTTAGGATTGCCTGAAGAAAAGACGCAATTATGAAGTGATTTAGAAAAAGCCCTAATAACTCATATTGAAAATTCTTGCTTGAACTTGGCAAAAGCTTTATGTATGTGGGCTCACAACAAAGGGTAACACTTGAAATACCCACTATTATGTTGATATGGTATTTTCAATAAAATCCTAGAGCTATGTTCTGCATTGGAGTTAAAAACAGGAAAGCTAATGCGGAGCAGTAGGACAGCTTAATATGTACCTACTACTCAAAGCCGAAGTTTAATGATGAAATGGATAATGAACTATCGGAATTATCCTTTGTACTGATAAAGACAGTATACAGGCAGGAATATGCACTTGGCAGTTTATCCAATAAGATATTTGCGTCTAAGTATACACTATATATTCCGGATAGAGAACAATTAGAAGAACAGGTAGAAAGAGTAGTAAAGGAATACAAGAAAAATAAAGAACCAAAGCGACATCTCTGGCGCTTTGGCTGACGCTGGCACACAAGATTGTCCCTGGTCTTTTCTAATATAGCTATGATAAATGAAAAGACTTAAATATTATGTGAGCTGTTGAATACCTGTCACAGTTGGTGAGCAAATTTGCTAGTAAGAAAGTAATGCTGTTAGTTAGTATAATTATAATTGGCAATAACAGAAAGAAAAGGGTTGCCCATACCGTCCTCCTGATCTTATTTGTGATACAAAAATAAAACAATGATAAAAGAAAAAGGTCCGAGAGAATTTGCGCAGCCAGTACTTGACACTGAAACTTTCAAATAACACATATTTAGTTTGGCGGAGAGCGGACTTTCAAACTTTATGTTTTAACAGGGTATAATGAAATACAAATTAGAAGTTATCAAATTGGAAATATGCAAGATAGGTTTTTGATTTATGGGCAGATGATTACTGATAAAAGTGTAGCGAGTCTGTCTGACAAATGCGAGCTCATATCATGTACACGCCTACAATCTATTCTTAATGTAATCTATAATCGTGCTAATTTGCATTCATCTGCGAAATCTCATCTTGGGTATTGGGTTTGGAACAGCAGTGCAGACTTCAAGGATTATATGAAAACAGCTGTACGAGTTTACGGACCAAGATCAGATAGAGATGATTGAAGTACAAAGAAAATGCCTAAAAGCAAGATTTGTATAGACAGCGATTTTTCCAGTGGCTTGAGTGGAACCGATACAGAAACAAAAGTATGACTTTGCGATCGTTTGCACCATATCTACTCATCATCACACAGACTTTTCAGTAGATTTTATTACATCATTATTTAAGCTGTTGAACGAGGGGAGGATGTATATATATCGGAGATGTAGCATTTGAAACTCCAGTCATTAAGCCTTCCAAGAATGTATGCGGATTGCAGCAGATGAGATGGGACGATGATGAAATGTAGTATTTGTCCTGGGATGAGCTAAAGATCGAATTTCCAGAAATGCGATTTGAAAAATGTCTGACTGTGCGGACTTATCACCTTGCAAAATAACTTACAGGTTGTAGAGCTAACGGTAACACCACATAGCTATCTCTTATATAGTTGAAAAGAAACTGATATGGTGACAGGAAGTAGACAGCCACATATTTGATGAGGACAGAAGAAAGAATGCACAACTGATAGAGGCTGCCTTTTATAATAGAAAAACATCAATCCGGATATGGAAGGACAGATGGGAGAAAGCAAAGAGAGATAGAAAATAAGATAGCAATGCCTGGAGAGTGGATGCGAGCGCATGCATGAAGAGGTACTTGGCAACCTTGAAATGGCAGCCCTGATTTACAGAGCCTTGCTACAGGAACTATGGAAGGAGTAGGGATACTAAGGAAAAAGAGCGATGCTATGGGATGCAGAAATATCCGCGGAGTATCGTTTTTCTAATATTAATACGCGAGGTGATACATCTGTTATATTTAAGTGTGCACTGGTAAAATAACTAGAAACAAGATAAATTGGTATTATGTTTGAATATACTATGGAGAGTAATGACATTGCTTGGAGTGACCAGTAGAGAGACCTAATAGTTTCATGAACTTTGTTCAATTCTCTAATAAAGTTAATATTAAATTTGGGAATCACGAGAGTTGTAAATTTCAGAGGCACAGGAAAAGACTGTAAAAGCACAAAAATAAGATGATGCACGTATTTTCTGCAATCAGCAGTGAGCTTCAATCTAGAGGACTCCAGCACTCAGCTGGCAAATGGTGGCAGGCTAGTCAGAAAGCAAGGGATAGAATGATTGTTGGCTCAGATTACCGTAACAGTAAAGGACTGGATGTCCTTAAGCAGGAAATTTCGGTGGGAACGACAGGCGGGATATCGTTTATAGAAATATATGAAGTTTATCCGCTTGTAGATGGTGAAAAAGAGAGTAATTCTATTTCAAAGTTCTGCTGCAACAACTGCACATACCTACAGGGTGGAATAGATTTTATGGCAGGAATGGTGAGTCATTAGGGGGCACTATCAGTTGACGAAATTGACAGAATCAGGGGACAAGAGGACTGGTCTAAACAGATAGTTCTGGGGGCAACAATTACAGCATAGATAAAATGCTATCAGCTTTTACGAGAAAATTATAAGAAAAAGATGAATAAGCAGTATTATATAGTGAGAGTCAGAGATGTCTGATGAAACAGTTCTTAAAAATTGAAGTTAATGATAGATGGGAAACACTAATGCAGCTATGCTATTATTGGCAACAGAGATTATGATTACCTGTTTCAATCGTACCAGAGGCATCATGGAGGACATATGATTCAAAGAATGATATAAATGATTATGAATATTTAAGATTCCATATATTACCCTGAGCGAAAGGCTATTCGGAAAATAAGGAATCTCACTTAGCAGATGCCTAATCAGCTTACTCTCTTTCCAACTGAAACAAAGCAGTATGATATGTGGCTATTGAGGGGCTGTTGAATAATTGCATCGCACATTCAGAGTATACTTATGGCGGAAGGATATACTTAAATGAGTTTGAAGACAGAATTATTTTAACAAATCCCGGTTCTTTTACCGGGAAGAATAGACCAATATTAAACTCGGATATAATCCTCCATTTTACCGCAACCAATTGTTGGCAGAGACAATGGTTAAATTAAATATGATTGATTCACAGTCTACGGGAATACGGAGGTGTTTAGAATACAAAAAGAGAGATACTTTCCGCTTCCGGATTGTGACTTTTCTAACCGCCAGCAAGTTAAGGTATGTATATACGGAAGAATTCTTGATGAAATTATTCGCAGATATTGTTCAAGAATCTTGATTTTGACTTAGAAACAGTATTTTTAATTGACTGCGTACAAAAGGAATTAAGATTGATAAAGATGCAGTGAAGTACTTAAGAAAGCTAAAGATAATAGAGGAAAGATACCTAATGTATTCTTGTCTGCCACTATATCGGAAAACTATTGGAGAAAAAGACCGGTATGTAAAAATAAAGCTTTTGATCGATCGATACTATAAAGATTTGATTGTAAAATATTTAAGCGTAATATGGAAGCGCAAGGAGAAAAAGATATTCAAACTCTTTTTATGGGATAAAGCTTCCAAGCATTATGGCGGATAAGCAAAAAGAGGATAAGATTAGAAACTTACTTACTTCTTTTGCGAAAACAAGGTATCATAAGGACTGATTCAAGTAATCAACAAAAATCATCTTGGATTTTGACAGATAAAATTAAACAAAGGTAAGTGAATGAAAACGAGGTTTTGAAACAAAGGTTTAAACGAGAAAAGAAAACTAAAAATCATATAAAGCCCGAAAGAATGGGATTTTTCTTGTTTAACTACAGCAAAACAAAGAAATTTAAACTGGGAATTTAAACGAGAAGTTAAACTGAAAGTTGAGGAGCGGTGAAATTATATAATAAAAATAATGGTCAAATACACTATCGACATCCGACCTAATTAACGCTATAATATATTTAATCTAATAAGAAAACAGAGCAATCATTGTTGCAAGCTTTTTGACAATGGTAGACATAGGCATGAACTCTATGGAACTGAATGGTTATATTCTTTCGGTGCTTCGGGCACCGGACAAGCTACCGTCAGGTACTTTTACAAAGGGGATAAAACAGGTTTTTCTTATTTTGACAGAGAATGACAGGAAAGTTAGAAAACAAGCTACTTTCACCCACTTATGTTGACAGATAATATTAGTGAAAATTACAGTACAAACCTTAGCTCCTAAGCTGTAGACTCGGGTTCGATTCTGCAGGAACATTTAATGTAAGCGTAATGAAGATAGAGTCATTGCTGCTTTTTCTTAGCAAAAACAGCATTTTTGGTGACAGATTTGTCAGCGAAAAGCAGAATACCAGAATGATTTTTGTCAGCAGGGAAAACCTGCAATGATTCTTGCAACCACTATCCTATTCTATATTGTTTGTATATTTGCCAGAATATACGGTCTTGCTGCCGCATTTGTTAATTTTATTGCTATGGTAGGAGTAATTATGTTCCCTATTTTCACGGGATTGGCTGCAGTTAGGCATTACAATATCAATTCTTGTAGTAAGCTACCTTATGCTGGATACATAGATGGGGAGTTGTCATCTTGTTTTGTTGCAAAATCAGAGAGGTGTTTACGGACATTCTTATTTGCGTGATAATTCATATTTTTGTTTGGCGGAGAAAAGACTTTAAACTTTATGTTTTAACAGAGGGTATACTGAAATACAAATTAGAAGTTATTGAGGTGAAATATACAAGATAAAGGTTTTGAGTTTATGGGCAGGATGATTATGTATAAGAGTGTAGGTTTTGTCTGACAAATATGGCTCGTATCCTTTTTGCAGGCTACAAATCTATTCTTAATGTAATCTATAATCGTGTTATTTGTTCATCTGCGAAGACTGTCTTAGATATTGGGTTTGGAAACAGCAGTTTGACTTCAAGATTATATGAAAACGGCTGTACGATTTTACGGATAAGATTTTTTCAGATAGAATGATTGAAATTGCAAAAGAGAAAATGCCTAAAAGCAAGTTTGTATGAGGGCGATTTTCCAATGGCTTGGTGGAGCCGATACAGAAACAAAAGTATGACGCGATCATTGCAACATATTCTCTCCATCATCTTACAGACTTTCAAAAGTAGATTTATTACATCATTATTTAAGCTGTTGAACGAGGAGGATGTATATATATCGAGATATAGCATTTTGAAACTCGGTCATTACTTCATAAGAATGTATGCGGATTGCGGCAGATGAATGCGATGATGAAATATATTTTGTATGGGATGAGCTAAGATCGATTTCAGAAATGTGATTTGAAAAATGTCTGACTGTGCAGGACTTATAACCTTTGCAAAAATAACTTTACAGGTTGTAGAGCTAACAACAACATAGCTATCTCTTTATAGTCGAAAAACTAACAGCAACTAACATAGAAACTAACGAAAGACTAACCAACATCCCTTTTTCCATTTTCAACCTACGATATACATTATGCAATTGCAAATCCCCACTTATGAATATAATAAATATATTTATGAGAACTGTATATGTCGTGTAGAGAATCAGAATGGAGGTGTATATGAGAGGCTGCATACATGTTTTAGTCACCATTCTTGTATGATGGAGGACATACTATACTGATATTTTTTAAAAAGAGATCACCTAAATATATGGCAATTTATGAGCAGGTGGCGGAGAAGAAGGAGAAACTCAATGGTTGCTGCTAAAAGGAAAGCTTTGAAGAAGCTGGTATTCTCAATTTAATAACTATAAAGAGTTGGAATCTATGTGTTGTGTTTCGGCAGATAATTTTTCCAGAAAAGGCTAGAAAATACTGGGGAATAAATATGTAATACCCATCTATTCTTACGCAGTACAGTATATCTTCTAAAGATATTCAGATATCTAGTGAACATATAGATTATCACTGGTGTGATTATGAACTAAGCGAAACATATGTTGCATTTTGATTTGGATAAGACAGCATTATAGAACTTAATGAAAGATTAAAGATGATACGATGGGACTTTACTAAATCAAATAATGACACATAATAATCTTTTTAAGGACATCACTCGATATCCGGTTTGTATGAATAGTATCAATAAGTACACGAAAGGCTTCTCGATCAAGATGGAGTTTCATGGTGCATAGCCTCAACTCCCTCCTGCTGTATGTCAAGCTGAATTACTGTATTTTTATTATAATAACGGTCTGCTAAGAACAGAAGCTTTTCATGTGCAGCTTAAGTTTGTGTATATGGCTGGCAATAACGGAATACGGATGTTCTGCATCAATGGTAGCTTTATCCAAAGTTCAAGCGTATCAAGCGTCTGTAAATATGATTTATTCTCAGCAGTAATCTCCGCTTTTGGAGGACGGATTGTTACTCCCAATTTTTATCCATGACGTGAATTTTATAAGTGCACACGAAATGTCACTTATGATGTCACTATATCAGAATAAGATAATGCTATTCTAAAATATTTAACAATGGTCAAAAACCCCATAGACATCCAAACCTGTTACACGCTATAATGTATTTAATCTAATAAGAAAATAGTGTTATCATTACTGCATTAAAAAGCAAATGGTAGCCACGGATATGAAAAAATCGTTGGAACGGAATGGTTATACCCTCAAGGTGTCCACCCAAAGAAGGTATTTAATGGTTTCAACTTTTGCAACAGGTTCAAGGAGATTGAGATGAGATTTAAAAAGTAATAATTATCCAACCATCGAGATATGAAAAAGGAGAAGAAATGTCACCAGAGGAAATTAATGTTCTTTGCTACTTTGATGTTGAAGAGGAATTAACCTCAAATGATGAGGCTATGGCAATTGTAGCCTCTATGATAGATGAAGTGGATACATTAGTAGAAACAGCTAAAGATTTTTGAAAAATACATTTATCAGATGAGGAAAATGAATACTATGGCACTGTTGCATATTTTATGGAATATCCCATAGAGATGAAATGGATGCTGATACGAGTATTGGAGCTGTTTCCTTCCAAGTAATGTTGATACAATAGCATTTATAGAAATGGTAGATAAAAATAGATACGTTTTGGGAGCTTAATTGATAATGACAAATCAACAAGCGTTTATTATGGATTTAAGTTTTAATCCCGAATTAACAGATGAACTGATGGTTATTTACTAATTTAGAAAAACAGGTATTTTTGATATAACATGAGAAAGCTGATCTGAAAATAAAAATGATAGCAGTCATCATATAATATATCAAAAGACAGTAAATCAGATTGATATGATACTCATAGGTAGACCAGTAAATAACCAAAACTACTTATGGAGGTTTTTAATTACAAAAGTCAAAATAGAAATGGCACATGAGAAAACATGGAAAGATATATGGCTAGACAATAGAATACGGATGTTCTGCATCAATGGGAGCTTTTATCCAAAAGTTCAAATTGCGTCAAACATCTGCAACATATGATTTATTCTCAGCAGTAATCTCTCTGCTTTTGAGGACGGATGTTACTCCCAATTTCTTATCCAAGTGAGTACAATATTTTGCTATATTATGGTAAACTACACGTTGAAAGGCATAAACTAAAGTATAACATAGGTTTGAAACGGTTTCTCTTTCGTCTCTGCTTTTATTGACTGCTAGAAAGCAGAAAAAGGATTTTGAAGAAATGTATGTTTTATAAAAATAAATATTGAAGAAATGTAAAACACGAGTACTATATCTACAGACGGAGGTATAGTATGATTTTTTAAAACGAGAAGGCTATGAAAAGGCAGACTGAAGAATGGAAGAGGAACGATGCAGAAGATGAATCAAAAAGAAAGGTGGAGAAGTTGAAGATTGGAGTATAAAAAGAATGTGAAGAGATATGGGCGAAGAATAAGTACTGTATGCGCAAATCACATAAAAGTATATCTGGAATGAGGGAGTATCTAAAGGAAATGAAGTTGATGTTTTATATCTCGGCAAGATAAAATACAAAAGGCGCGGGGATATGGAAGAAAGCATGAAAGATTTTAGCAATGCCATTCTCCATGTGGGATACTTCAAGAAAGAGGCAAGCGAAAATGAGAAACAAGGACTATTTGATATGCTGGAAGAGTATATGGATGGGAAGAAAAGTCAGACCTCTGTCATTGACTACATCAACGCTTTACTAGAAATATCCCAATAAATATTTGCAGGGAGTCTACATTTTATTGTAGTCAAGTGAGATATGAAAAAGAAGTCAAAAATAGGCTTCATTAGAACCCTGAAAAATTGCAGATAAGGTGATTTAGACCTTGGGGCATTGTCTCCTTTGTTGTGTTGAGTGAAGGTTTCGATCGCTGACATTAAACAACAAAAAGGGAGGTCAATGCCCTTTTAGATTAATTATATCTAAAATTCAGGGTTTTTGAAGATGTTTTTAACAATAAAAACAGATAGTTTTGACACTACCCTAGATACTACAGGGGGACGTGGCAGGATAATAAGAAGATATTGTATCACTACTATTTTTATGTAATAATAGGATAATATAAAAACATACATGGAGCATATTGAGATAAATTTGAAGCTTCAGCGGAAAGTTTTATTTAGCTAAAAACATGATAAACTCTATAATAATTATGCAAAAGGCTATGAAACAACGTTAAAAACATGGTTTAGGCAATATAGAAAGGACGAGCATATGGGAGAAAAGATGGTAGAAGAGGTAAAGAAGGTCAATCTTACTGAGCTGTTTTATGACTTGGTGTTTGTGTTCGGAATTTCTAAGATTACGCATGTTCTACATAGCCTAGAGAGAGGAGATAGCCTTAAATGAGATTATTATCTATGTCGTTGTTTTTGTATGTTTCATAAATGTCTGGATTGTGCAGACAGTGTACATGAACCGCTATGGGAAGCATAATTTATTGCATATCATCATTATGACAGTTCTCCAAATGCCTGCCTTATTATTTATAGCCTGCAAATGTCAGCCCTGATATGGAGAACAGCTGGGAATGCTTTTAGCACAGCGATTCTATGGATTGCTGTCGTGCAATATCTGCAATACAGTTTTTGCTTATACAAAGCACAAGCATAGTGAAAAAGATGAAAACTGATTAAGGATTTCCTATGGCTTCTCTTTGCAAGATTAGTTGTTATTGTTATTAGCTTATTTATACCGGGAACAGGTGGCATCTTGTTGACTGGCTTTGGCTTTATTTTAAGTATTCTAGGCTCAAGCTTATTTAGAAAAGACATAGCTATGGTACCATTAATCTACTCCCCATCTTATAGAAAGACTGACACCTTTACCATCATTACACTTGGGAAATGCTGATGGCTACTGCAAATTTCTTCGAAATAGAGAAATTTTCGATACACTCTGTTTTACTTATGTGCCAGATAGCGGCGTTGTTTTTGTTTTTATATATCTGAATTTGACCACGCCATTGAGGAGAATCTTCCTCGTCAAAGTGGGGCTGGACTCATTTACAAAGCATTACTTTATTTGGTTTGGCTTAAATATCTGTACAGTAGACTTAGACTATGCCAATGATGCCATGGGAATTATAAGGGTTATAATGATGTTTCTTGGCTTGTTCCTGTTTTACCTTGGTGTGCTAAGCAATTCACGCTTAAACAAAAGAGCCATCAGCTGGATAAGAAGCTTATGAGTTCCATTTGTGCTGGTTTTATATCTTGGGGCTTGGCAGTTCCATTGTTTTCCAGTCCAATATTCCTGTGGTCGTTGCTCTTTGTACCCTGACGATTATTTTTGGAAACGGTATTATTTGTTACATTCGTAGTACGACGTTTTTCCAAAGAAAATCAGGGAAGAGATGATTTGTCCGTAAATGAAATATCAATAACTTTATGGTATCAGCTACGAATGATAAATCTAAGTTGTAGGGCTGATGGTTTTGTTTGTTGACTTAGTGACGCACTTCACTAATAAATGTCCAGACTCGCTACGGTTTTTCTGTAAGATGCTGTCGTAATGTGGCTTTGTTGACGAAAAACCCTGATGCGCTCGCTTAGGCATTATTAGTTCCGGCTGTTTGATTGAAGAATGACTACAAACAAACACATCAGCCACAAGGGGGCAGGCAGTGGTGGCTGTATTTCATTTGGCATTCGAGTTGTAATTTGCACAAATTTAAGGTGCCAGCTACGAATGATAAATTCTAAGCGAGCGCATTAGGCGGAGCGAAGCGGATGCCGGAGCGAGTCTGGACATTTATCAGTTTTTGCGTCAACTTAGTTGATTTATAACAACTCGACAAATTAGAATTTACAGAGCTAACCCCTTATTTTTATTTTTAGGGAGGTAAAAGTAAACATAGTTACTGGATAGTGAAAGATATGAGAACGTTATTGCCTATGGTAAGGAAGCCATAAGTAAACTTGATGAGAACAGATTAGAGGAGGGTTTTTCTATTGCAGAACAAGGCTGGGAGGCCTTTCCTGAGTCCGGAACAAAGTGGAATCAGGGCTATAATTATGCGAAGACATTTTTGGTAGTGCAATAAAAATAACAATATACCAATTGCAAAACGTTGGTTAGATAGAATGATAGAAAAACAATAACACATTACATTTGTTTGATTCTAGAAATTGAACATATGGAAGCAAAATATGAGTTTGAAGTTGGAAATCCTGATAAAAGCGTTTGAGCTATGGCAAAAATCTTTGTAAAACAAAAGGGAGTTGGGTATAGGTATTTCGAGAACGATGATCCAAAAGTATATTAAGTTTTTATAAATCAAGAAAAATAGATTTATCAGCCAATAACCACTGGGAGTTTGTTATGGATAAGAGTTATAATGTTAGTAAATTAATATTTGTAAAGCATGGAGTATAGAAATGATTGAATACAAGAAAGTCAGGATAACAGCGGATGATTGTATACTTGATGAATTGATGAGATTATCAAAGGTATGGGCTGAGGAGAATTGTTGTCCTGCATATTATGAAAATGATGCTAAGGAGTTCGTAGATCACGATGTTTATCTTGCAATAGAGGATGAACATATTATTGCTTATGCTCTTGGGCATATCAGTGTTCAAGAAGGAAACCTCCTTTAATAAGATTGGTGAAAAAGCATTTGAGTTGGATGAGATTTATGTTGTGCACACATATCGCAACAAAGGCATAGGAAAAAGCCTTTATCGATTTTTAGAAAAAGATATATGGGATAGTGTTGATGTGATTGGCGTTATGGCAACATCATATCAATATCACAGACTACTAAAGTTTTATATTGATGAGTTGGGCTTACAATTTAATCATGCATTGTTGACGAAAAGAACACATCAATAAATTAGAATTGACCGAGCTCTTTGAGCGAGGGATACTCTTGTTCAGAAGGGCAAGAAGGTGGAGCTTAAAAACATCTTAATAAATCGAAATTCAGGTGGAAATTTATGAGTCGAAAAAGGCAATTTTTCTTTATTTATTAGGAACCTTAGGGCAAATATTGATGATATGTATTATAGTTTTTTTATATTGCGTAACTTGGGTATTGTTGTAGATTATACGATGCCAATGGGAATGGTTGCTATTGGAATAGGTGGAGTTTCATCTGCTCTATGGGGAACTATTATTGCAGTTAGATACAAAAAAGTACAGTACGAAGAAAAATATTAAAAGGATTTTTCGCTATAAAGCAAAAACATCAGCAGTTATTTACTCGTTATTGTGTTCTTGTTTTTGAATTTTTGCTATGTTGCATTTGATGGAAATTAGCGTTGAATGCGTGGTATATTCCTATTATCTTATTTCTTAAAGCAATCCTTTTTGGTGGGATTGAAGAAGTAGGGTGGAGATATATTTTTCAACCAATTATGATGGAACGCCATAGTTATATTAGTTCAACTTTAATTACTTTTTGTTCTATAGGGGAATATGGCATTTTGCTTATTTCTACATTGAAGGAACATTGCTACAAGTACAGGTGTTTGGATTTTGCTTGGATTGTTAACTAATTGCTTTATTTTATCCGCATTATTTTATAAAGACAAACAGTTTGTGGATATGTGTGATGACACATTCGTTAATAAATGTTTTCTCACAATTAGCAGTGGGTGGTAATCAAAATATAACTTATGCTTGTAAAATAATTATTATAGTAATGGCAACTGTTCTTTTCGATTAGAGAGCAAAATAAAAAGCAACTAATGTGTCAGATCTTTTAAAGAGCGATAACTTCTAATTTCCTGCTAACATAATTCCTATACTTGGAAACCTACCTTTTAGAAAGATACAAATAGTTGCACGTTTAAAAGACAGACATTTTTATCAAGGAAAAGTTGAAAAATTTATTGTATTAAGGCTAGTCATCACGTAGGTAACTTGGTACAATATATACAAAAAGGCATATTAGTGTAGATAAGATAGAGGAATAAGAAATAGCGAAATCTTAAGAATTGATAGAGAATACGCCACATGGGTACAAGACATAAGTAAAAGATTCAAAAGAAAGCCAAATAAAGGCTGCCACTGCAGTTAACAGTGAAATGCTTTTTGTTGTACTGGAAATTTGCAACAACTTGTTGCAAATTTAGAGGATAACTATATTTTCAGAATTCCTTGGGGACATCATATTCAAATACTGACAAAAATGTAAGGTGGATATAGAAGAAATTGAGAGAAAAATTGGAAGGATTAAATTGGCAATGTATTTAATCAGCCAATAACCCTTGGGGAGTTTATTATGAACGACTGTAAAAATCCCTTATGAGGAAAAATAAGGATAGGGACACTAAGATAATATAGGGTAAAAGCTCCTTAGATTAAAACAAAAATACTCCTTGACCTTACAGTAAGCTATAATGATATAAATGGTTCAGGAAGGAGGATGATATGACGATTAAAGAATTTGCCCATATCTGTGGCTGCAATCCTCAGACACTTCGTTATTACTGATCGAAATAGACCTACTGAAACCGGTTAAAGTAGATAGGGTGGTCAGGATACCGATTTTACGATGAGCAGCAGGCTTATGTTTTTGTCAAAATAAAAATCTTCAAAAAGCTGGATTTACAATAGATGAGATAAGAGGGCTTCTTGATAAGGATAATCTTGCAATCTGTAGAGCCTTTGACGAGAAAAATAGCTAAAGAAGAAAGAGATTGCAGGAAATCAAAGATATCCGACAGTCATATCAAACTGAAATGAATAATATCAAAGATAAGATTGATGAAGTAAGGAAGAAAATCACTGAAGAAATGCAGGCATACAATCAAGCATCAGAGTTTTGGACTACATGCAGATAAGTATGAAGAATTAATCATTAATGTAAATCACTATCTAGATAATGTGGCTATTTCAGATATTGACAGGTTTGATTATGAAGAATTTCACAAAGGAGAAGATGTGGAAGAGGAACCTGAATTCTTTGATATGTCTGACAATGCAGACTATAGCTTGTCTATGAAAACATAAGACTGGTGTAATATCAAAGGATTTTATTGATGAATTTTATAATATTGAAAATGGGGAAAGAATACGCATTGCTTGTCAGTGTAAATGAGTCGAAAAAGAGTATATAGTACGGCATTTGCAAGTACTCTAATGGGGCTCATTTTAACAAAAATCCTGATAAAAAGTGTGGTTTTTACCTGTAACATAGAGAAATCCAAGGACAATAAAAACCATTTCAGGGTATTTAAGACTAAAGGATAATAGCTAAATTTGGTAGTACACAATATAAAACTTGAAAAGAGGTGCATTGTGAACAACAAAGTTATTAAAAAGAATGTGAAGAGCTATGGGCAAAAATAAGTATTTTTGTGTTAAGCAAGTCGCATAAGACATATCTTGAGATAAGGGGAGTATCTAAAAGGAAAAGGAAGTTGATATTTTTATATCTGCAGATAAAATACAAAAAGCCCGAGATATGGCGAAAGTAAGAAAGATTTTAGCAATGCCATTCTCCATATCTGGGGATATTTCAAAAGATGCAAGCGAAAATGAAAAACAAGGGATTATTTGATATACTGGAAGAGTATATGGATGGGAAGAAAAAGTCAGACCTTTGTCATTGAGTACATCAACGCTTTACTAAAGAAATATCCTAATAAGTATTTGAGGAATCAACTTTATTAACAGGAGAAAAACATATGAGATTGTGGCATGAAAAACTAATCCCCATATTACCTAAAAATCAGCTTCTTGGACAGCATAGAGAATGTTGTGCTCCCTTAGGGGGTAACGGCTGGCTAAGGAGACATAGAACTGTAGATTATGTATTTTTATATTCACATTACTGCTTATTTGCTTACCATTCATTGGTTATGGACGAAATGGAAAAAGAGGATACAAGGTTTCGACAGAATGAGAGATAAGAATTATCAGGGGAAAGACAGCGGAAAGTTACGATAATCTTGAAGAAAAGAATCTGGACAGCCCGATTTACAAGGAACATAATGATGAATACTTGAGAGAGTGCTTGGAGAATTTGCTTAGAAAAGGGATTGAATTAGGGTTTAACCACAGATCTCCTATGATGAAGCCTAATCATAGGAGGTCTATTATTTTCTAAAATAAAAAGTCAGTAGAACATGGAAGAAGACGGAGTTCTGCCTACAGTTATAAAGGTGGTTATGGAGACCGACTATCCTCGTTTGTTTGACAAAAAGCTCTACAAAAGGAGCGGAGTACTAAATTGGCAGTTACTACCTAACTTGGTTACATTTTAAAAATATGCAACAATATTAGAATTTATGTATAAATATAGACATTTGTGAATTTATTATGTATAATGTGTTATCGCGTTTGGTATACTTGGTGTGCCAGAAGTAAAGATTGTTTGACATCATATAACCAATTGGCATAGTTAATATTATGAATAATTATACTATAAAATGAGTTGTGTTATGCAAGCAATTGAAAATCACGTTATAGGAGGAGAATGGGGAATGGTTTCAAAAAAAGTGTTGTGTCTTACTCTGGCATTGGCGACAAGTTTATCGTCTTTTCCAGTCAGGGTATGCCTTAGCAAATGAAAAAGTACAGATTCTTTTGAATCAAGGGTGCTTCATATGCTGCAGGTGCATTTGCTACGAGCTGGAAGTCTTTGCTTGCTAGCGAAAAGGAAGGAAAAGGCTCCTTCGTTGTGATGCTAAGGATGGAAGAATCCTGCATCAGTGGTGTCAGCCTTTACTGAGAAGGTGAAGAGCCTTGGCGTAGAAGCGGAGATTGAAGAGGTATTTAATACCGAGTTTGCAGGAGTTGTGTACAAGACTACCAAGGCTGATGCCCTTAAGATAGCGCAATTACCTAGAGGTAGAGACTGTAAAGCAAGAGAAAGTCTACAAAAAGTCTGTTATGCCTGCAAAGCAGGAAGGCAGAGCAGCTTTTAGAAGCAGAAGCTATGTACCAAACAATATCCTTATGGTAAAGGACAATGTGCCTGAAGAATATGATGGTAGAGGATGGCAGTGGCTATCATAGACTCGGGTGCTGATGTCAGCAGTCCTGACTTCCGTTTGGATGAGGGTGTAAATCTAAAGGTAAGTAAAGACCTTGCAACAGAGCTTCATTGCAGGAAGCAAAAAGGTGCTTATATAAGTGATAAGATTCCTTTTGTTTACGATTATGCAGACAGGGATGATAATGTGTACGAGCCTGTTAAAAGATTCCCACGGAATGCACGTAGCCGGAATCACAGGAGCTAATCCTGAAAAATCCTGAAGCTAACGGAGTAGTAGGGTGTTGCTCCTAATGCTCAGTTACTTATCATAGAGAGTTTTTAGTGACACCTCAAAGGGTGCACGTACAGAGACTATATCAATGCTTTAGAGGATTGTGTTTCTTTAGGTGTAAATGCAGTAAACATGGGCCTTGGCTCAGGTGCGGGTTCAGAGAGATTCATGGATCCAGGGTGTATCTGTTGTAATCAAAAAGGCAAAGCAGAAAGGTATGACTGTAGCCATTGCCGAGGGTAATGACGGATATTTTGGTAGAGACGGCACTGCCTAGCGTAGAATTCCCTGACTACGGACTTGCAGCCTCACCTGGTATGGTGGAGGATCGCTTGCAGATGCTTCTATAGAGAATACTGTAGTAAGAAGAGGATACCTTGAGTGAAAAATGATGCTAACCATAACATTATCTACTCAAAGCCTTATGAATATCGATAAATATGCTAAAAAGAACGAACTCTACGATAGCTACATGGAGTCGTATTCAGAGGACTTGGAAATGCTGAAGACTTCAAGGATGATACAGAGACCGGTCTTGAGGGCAAGATTGTTCTTATCGAAAGAGGCAAGATTACCTTTGAAGAGAAGGGTTAAGAACGCCAAGGCTCACGGAGCTAAGTTTGTTATCATCCACAACCATGCAGGGTGGTTTCAAACCTCATAGAATGGTAACCAACGATACAGAGACAGTTACAACCATAGATATCCTATGATGACGGAATTTTCCTTAGAAAAGCGTCTTCACCTAAGCTTCGTATTGCAAAGAAGATGATAGATGTAAAGAATCCTAATGTAGGCAAAATGTCTGATTTTAGTAGCTGGGGACTTACATCTGATGGGGATTTTTAAGCCTGATATAACTGCTCCTGGTGGAAATATCTACTCAACACTTAATGACAAGTCTTATGGAAATATGTCCGGTACAAGTATGGCATCTCCTCACGTTGCAGGTGCGGTTGCAGTCATTTTGCAGAGAATTGAGAAAGAGTATCCTGACATCACAGAGGATGCAAGGCAGATACTTACCAAGAATCTTCTTATGAGCTCTGCTCTTCCTCATAAGAGTTTAGTAAATGGACTCTATAGTTCACCTAGACAGCAGGGTGCCGGTGTATTAAATCTTCACAATGCCATCTATGCACCTGCTGTATTATACAGGGAAAACCATATTTCAAGCGTAAACCTTGGAAGTATAGCAAAAGGTGTGCAAAGCTGATGTAAGTGTAACTTTGGAAAATATTACAAAGAGCAGCATTACTTATAATGCAAAGCTATATCTCACTACAGATGGTGTTGAAACAGATAAATACGGAAGTAAGTACTTTCACACTTGATCCCTATGTAACCCTTGGGCTATTGAACTTGGAAGCGTAACAGTGGATGCAGGAAAAAAACTACTGAAGTTAAGACTCAAATAGATGTGTCAAAATATAACTTCCCTGAAAACGCCTCATGGAAATTATCTTGACGGCTTCATAGTATTTACTTCAGAAGATGAGGTAGAATTAAGTATACCTGTTACAGGCTTTGTGGGAGACTGGGCTAATCTTCCTGTACTTGAAGATGACATCTATACTCTTGATAAGGAAGGAAAGGCACCTGTATATTACACTGAACATGCCACATATACACATTTAGGGAAGTAGTGCGTATGGAAAACATGCAGTGATGAGGCGAGATACAGACTGATAAGTCGGCTTCGTATGATGGTAAGCACCTTGCAATTTCACCTAATGATGATAAAGGTATACGATAATATCAGATTCTACGGAACGCTTCCTCAGAGGCTTCAGAGACTTTACGATGACTGTAAAGAACGCTTCAACAGGTGCTATAGTTTACCAGGTAAAAAGAGGATACAAGAAGGTCTTAAGAACTACCATGGAGGCTATTGCCACTCAGGAAGATATTGATAAAAGGTATCTACAGGCGGAGACTGGGGTGGGACAGTAAAGGAGATGCTGATGCTCCTGATGGAAAGTATATCCTTGAGGTTAGCTACTATCCGCTCGTTAGTGGTGCAGGCATTCAAACAAAAGTCTTTTTAACTTTATAGTTGACAGGGTTAAGCCTGAAGTAGAACTTTTCATCTTATGACGCCGATAAGAGCGAGTTCAAGGTAAGTAAGATTAAGGAAGAGCTTTCGGGATTAAGAGATGTTTCTGCTTATACTCTTGTAGATGAAAAAGTTAAGTGGCTTGATGTTAAGGAAGACAACAGGGTATATGTAATCAATACATCAGAAGCAGGGAAGAGGCAAGGAACTTAAAGATATCAATCTCTACATTAGAAGACTGGGCAGGGCAATTCCTATGAGGCACCTCTTTCTGAGTCAATTAAAGAAGAAGAAGCCTGAAGTTAGTCCTGTTACACCTGTAGTTCCGTCTCCTTCCAGTTCCGTTGGTTCCTGTAGCTCCTTCCAGTTCCTGACGGTGTGCCTGGTGGTTCATTGGTACGCTTCACCTGACATCACCCTATGCCAGCCAACCCTGATGCAAAGCTTGATGTAGACAGCGACAAGACTCCTAAAGGAGATGCTGCTAACGATGCTTCTAATGCTTCAGAGTCCGGAAAAGCAGGAAGCATAAAGAGTATCAGCTAACTAAGAGTTAAGGCAAAAGGCAACCTTAAGCAAGATAGTTAAAGTTCAAGGTTCTTTTTACTAAAGGAGCTTACAAGGTTAAACTTCTTGTTTCTAAGGAAAAAAAGTGAAAGTAAAGGCTTCCATATAAGAAGTCGGTAAAAGGCTTTTGTGTTCTACGTTGCGGATACAAAAACCGGCAAGCGTTATAAGGCTTCTTACGACAAGAAGACAAAAGAGCTTGTATTTAAGACAGATAAGTCAGGAACTTACGCTGTGCTTAAGAAAAACAAAGAAGAAATAATCAAAATAATATCTAAGAGATATCCCACTTTCTGAGAAGTCAGGAGGAGTTCTTTCCTATTAATAACAGTTTCTTAAACCTAAGTTAAAATACAGTTTGAAAATAAAAAAATCCAAAGATATTATGTCATTAGTCTAGTGGCAAATGTTATAAATAATAAAGTTATGAACTAATTGAGAATTATTTTTCATAAGTTACACAAAAAGTTTGTTTGCAAATAACAACAGTCTGCTCTAGGTGGTAAGAACGTGAATATCATATCGCTAAAAAAACAGATATTGTTGTAAAAACACGAGATACAAAAATTCTGAAAAAGAAAAAAAGTTACATTTTGGTAATGACAAGTTCAAAAAATTAGTGTAGCGTATCGGAGCAAAAAATATGTCTCGAAAAATATATCACAATAAAAGAGGAAATAATAGAATAAATTTTAGTCAAAAAGTATATCGCATAGTATGTTAGTATGTATTGAAATGTGAATAAAGTTGCGAGAAAACATACAATTAAGACTATATTTTATAAAAAAACCAATAATGTAACTAAAATGTAACCAATAGATGTTACAATGCTTGTATTAAAAGTAT
>BNJT01000517.1_pt1 | contig 38010 bp, 47 predicted proteins | sample 8540491 | NCBI WGS metagenome assembly BNJT01 (sample SAMD00202455, study PRJDB9452) | human saliva metagenome | host: Homo sapiens | reverse complement strand
CCATCAACTATTACAAGGTTTGCAATACCATGATTATTATCAAGCTGCTGATTTCGTAGTTATATAGAAACTCAAAAAGCCGTAGATGAAAATACAAACAACGAGATCAATGGATTGAAAGCACCATTCAAAATATTGTGAATATGGGTTTCTCTCATCTGACCGTACTATTAAAGAGTACGCAGAGAGAATTTGGAGTTGAGCCTGTTCAATTAGGACACTCTTATTAATAATAAGAATTATCTGCATCAAGCCCGAGTTTGATGCAGATTTTTTATATTTAAACTAATGAAAAATAACAGAAAATTACTGATGTAAACTGTAGTCTTTAAATAGACTTTGATATCTTATCAACCATAATTTATTAATCACTTTATCTTTAGGTACAATGAAAAAATCCTCACACTTTTTTTCTTTCTAGTTTAGTATTTATTTTCACCTTTTTGGTTTTTCAGCGCCAAGCTCACCAAATACCAATTTAGAAAAACAAATCGATGCTAAACAACAGAGGCAACAAAGCCGAACAAGATGCCGCTGGTTTTAGCGCAGCAAATGCAACTGCGTGAATGTGCGCTTGAGGGTGAAAAGGAAGCCTCTAGGGATTTCCGCAAGAATGAAGCGCAATGTTTTCCCCTATCAATCAATTGGTGTTGACTGATTATCAAGCTGAAGAAAATTTATCAGCCTCTTCCTTAAATTAATCCAACTAAGCGATTCTCTTGGGTATTAAAGTCTGTTTATGCTGGCGTGATTTTGCGCCGCCTGCTTGTGGCAGTTGGTCTGAGGATTAATGTATTACTTCGTCGTATTCAAAATCGTTTAATTGATTTGGGATATGCTCACCACTCGCGTGTGGTGGAGCCACAGGATTTGCGTGTTCAGGCATGCTTGTACCACCGTGTGATTCCGGTAAAGTAGGCCGTATTCAATTACAAGACCAAAAGTGCGATTCCGTTCCACCCGTAATTTTATGGGTTGCCGCGTTAATGGCGCAGGGGAGTTATATTAACATTCGCACACAAATGGTTAAGCCGCCAGAAAACTTAAAACGTGTACCAAGTGCTGATAAGAATATGGAGCGAAAGCCAACGGATGCAGTTTGGTGCAAATGTGGTAATTGCTTATAAGCAAAGCTACTTTTCATTTAAGCCTAACCTGGGATTAGATGATTCTGGGTCTGGTGCCAAACAGGGCGTTTATAAAGGCTCGCTACATTTTCTTGGGATAATGCATTCACGCCACGATACATATGTTTTATATCAGTGGTACGCGCAGCTAAAACGTAATAGTTAATGACAGAAGGCGACATGGCAAAAATATTAGTCTCTATTATTCTATTCCTGAAGAACTATCTCTTAACGCTTTCTGGTTCGCAGCCCAATACCAAACGGGCGGGTGACGGAGTCTTATACCCATTCAGGTGAAAAGCCATCAAAATTGAAAGCGAACTTAAGTCGCTTATCTCGTGGAAGTCTATAAAAACCCGGTGAATGCCGCGTTATGGACAAAAATCCTATAACTATATCAACGACACCGAAATTGAAGCACACAACGTCGTCGCTGTCGGGTTGAAGTGGGACTTAATCACAACGCTAACACATTGGCAAACAGTTGCAAATCCGTTTGCGAACTATAAATCGGTACAGAGGGAATAAACCTTACCTGCACCGGAAGAGGCGTTTGGTGAAGGTACTCTCCCCGCAGATTTTTACTGCCGGCAAGCATTTTACTCTTATCCTTTCACTATTGGCAATCAACCTTTCTGCCGGTACCAGCTGGAAGTACCGAACGGCACACCCACCACAACAAGATAAATTTGAAGTATTAAAGCGGCAATGTGCGAGGGTTTGATGGTCGGTCACTTCTTTCCGTAAAAGCATGGTTGCAAGGAAATGAGCCAGATTTGAATATCGTCACAAGGACATGAGCTTATTTGTGTGGGATTGACTGAGGAAGTGCACCCAGCTTTAAAGAAGAAGTCAAAATTGGTGATAGCTTAATGGGTATAACGCTCATAACTATGGGGCACAAACTTATGAGATTATTTTGTGGGTGTTCACCCAAAGCCAGAAGGATTTAGAAGCAGTCATATGACAACTCGGATTTTAATGTGAGCTACCGTTTTAATGCTCACACATTTTTAGATGAATAAATTGATTAAAACCAAACAGAATTAAAAACTTAAAAGGAAATTAAAAATGAATAAACGTCACAAGAAAGTACTTTTAGCCGTGTATTAAATCAGCTTGTGGTGGTCTCTGAGCTGGCAAAAATCTCGTGTAAAGCGCAAAGTGAAAATATGAGCTCAGAACAAGAAAAAACAGGGCTATTTTCGTAACCGCACTTTCACTTAATCCTATTCATTTCAGCTCTTATGCTGGCATTGGCTTTGTCTTCTTACCGCCGTTTATGCAGAAGATATGGTATTCGTGCAGATAAATCTGCACCAGGTAATCAACAACCCATCGTACTTCTCAAACAGCGAATGGTTTACCGCGAATATTCAAACACCCGCGGTGGCGTGTCACGCACCCACATCATTGCACCTGATGTAAAGAGCGGCAGCGGGCTAAACAATGCCCGCAAAGCGGTACAAAACCAAATGGCGGGCTGGCAAGGTAACCCAAATCTTGCTCGCTGAGGTGAAAGCAAAAGTCACCTTAACGAGGTAACCAGCGAACCCAAGCTGTTTAAAAGGTTGGCGGTGAGGCCGCGGGTAAAAAGAGATGGTGATTACAACCTGGGCGGTGGTATCTAATGTGATGGCTGCGGTGTGATTAATGCTGACGCACCACGCTGACAACTGGTAAAGCAGAAGTAGAAATGGTGAGTTAAAGGCTATCGCGCAAAGGCGGTAAGGTGACTGCTGGCCCAAAAGGGATGGATAGTCAATCCGATTACACCGATATTATTATCGCGGATAAAGCCGAAATCAAAGGTGGTCATCGAAGAAAGGGATTGAAGTTACCATTGCGCAAAACAACGTTGACCGTACCAAGATTCAGTGGTTTATGTCGGTGATAAAAAAATACAAACGAAACTGGACCGCATCAGAGAGCCAAACACCAAACACAAACTTACAGTGTAGATGCGGAGCCAATTGGGCGGGATGGCGAGGAAATCCATTTAGTGGATAATGGCCAAGGTCTTGGTGTACGCAATGCAGGGCATATCGGTGCATCGGCGGGTGAGGTGAAGATTGATAGTCAAGGTAAGATTGTGGAATGAAGGTTTTATTGCGGAGCGAAAATGTTCAACCCAATGCGAAAGTAAATATTGAGAACCGTGGCACCGCTTATGCTAAAGCCTTGTATGTCAAATTTAATGGTCGTCATTGGATAACAAACAGGGCGTTATTGCAGGTAAACAGGTTCAGATTAATACGAACAACGGAATCGCAAGTACCGATAAAGGTTTTAATTGTTGCTTCTGGAAAAAGTATCGCAATTAAAGAAAACTTAGATAACAGTGGTACTAAATCGAATGGTAAAAATGAGCAGGAATAAAAGCAACGCTATATTGAGTGCCATAAGCTGATAATGCAACGAATCAGCAAGGCGGTATTTACGCTTCTAAAAAAGCGCGCGGATATTTTCCTGAAAGATAACTAGTTAACCACCGGCGTAGGAATTTTAACGATGGTGAGCTTCACATTAAGGGTGATAAAAACACTGCAAGTATTGACAACAATGAAGGGCGTACATGCTGGAGAAAACTCATAACTGCGAAAAACTAGAGAATGAAGGTCAAATCAATTTCACTTGGTGATGCGGATATTGCGCTGAAAGATAGCTTTATTTAAAGCAAAAGCGTTCTAAGTAGATGGCCATTTACACCTTCACTGACGGTAAGTTTAACAAACCCAGTTACGCACAGGACAAGTGTGACGGTTAAAGCGGCAGAAATTGATAATCCGATGGTAGCGAAATCGCCTTCGTTACCTTATATTGTGACGAGTCAATTAATCAACCGCGGTTTAATTGATGGGTTAAACCGTATTGATGCAGAGTCTCTCAACAACCTTGGTACTGGACGACCTACGGTAATCATTTACCATTGCTAGTAAAACTGACTCTAAATACAAGAAGGCGACTCTTCAAGCACTATTGCTGCACGAACGCTCGACTAGGTGTGAGAAGACGAAAACTTAGATCATAGTTTGGTTTTTAAGTTTAGAGATCTTGCGATTGGCGGTCAGCTTGATGAACAAGGTAAAGCGGTAGGTAAAGCCGTGAAGTCTTTTAATGGTAGCGCGACGATTGAAGCGTTAGCATAAAAATTAACACGAGTCGAAATTGTTGAACAGATTTACATTCGACCTTGGTGTAGACACTCTTGTGAAGGCTTTACCGAATATGCCTTTACATAAGGATAGTACTGCTATCGCACTGACCCAAAGGTGTGGGCGAAATTGATTGGAATCGAAAGTCAAATGCCTCGGTTTAATTTTTAATGATGGACGCCCTCGCCTTAACTTCGGCATGAGACGTGGGCATAAATGGGAATATATGTAACACCACAAAAACCGACCGTATCGATAGTCAAGACCCAGGTAAAATCTTAATTGGTGGCAATCTTTCCTTTCTGGCGATGATTTAAAAACCAATATAAAGCAAATTATTAGTGGTAAACCTTTTATTTGGGGGATGCTGTATCTGCTAATCCAAACCATAAAGATTTAATTAGAGAAAGTGACCGTTTTTATCAATGAAGATAAGATTGGGAAATTCATCGAGTAGATGACGGGGTGCGGTGAATTACGTTCTTATAAAGATAAAACCCAGTTAAACCACGCTATGGTCGGCAAACGGAATGGAAAGATAATACCATCGAGCATGCTACCGAGTATTTTAATTTCAATGTGGTGAAAAAATAACATTGGTGATTATCTGCGGTGAAAGAGGCGAGCCTCAATCTACTATTGGGGCGCGTAATGAGGCAGAGCAGTAGGCGCAAGCGAATAATGCAGTCTGCCACTAATGCGAGCTATAAACCAACCAAGATCCACAAAGTCGTTATGTGGTCGAAACTGATCCACAGTTTAAAAGATAAACGCATTCGGTTGGCAGCGATTATATGTTTAATGCATTGAAAAATGATCCACAAACATGCTAAAACGCTTAGGGGATGGATATTACGAACGCTTAATCAATGAGCAGATTAACCAATTAACGGGTAAACGCTTCTAGATGGCCATGAGAACGACACGATCAATATAAGAGCTGATGGATAATGGGGTACTTTATGCGAAAAAAATGGCAGTGTTAGTACCGGAGTTGCTTTAACTGAAGTCAGATGAAAGAGCTGACTCTGATTTGGTGGTTTGAGAAACAGGAAACCGTTTTACCAAAATGCATGGTTTCAGTATTGGAATTCAAAATGGCTTAGCACCACGCAATGTTAAAGGAATGGTGAAGGGCGATTATTTTGGCGAATAAGGTTGTTAGTTAATGGTTCAACGTTGAGAATAGCGGCACCATTTAGGGAACAAAGGCGTTAGCATTAATGCAGATAACACCACGAATGACAAAGGACGTCCAGGGTGATGCAGTGTTTTAGTGGTAAAGAAAACAATCTTTAAAAAATATTGGTGGCGGATTGAAGGAAAAGATGCGACTTGCTCGCTGAAAGTTCAAATTGAGGAAGCGTTTCTGAACCAAGATGATGGTGTAATTCCACCAAAAACACCAGTAAAGTAGCAGAGATTAATCTCACCAATAAAGAGGGAGAGGTACAAATTTATGCTGATGAAGATATTACTGTAAAAGGCGTTGTTTTCACACATGGTGATGGCATTTAGTGAAGAGTAAATAGAGCTAGGGCGTGTTAGATACCCACTGGAAGAGTATTATGGTTTCCAGACAACTATTGACGTGCTTAGAGCAAAGACATGCAGGTAGGAAATCAGCTGAATGTTGGCGGAGATGTGAAGTATATTGGTGGTGAGAAGGAAAGTATTGTTACAATGATTTACATATGCTGACGGTAATGCACCGATTGCTTCCGAAAAAGGCGACATTGAACAAAAGAAGGTCGTAATAAAGAACTGCTAAGCAGTGGCGGAAACTGTAGATAAGGGCTTAAGTAAAGTAACAAGAGTAATTAAACATGAGCATGATTATGATCTTGCTCGCGTCGACCTGGATGCGAATAAAATTGTATACAATCTGAAAGGGGCCGTGACCGTACAAGTGTCTGAATGTAGTAAGTTAAGAAAGTGGATTAACAGTTGTGTGAAAAATATTGATATAAAAGAAGCTAAAACCGGTATTCAGGTTGATTTCTTTCAATGACTAAAAATTCGGTTTATTGCGAGGATTGGTTTTACGATTTGAAGCAAAACAAACCTTAGAAAACATCAAACTCGCCTTTACATGCTAGCGGCAGCCGTTGGAAGTCTAATAATAATACTAACAGTCATTTGTTGCAGAGAAATGATATACCAGACAGCAAGTATAGTGAGTGCCATTAAAGGTGATGTAAATATTCTGGCAAAAAAGCCGATATTAAAAGCTTTCGCAGATGACAAATATGGAAACCAATACCAAAACAAAAATTTGAGCAAAAAAGGTTTAATCGATTGCTATTACCTCTCCTGTTACTTGCTATGCGTTATGTGGAAAAGTAATCAACTCGGGACAAGTAGGTGAGAGTAAGCATGATCGTGTAAATGCGATGGCGGCAGCTAATGCTGGTTTGATGCTGTCGCACCCATCAATCGGAACCAAAGCTGTAACGGATGTCAAAGATTTTATGAATGGTGAAGCGGGATGTCGACCTGATCGGTGTTCAAATCACTTGCGGCCACCAAAAAATGAATTCGCACCGCATATCGAAGGAAAACCCAGCCAAACCCCGTTAATGTGGTGGCAGGTGAATATTGTGGCAACGGGTGTTGAAAGAATTTACATTAATATTAAAGGTCGGATATCTCAGTGCAAACAAGCACAACATTGATTGGTAGATAACCAAGTCAATATTAAAGCCACAGAACAAAACCAAGAACGTAGCAACGAACAAATCGAGTGGTTTTAATGCAGGGGCAGCCATTAAAGTGAGTACGGTGCGGTTGCTGGAAGCTACTTTAGCGGTAATTACGGAAAGGTTATGGCAATGGTGATGAAACTACTATGTTGCTGGGCCATGTAGGCGGATAGTCAAAGCAAAACCGTGATTCATGCAGGTGGTGATGCCACACAGTAGCCAAGTAAAAGGCAAACGTGTGGTCAATGCCCAAACCCTCAACATCGAAAGATGAAGACACCGCCACGTTAAAGGCAAACAAATGAACGTGACTGGTAGTGTGACGGTGGGATATGGCGCATCCAGTTGAGTGCAGTTTTCACAACCGAAAATCACGCTGACCACGCCAGCACACGAACACGCTGGACCATGTATGCTGGTGATGAAGGCTGCGATATACAATGGCACATAGCTACAATGATCTTTAAAGGTGCATTTGATTACCTCTACACAAAGTTAGGCAGAAGCAGATGGCAAAACCATTTTAGCACACTGTAGGCACTACACACTCAGACACTGGAAAGCACCACCAAATTATAGCGGCAGCAGTTTTGGTGTGAGTGGTAGTATCGGTTGTCCTTTGAAACACCATTTGGTAAAATGGTGCAGCTCAAAAGTACATGCCACGGATAAAGATGAAAATCTGTTTGAGCACCGATAAAAATGGCACCACAACTGTTACACTTTAAAGGCAGTAGATGGATCAAGGAGAAATCACCCGGGAAGAAATTGGTTGCGCAAGGAATCTCTCCACTCTCCCCATGGCATGGGCTATGGTCAAAGATTCCGATAGTCAATCTAGCACAACAAAAAGTGGTATTAATACACAAAATATCATTATTAAAGATGAAGCAGAGCAATTAAAACGTACAGGCAAAACGGTGCAAGAAGAAATTGCTGCGATAAAAACCGATATCACTACAGAGTGCACCAAGTCAAAGTGGAAAATTAGAGAATCGTTTTAATAAAGATGATGTTCAAAAAGAACTTGATTTCCAACGTGAGGTGACAGAGAAATTTGGACAGAATGTCGTGGAAGCAGGAAGTTTGCTTTGCTAATAAATTTGGCGAAGAAGCGAAAGCGAAGCGTCGTGAAGCCGCAATTGCGTTAGAAGAAGCAGAAAAAGCCAAGGCAGAAAACAACAACGAAACGAACCGCACTTTAGTAAAAACAAGCAAGAGATAATTTTGAGACAGCGAGTCGCAAAGCCAAAGAATGGGAAACGGGCGGAAGTCAACGTCTTATCATTGATTCGGCATTAAATGTTATCAGCACCGCTTTGGCCGGCGAGACCGGCAGCGGAAGTGGTGGCTTCAGGATTATCGCCTGCGGTGAATAATCAAATTAAGAAAGCGACAACAGATGCAAAAAGGCAATGTGAATACGGCTCTCAATTTGACAGCTCATGCACTTTGGGGAGCGGTAGAGGCTTATGCGGGCAATCGTAGTGTTGCTGCGGGCGCGGCAGGTGCAGCAGGTGAGAGGCTGCAGCTCATTTCCTCGCCTCGACACTTTATGATAAATCACCTGAAAAGCTCAGCGAAGAAGAAAAACGTACGGTATCGTCTTTAAAAGTCAGGTAGCAACAGGGTATTGCTGGTGGTAGTTTATCAGATAGCTCTGATGGAGCGATTATTGCAGCTAAAACGGCGAAAGACTCTGTGGAGAATAACAGCATGGCTGATGACGTTCATCCTAGTGATGAGCGTAAGCAAAACATTGAAATGTATGCCAAGGTTTTATTCAATGGAGATGAGGATAAAGCTAAAGAATATCAAGAAGGTCTAGAGCTTGCAGAGGCTAAAGGGCAAATTGATAGCGTTAAAGAAACAGCGGATGCAGTTGTTAATTTAGATGATACCGTAGTGTCTTTATGGGAAGCAATTTCAAACCCAGGGAAGACCTATAATAATGTTGTAGTCTCGTTGAAAGATTGGGATGAGGCTTATGCGCTTGCGCCTTCAAGAGAATCCAAAAACTCGCGGGAGAAATGCAAGGTTACCGCCAAGGTAAAAATGAAAGGTGTTTCAACTGGTGGAGTGGTTCTAAGTGGTGCGGGATTGGGGATGGCTAAACCATTGCTAAATTAAAAATGGAAAGATTGATGTAGCCCATTCTGGTACTAATGTTGTGAAGATAAAAATCTAAAAACCCTGTTCTTTCCGTGGTGACATGGAAGTGAAAAACAGAGCAAGGTTATAAGCCGATAGCATCTATTAAAGTCGGAGATAAGGTTTATGCGAAAATGAACTCGACAGGACAAATGACCTATCAGCGCGTACAAGCGCACTACAATAACCCGTATGACTTTACAGTATAGTAGAAGTGATTGATGAACAAGGCAAACATCAAACCATTGTTTCAAATAAAAATTTCATCCATTCTTTACCCAGGTAAATCAAGGTGAGCTAGTGCCGAGTTCTGAGGGCATTATTACAACGGAGAAATCCAAAACGCTCAGTGGGTAGATGCACAAAAATCTGAAAGCGGGTTATAAACTGTTGTCAGAAAATAATCACTGGCAGACAGTGAAAGGTGTTAGCATCAAGGCTGAGAAGTTAAGTGCATATAACTTGACAGTTGAGACTGACCACACTTACTTTATCAAAGGAGCGAATTCTGACCTTGATGGGGTGTGGGTGCATAATGACTGTTGGAATAGCTTACTAGCAGATGCAGTTAATACCGGTAAAACAACACCCGATGGAAGACCTTTATATACCTTTAAAGATAATACAGGTAAGCAGGTAACAGCTTATAAAGGTAAAGATGGACGTTATTACGATCCTAAGGTTTATTCTCCAACGAAAAGTGTTCCAGAGGGGAGTTAAATCTTTAATCCTCATCCAAATAGAAATGGACTTTTGTCAGCTAAAGGCCATGTTTATTACACAACTCCAGAGGCTACTGAAGCAGCTAAAAAATTAGGATTTGAAAAAACAAACTTTAATTTAAAAGGAGAAGCGATTTATAAAGATAGTAAAGGGAGATATTACAGTCGATGTTGGTAATGGTCGAAGCAAAGGCGGTTCTCATAATGGAGTGTGTCTGGAAAATGGCTGACTCGTTAAGAATCTAGGTAAAAAGAAACTAGAATGGGGAACATATGATGCAGATTTAAATAGAATTGGAGATTTAGTATATGGACTATCTCATTTTACAGTAAATCATTTTTATATTATCTCTAGAAGATGGAAAGTTTGACTAAAGAATATTTAGAAATAGAACGGTAATTTGTTAAGTATTTCTTCTTATTATGAAAAGATTCCAATTTGGATAGTAGAGATGTTTTATGACTTTGTATCATCAATAAATTCAAGTTATTATTTCCATATTAATGAGAGGTGATGTATTTGAGGTCGAAGATATAGATATTGATCTATTTAAATCATATTGCGATAGGGCGAGCTTGCTTATGGAATATTACTTGGGAAATTCTCACACCAAGTCAATCTTACTATTTTAGCCGATCTTTAATCTAAGATATGTCTCAAAAAGGTACACTTATACAACTTAGTAGTTAATTGTAATTGAACATAAGATATAAAGTGCGTCCACTTTTTCAAAGAGTTTTAAAACCTCTCAAAAATTGACCGCACTTTTGTGTTTTTAAATATAGGCTTTGTAGTATTTTAAGCAAAAATTTGATGCAACATTATAAGTTTTATTAATAGCTTAAAAAGAGCGGATCACGTACCCATACTGAAGGTAAAAACCGTGATTAATGCAGGTGGCGATGTCACTCTTGCAGGCAGTCAAGTGAAGGGTAAACGTGTTGAATTGGATGCGGAAAAACCCTCAATATCGAGAGTTTGCAAGATAAATTCTAGCTATCATGGTAAACAAATGAATGCAAGTGGTGAGTGTGACAGTAGGCTATGGTTTTGCTGCAGGTGGTAGTTTCAATAAATCGAAAAATGAATGCTGATCATGCGAGTGTGAATGAATAGGCAGGAATTTATGCTGGAGATGAAGGTTATGATATCAATGTTAATAAGAATACCGATCTTAAAGGTGCATTGATTACCTCTACCCAAAGGCAGAAGCAGATGGCAAAAACCATTTTTAGCACTGGTAGCATTACACATTCAGATATTGAAAATCACCAAATTATAGTGGCAGCAGTTTTGGTGTGAGTGGTAGTGATCGGCTATCTTTGAAACACCATTTGGTAAAAATGGTGCAGCTCAGAGTACAAAACAAAGCCACGGATAAAGATGGTAATCTGCTTTTATACCGATAAAAATGGCAACACAACTGTTAATTCTAAAGGAGTAGATGGACAAGAACACCAAGAAATTGGTTGAAGGCAAGGAATCTCTCCACCTCCTATGGCATGGGCTATGGTAAAGATTCCGATAGTCAATCTAGCACAACAAAAAGTGGTATTAATCACACAAAAATATCATTATTAAAAGATGAAGCAGAGCAATTAAAACATACAGGCAAAAACGGTGCAAGAAGAAATTGCTGCGATAAAAACCGATATCACTACAGAGAGTGCACCAAGTCAAAGTGGCAAATTAGAGAATCGTTTTAATAAAGATGATGTTCAAAAAGAACTGATTTCCAACGTGAGGGTGACAGAGAGAATTTGGACAGAATGTCGTGGAAGCAGGAAGTTTGTTTTAAGCTAATAAATTTGGCGAGAAGCGAAAGCGAAGCGTCGAAGCCGCAATTGCGTTAGAAGAAGCAGAAAAAGCCAAGGCAGAAAAACAACAACGAAAACGAACCGCACTTTAGTAAAAACAAGCAAGAGATAATTTTGAGACAGCGAGTCGCAAAGCCAAAAGAATGGGAAACGGCGGAAGTCAACGTCTTATCATTGATTCGGCATTAAATGTTATCAGCACTCGCTTTAGCGGCAGACCGGCAGCGGAAGTGGTGGCTTCAGGATTATCGCCTGCGGTGAATAATCAAATTAAGAAAGCGACAACAGATGCAAAAGGCAATGTGAATACGGCTCTCAATTTGACAGCTCATGCACTTTGGGGAGCGGTAGAGGCTTATGCGGGCAATCGTAATGTTGCTGCGGGCGCGGCAGGTGCAGCAGGGTGGAGAGCTGCAGCTCATTTCCTCGCCTCGACACTTTATGATAAATCACCTGAAAAGCTCAGCGAAGAAGAAAAACGTACGGTATCGTCTTTAAGTCAGGTAGCAGCAGGTATTGCTGGTGGTAGTTTATCAGATAGCTCTGATGGAGCGATTATTGCAGCTAAAACGGCGAAAGACTCTGTGGAGAATAACAGCATGGCTGATGACGTTCATCCTAGTGATGAGCGTAAGCAAAAGACATTGAAATGTATGCCAAGGTTTATGCTCAATGGAGATGAGGATAAAAGCTAAAGAATATCAAGAAGGTTCAGAGACTGCAGAGGGCTAAAGGGCAAATTGATAGCGTTAAAAGAAACAGCGGATGCAGTTGTTAATTTAGATGATACCGTAGTGTCTTTATGGGAAGCAATCTCAAATCCAGAGAAAACCTATAATAATGTTGTGGTCTCATTGAAAGATTGGGATGAGGCTTATACGCTTGCCCTTCAAGAGAATCCAAAACTCGCGGGAGAAATGCAAGGTTACCGCCAAGGTAAAATGAAAGGTGTTTCAACTGGAGGCGTGGTTCTAAGTGGTGCGGGATTGACTATGGTTGAAGGGATCTCTAAGATTACAGATATAGCTAAATCAGGAAAATTAAACTTATCAAGAAAAAGGCATACCTAATAGTCAAATAGGTATTCAATGGGGAAAAGGGATTTCAAATCAAGGTAAACCATGGAAGCTTATGTTCAATCGAAGCTTCCGGATGGCTCAATAAACTTAAATGATATCAAAACCCTAATTTTTAAAACTTTGATCATCTTCTTCCTGATGGTACAGCAATAAGTTCAAAAACAATGGATACGGTTGGTTCAAAAAACTCATCAAAATCCATCAAAAATTACTTATACATTGAATAAGTATGTTGATGATATGGTCAATTTTAAACAAGATAAGAAAGGTTTATTTATTTTACGTTCCTCAAATATTAAATCTAGAGAATTATATTTGGCAATTCCAGCTAAAACATCAAAAAGAACAGATGAAAGCTATCGATAAATCTATCGAATATGCTGAATCGAAAGGAACTAATATTATTGTTAATAAGGTAAATTAATATGAGTAAGTCTAAAAGTATATTTATTGAAGTTAATTGTGATTTTATTTTGGTAACATCTCACATTACTGGAATGCTTTCAATGATAAATCCAGATCAAGATTTTTATTTTTAATGAAGTTGATATTTCTGATTTAGATCTCAGGAAGGTTAATTAAAGAAAAAGCTTAATGAAAGTAAAGAAATTTCATTCGAAGAGTTTCAGGCTATCTTTAATTCTGAAAAATGAAAAGGGTTGCAAAAAGACTTGAGGAAGAGATGAAAAAACGCTATGGATACAAAAAATAAAAAAATCTATCTATAAGGATATGTCTTCTTTATCTTTAGAGCAGGATGATTTATATATAACTATTTCACCTCTTCATCAAGATTCTTTAGATGGAAGTACAGGGATTTCACTTCCTGACAATTCAGCATTAGAATTTAAATATGATAAGAGTATTTCGGATGAAGAATTAGGAAAAAGCCATAAGACAAGCCCTGACGTATTGTACGAGTATTTATCGGTAAGATATTTCCTCAAAATATAAAAGTGCGGTCAATTATCAAAGAGTTTTTAAACCTCTCAAAAATTTGCTCGCACTTTTTGTGTATCTTTGATATAGCTTTGTAGTGTTTTTAAGCAAAATTTGATGCAACATTGTAAGTTTTATTAATAGCTTTAAAAAGAGCGAATCACGTACTCATACTGAAGGAAAAACGCAGCCAAATCTCAAGTTAATGCGGGTGGCAAAGGTGAATATTGTGGCAACGGGTGCTGGAAAGAATTTAATATTAATATTAAAGGTTCGGATATCTCAGGCAAACAAAGGCACTAAACATTGATTGCAGATAACCAAGTCAATATTAAAAGCCACAGAACAAAACCACCAAAGAACGTAGCACGAATAAATCGAGTGGTTTTAATGCAGGGGTAGCCATTAAAGTGAGTAATGGTGCGGTTGTTGGGGCTACTTTAGGCGGTAATTACGGGAAAAGGTATGGCAATGGTGATGAAACTACTCATGTTGCTAGCTATGTAGGGTGATAGTCAAAGCAAAACCGTGATTCAAGCTGGTGGTGATGCCAATATTATTGGTAGCCAAGTAAAAGGCAAACGTGTAGAAGTCAATGCCCAAAACCTCAACATCGAAAGCTTGCAAGACACCGCCACGTACAAAGGCAAACAAATGAACGTGACTGGTAGTGTGACGGTGGGATATGGCGCATCCGTTGGAGGTAGTTTCAATAAATCAAAAATCAATGCTGATCATGCAAGCATCAATGAACAGGCTGGAATTTATGCTGGTGATGAAGGCTATGATATCATGTTAATAAGCATACTGATCTTAAAAAGGGTGCATTGATTACCTCTACACAAAAAGGCGGAAGCGAGATGGGCAAAAACCATTTTAGTACTGGCAGCATGACTCATTCAGATATTGAAAATCACTCAAATTATAGTGGCAGCAGTTTTGGTGTAAAGTGGCAGGTGTATCGGCTAACTTTGAAACACCATTTGGAGAATAGTTGCTGCCAAAGTGGAAAACAGGCAGTGGATGATGATGGCAATCTGATTTATAGAAAACGACCGAGGAGAATTGACCACAGAAGCCAAAAATGCGCAGGGTAAAGACAACGCCAAACAACTTGCTACAGGTTGGGATTCTTTGGATGGCAATATGTCTGCTGGGTATGGTACTGATAAATCAAGTCAAAGTAGTAACTAAATCGGGAATTAATACCGCTCATGACTGAGATACGGGATGAAAAAGCGCAGTTTGAAAAACAGGCAAAACGGCGGAGGAAGTCCTTGGAGACAATTAAAACAGACATTACCACCGAAACGGCAGCACAACATTCCGGTAAGTTGGAAAATCAATTTAATAAAGAGGACGTACTAAAAAGAAATTAACCTTCAGGTTCAGGTCACAAAAGATTTTTATTGATAATGCACAAGAGATTAAAGACAAGGTGATAGACCATTATCAAGAGCCCAAACGCAAGGAATTACGTCAAGCTATCACAGATTTTCACAATGCAAAAGTGGAAGATAAGGCAAAGTATGAAGACAAAATTAATGCGCTAATTAAAGATATTTATGCATTAGAGCATATTCGCACCGGTTTAGACTTAGTAACAGGTGTTGTTGCGGGTTCGCCAAAAGTGATGTCCGCAAAACGCGTAATTTCCGTTATTGACACGGAAACGCGACGGGAATCCTTGAAAAACCTTTGCTCGCTGCACCGTGGAAGATGTCAATGACGACGGAAAAACTTTATGTCAATGTGGGACATAATTCAGGGGCATTTGATGGCATTAAGCTCGGTGGTGTGCGGATGAATTATGGGATTATTTGCAGTGAGAATAATCAGCGTTGTATGGATAGTAAGGATTTAGTTCGAAATGAAAAAGGAAATATTGTTTATATAGGAGATAAAGAAAACAATAAATATTTAAAAGTTAGCTTCCTTTTGATTGATGATAAAAATGAGTCTGCGTAAAATTATTTGGTGCAACTGGTGGCTTCAAGCGATTAAAGGAACTTATGTTTGGACTGGAACACAAACCTGGTTCGTTCTTGATAAGCTTACTGAAACTTATGCTGGGCAACATGATTTAGTTGGAGGGCAATTATTTTTCTACGATAGAGAAGGAAATGGGAGACGAAATTTAACTGAAAAACAACAATTTTGGATTGACTGTTATTAGAAGCTGCTGTTGTTGGAACCACACCAACAACGTTACTGAAAACTTACTCATAGAAGTAATGAATCTTCTTTTGGCTGGAGGTAATATAATGAGATATTTAATTATATTTTTCCTGCTTTTGGTATTAAGTAGTTGTTTTATTTATTCATCCAAAGATGATTGTATATATGGCCTCAACTTACTCATGTTTTGTGAATCATATTCCCAGTTGCTAAATTCTCATCTTATAGTTTGGGATATACCGATCCTAAACAACGATGGATGATTTGAGTTTCTGTGGCGTAAAGCAGAGATGTGGACATTACATAGTGCTTGGCGAAAAGCATTGGAACCATTAAATAAAAGAATTATTAGATTATCAGCTAAATTCAGAGCTTGTATGAAAGTAAAGGATATATTACGATTGATTCTTGTGGAAGGAAAAATTCAACAACAGATAAAGGTCTGTAATGAATAGAACTGTGGGAAATTTAACTGAAAACAACAATTTTTGATTGACCGTTATTCAATCAGTTGTTGTTGAACTACTCCAACAACCTTACCACATGCATTACATGATTGAGACTCATGAATCTGCTATGGGGATGGAAGTAATGAAAATTTTTAGTTATATTCTTATGACTATTTTTATTCAATCTTGCCTTTATATTCTTCAGAAGATGAGGCTTGGCATAATCTTAATCAAAATGTACAAAGAGGCTAATGGAAGGGAAAATATGTATGAAATATAAAGGAAATGTACATGTCATGTATTATTGTGAAAATGAAAACAAAGAACAATAGCAAAGTAGAAAAATATGCATACACTAATGAGATCTTTCTTTTATTGCTACACTTTATCTATAGAAATTATGAATTTGTTGTTTGGGGTAAGATAATGAAAAAGTTACATTTATCCTAATTTTTATATCCATCACAACAGGATGTTATTCAGCAAAAAGACGATTGTTATTATGGAATGACAACAATTTGTTTTGGTAAGCCATATGTTATGTTGCTGAATTTCAAAAACCTTATAGCTTTGGGCATACGGATTCCGTGAAAAGAATGGATGATCTGGTAAGCTGCGGATTAAGGAAAGGGACTGCATGAGAGAGTGCTTGGGCAATGGATCATTTACCAAAGGCTGATCCTCGTTTACAACAAAAATTGGGATGCTTTTTATAATGCATGGAAATAAAAGGTTATATCATGAGTAGAAGATTGTGTAAGAAAAGAATTCAACTTCAGATAAAGGATTATGTAATGAATGATGAATATAACTTATCAACCAAAACAAAGGCAAACGTGAAGTCAATGCCCAAAACCTCAACATCGAAAGCTTGCAAGACACTGCCACATACAAAGGTGAAACAAATGAACGTGAGTGGGAGGGATGGTGGGTTATGGCGCCTCAGTAGGGGAAGCTGCAACAAATCGAAAGTCAACGCCGACCATGCAAGCGTCAGACGAAAGCGTCGGCATCCATGCGGGGGATGAAGGTATGACATCAACGTCAATAAACACACGGGCTTAAACGGCGGTCTCATCACCGACCCAAAGGCGGAGGATGAGGCAAAACCAGTTTAGAATCGCAGCTTTACCATTCAGATATTGGAAAACCACTTCCCTGATAGCGCGCGCGTCTTCTGACGCGTGCTTGAATCTAACTAAAATAGACGAACCGAATAAAAGTTGTTAATGAAAAATAGTAAGGACCTGAATCAACTGAACGGATGTTTTGGGCACGTGTTAGAAAAACCGAGCGCCATCGTGGGGGTTAAATACAGAAGATAACCGAGCTAAAAGTTACTTTCAGGTACGACTAAATTAAAATGGTTGGTCCTGCAGCAGATGTAACAAGAGCGGATGGCTATTTAAGTCAATTGCAAACAGGTAAAGAAAGAACGACTTCAGATGGTTCAATTCTGGATTGAGAATCATGCTAGTGACCCAGTAGGTAGTGCATTTTATTGGGGAAATCCTGCAACGACATCTGAAAAATAATCTGAATAAAAGCTGGTTACAGCGAATAGCAGATATATTTTAGTGACGAACGTTCATCAGTACATAATTGCTATGGACTAGGCAAAGACAATGTTATTGATGGATATCGAACAGAGAAAGAGCTTATGGGAAATGAGCAAAACTATTTTTAATTTAAATAAACTCGAAAAGGAGAATGATATGGAAGATTCTATTTTTATATTTGGTTTGCTAACAATCAACGCTTTGTTCTTTGAGGATTTCAAACCTCCACCACCACATGAGATCGGCTGGCAGCTACATAACGAGAAAGCATTATTTCCGGAACTCAGATCCGATGGGTTTTAACCAACATCTTGCTAGAAGAGATAAGCGATCAGGATGGTATGGATTTTGCTTCAGTGCGAGGAGCAACGAAGAAGCAAACCTTGCTTGGAAAGTAGCGGGTGGTATCTGGAAAGGGAGGACCAATTTCGTAGAAGCAGCAATGTGGAACAGGACCAATATGTATCCAATGGCGAAAAACACGCAAACCGATGCCAAGCCTTGAGCAGTACTATCGAAGTGAAAAGCGCGCGGTCAATTTTTCAGTGAATTTTAAAATCTTTGAATCATTGACCGCACTTTTCTAAAAGGCAGATCTGCCGTTGCCAGATAGCTGCGTCTCCCCGACGCGAGCTTATATCTACTGAAGTTATTCATGAAAATAGTAAAAATCTTAATCAAACGAAATTATGGACACGCGCTCAGAAGACGCGCGCTATCGTAGGGTTAGCAATAATGTTTCTTCCGTACATAATTGCTACATGGACCAGGGCAACAACAATGCGTTACTGATGGATATCGAACTGAGGGAGATCTTAAAATGGGAAATGAAAGAACTATTTTTGAATTAAATAAAGCGAAGGAGAAATAAAATGAAAATAAGATTTTTATTCTTAATACCCTCAATCTTATGTTACAAGCTGTAGTGGATGGTTTCAACCACTTCCACCACACTGATCATTGGCGTTTGCATAATTCTAAGATTTTATTTCCAACCTCAGATCCTCAAAGAATTAATAAATATCTTGACAGAAGAGAAAAAGACATGTCGGATTGCTGTATGGATTATGTGGTAGGAGAAAGTGATAATCCGGAGGTCAATCTTTTGTTTAGAGAAAAAAGGTTGGTATTTAGGTGGGCTGATCTGTGAAGAAAAAACAATGTGGGATAGTCCAATATGTATCCAATGGCGAAAACATAGCAAGCCTCTGATGCTAAGCCTTGGCAGTAATCAATAACAGCTAAAGTAGCGTGCGGTCAATATTCAGTGAATTTTAAAAATCTTTCGAATATTGACCGCACTTTTCTAAAGGCAAAGATCTCACCGCTAGATAACGAGCGTCTCCTGACGCGTGCTTGTATCTATCTAAGAATAGACAAACTGAAAATTACTCATAAAAATAGTGAAAAATTTGAATTAAAAACAAAAACGGATGTTTTGGCATGCGTCAGGAGGCGCGCGCCATCGTTGGGGCCTAGAGCTTGCAGAAGCTCAGGGTCAAATTGATAGTGTTAAAGAAACAGCAGATGCGAGAGTTAATTTAGATGATACCGTAGTGTCTTTATGGGAAGCTATCTCAAACCCAGAGAAAACCTATAATAATGTTGTGGTCTTGTTGAAAGATTGATGAGGCTTATGCACTTGCCCCTTCAAGAGAATCCAAAACTTGCGGGTGAAATGCAAGGTTGTACCGCCAAGGTAAAATGAAAGGTGTTTCAACTGGAGGAGGATGCTAAGTGGTGCGGGATTGGGGATAGCTGAGTCTATTGCCAAATTAAAAATGGCACGATTGATGTAGCCCATTCTGATATTAATGTTGCGTGAGAGTAACCCCAAAAAAACCTGTTCTTTCCGTGGTGACATGGAAGTGAAAACGGAGCAAGGTTATAAGCCGATAGAGTCTATTAAAAGTCGGAGATAAGGTTTATGCGAAAAACGAACTGACAGGACAAATGACCTATCAGCGTGTACAAGCGCACTACAACAACCCATATGATTTTTACGGTATATGTGGAGTGATTGATGAACAAGGCAAACATCAAACTATTGTTTCAAACAAAATTCATCCATTCTTACCCAGGTAACTCAAGGTGAGCTGAGTACTGAGTTCTGAGGGCATCACTACAATGGAGAAACTAAAACGCCCAATGGTAGATGCACAAAATCTGAAAGCCGCTATAAGTTGTGTCCGAAAATAATCACTGGCAAACGGTGAAGGATGATAGCATCAAGGCTGAGAAGTTAAGTGCATATAACCTGACAGTTGAGACTGACCATACTTACTTTATCAAAGGAGCAAATTCTGATGTTGATGGGGTGTGGGTGCATAATGATTGTTGGCATGCTTTTTACCTGATGGAGCTAAACGAGTAAAAGATATTGATGGATATCATGCTTATAAGTTTAAAAATCAGGATGGAAAAGAAATTACTGTGATCAAAAAGACTTAAATCGTTTTGAAACAGTAAATCACAACGCAGCAACAGATCCTCATTTTAATAGACTATCTCAACGAATTGATGAGCAAACAGGGACGTTATTTATCGACAGATAAACCTGTCAGATCAATTTTATAATCGTTCCCTATCTTCGTTCTGATACCATGAAGAAAATCTTTGAACAATACGAGGCTCTACCTAATGGTAATTACAGAGATAAGATTACTCGTGCGATAATCAAAGGACCAATCGATATAGGACATGCTTATGGTTGGGAGCATAGACGATTATCTCTTGCAGCTAAAGAATTAAATTGGAGTCAAAAACAATTTAATGATTATGTAAATGCAAGACCTAATAAATTTAGGTTAGAAAATATGTCTGAAAATCGAAGTCATAGAAATGAAATGCCGGGAAATGGTGATATTCAAAAAATTAAAGAGGATATGGAATTGTTTTTAAAACAAAGAGGAAACTAATATGACAAATTTATATGAAGAATATAAAGATGACCCCTAAGATGCTTGTTGCGATATCAGATAGAGAAGGAAATATCGCAATGTTGGAGGATATATATAAGTAAAAAGTTAGATATTCACTATGTATCGGCAGACAAATGGAATTAGCTACACCAGTGTAATTTAATTTTTGCGGCTCCGTTGTCGGTTGTGGAGTTTTATATAAAAACATGGAGTGGAGATTAATGCGCAAGATATGTACGGAATGACTCCTTTTGCATTATGCATTACGAAGTAAAAAAATGCTGAGGCGGCGATAGCGTTGCTCAAAAGCAGGAGCAAATCCTAATTTACCGAACCAAGATGGTTTAATCCCTTTATCTATGATTGGATATATCCCGAGAGATTGGATGTTTTTAGAGCTTATGCTTCAAAAAGGGGCAAATGTGCATTACTTAGTAAATGAGGATGAAACTATTCTTGAAAGTTATAAACCTACAGAGAATGAGCCTCAATTAAAAAACCAATTTATGAATTAATGAAAAAGTATTCGTAGAATTTAATGTTTGAAAGTGCAGTCAATTTTTCAAAGAGTTTTAAAACCTCTCAAAAATGACTGCACTTTTTATTTTCAATGATGCTTATTTTAGGTAAACCTTATAATTTCACATCTTACTTAGAGTAAGCGCGCCTCTACTTTTTCCAATGCTTTTTCCACAGAAATATCACGAGCGAGTAACACACCTAAACGGCGATGACATTGACTTCTGCCTTTGCCGTACACAAAATATCATTATTAAAAGATGAAGCAGAGCAATTAAAAACGTACAGGCAAAACGGTACAAGAAGAAATTGCTAGTGATTAAAACAGATATCACAACAGGGCTTACACTAAGTCAAAGTGGTAAATTAGAGTCGTTTTAATGAAGAAGTGTTGGGTAACTATTCCGCTGGAGTGCGGTAAATTTTTGAGATGTTTTTATGTGGATTTTCGTGATCCCTATCACAATATCTTGTAAAACCACTTAAAAACGTTACCTATTTTCATTCAATCAATGATACAGTTGTATCCGTTTGACTTTTTGTCATTTTAACGATGAATAGGCGAAGGTTTGTTCATTAATCTCATCAATCCAATCATCAATCAGAGGGAAACAGTATGTTAATTGGTGTACCTAGAGAGTTGCTTGAGAATGAGAGCCGTGTGGCGGCAACGCCGGAAAAACGGTTCAGCAAATATTGAAATTGGGCTTTTGACGTGATCGTGGAACACGATGCAGGGTTTTAAAGCTAGTTTTTGAAAGATCAAGCATTTTTAGAGGCGGGCGCGAAGATCGGTACGTCGGCTGAAATTTGGCAATCGGATATTATCTTCAAAGTAAATGCACCGACAGATGAAGAAATCGCTCAAATGAAGGAAGGGGCAACGCTTGTGAGCTTTATTTGGCGTATGCAAAAATCCTGAGTTAATGAAAAAAACCTCACCGCGAAGAAAATTAATGTATTAGCAATGGATGCGGTGCCTCGTATTTCGTGCGCAAGCATTGGATGCGCTTTCTCTATGGCGAATATTTCTGGTTATCGTGCTGTCATTGAAGCTGCGCATGAATTCGGTAGTCTTTACTGGACAAATTACTGCAGCAGGTAAAGTTCCACCAGCAAAAGTGTTGGTGATTGGTGCTGGTGTGGCTGGTTTAGCAGCAATTGGTGCAGCAACTAGCCTTGGGGCGATTGTTCGTGCTTTTGACTCTCGTCCTGAAGTGAAAAGAGCAAGTTCAAAGTATGGGTGCAAGCTTCTTAGAAATTGATTTTAAAGAAGAAGGTGGCAGTGGTGATGGTTATGCGAAAGTGATGTCAGAAGAATTTAACCGTCGTGCGATGGAGCTTTATGCAGAACAAGCTAAAGAAGTCGATATTATTATTACTACGGCAGCCATTCCAGGTAAACCAGCGCCTCGTTTAATCACCAAAGAAATGGTAGATTCAATGAAACCAGGTTCGGTGATTGTGGATTTAGCCGCTGCAACTGGCGGTAACTGTGAATATACGCAAGCGGGGAAAAGTTGTTACAACTGAAAACCAAGTGAAAGTGATTGGTTATACGGATTTTTCCAAGCCGTTTACCAACGCAATCTTCTCAACTTTATGGCACAAACTTAGTCAATTTATTAAAAACTTTTGTGCAAAGAGAAAGATGGCAATATCAATATTGATTTTGAAGATGTGGTTCTTCGTGGTGTAACCGTTGTTCGTGATGGGGAAGAAATTCCACCAGCACAAATTCAAGTGTCTGCACAACCAAAACAAGAAACCAAAGCTGCACCAGTAGCAGAGAAAAAGAATCTAAACCAACAGATCCTCGTGAAATACGGTGTGATGGCTGGTGTTGGCGTGTTATTCCTTTGGTTAGCTTCTGTTGCGCCCGCTGCATTTTTATCACATTTCACCGTATTTGTTTTAGCTTGTGTGGTGGGCTATTACGTGGTTTGGAATGTTAGCCATGCACTTCATACACCATTAATGGCAGTAACAAATGCAATTTCAGGCATTATTACTAGGCGCGTTATTACAAATTCGTCAGCCAACAGGCAATCTATTTATTGATGCGTTAGCTTTTTGTGGCGATTTTGGTGGCAAGCATCAATATTTTTGGTGGTTTCCGTGTCACACAAACGTATGTTAGCAATGTTTAGAAAAGGTTAAGGAGCGTACAATGTCTGAAGGTTTAGTACAGGCTGCGTATATTTTTAGCAGCATTACTTTTTCATTATGAGCTTAGCAGGACTTTCTAAACATGAAACTGCTAAAAGCGGGTTGTTGGTCTCGGTATTGTTGGTATGACAATCGCCCTTATCGCAACCATTTTTGGACCCTCATTCTGAAGGAACATTTTGATCATTATTGCAATGCTCATTGGTGAGCAATCGGTGTTCAACGTGCATTAAAAGTAGAAATGACTGAAATGCCAGAACTTGTGGCAATTCTTCACAGTTTCGTCGGTTTAGCAGCTGTGCTTGTAGGTTTTAATAGTTATGGTTTACACCATGAGGCGTTAATGCCAGAAGGATTAGATGCAGCAGCACAAGCCGCATTTGTAGCAGAGCAAGCAGTATTAACGAATATTCATAATGTTGAAGTATTTTTAGGTATCTTTATCGGTGCAGTAACTTTCACTGGTTCTGTTGTTGCATTTGGTAAATTAAGCGGAAAAATTAATTCAAAAGCATTAATGTTGCCACATCGCCATAAATTAAATTTAGCCGCACTTGTGGTATCTGCATTATTGATGGTTGCATTCTTAAATAATCCAGAAAGCATTTTCCCTGTGTTATTAATGACAGCGATTGCGCTTGCATTGGATGGCACTTAGTGGCATCAATCGGTGGAGCAGATATGCCAGTTGTGGTATCAATGCTTAACTCATATTCTGGCTGGGCAGCGGCCGCAGCAGGTTTTATGTTGAATAATGATTTGCTCATCGTAACTGGCGCACTTTGTTGGTTCTTCTGGTGCAAATCCTTTCACATCATGTGTAAAGCAATGAACCGTTCATTTGTGAGCGTAATTGCAGGTGGTTTTGGTAACGATGTTCAAGTTTCTTCAAGCGAAGAACAAGGTGAACACCGTGAAACCATGCGGCAGAAGAAGTGGCTGAATTGTTGAAAAATGCAAGTTCTGGATTATCACGCCAGGATATGGTATGGCTGCTGCACGCTAGCATATCCCGTCGCTGATATTACAGCAAAAATTGCGTGAACGTGGTGTGAACGTTCGTTTTTGGTATTCACCCTGTTGCAGGACGTTTACCGACACATGAACGTGCTTTTAGCTGAAGCAAAAGTGCCTTACGATGTCGTACTTGAAATGGATGAAATCAATGATGATTTCTGCTGATACCGATGTGGTATTGGTTATCGGTGCGAACGATACGGTGAAACCCAGCTGCGATGGAAGATCCAAATAGCCCAATCGCAGGGAATGCCTGTATTGAAGTATGGAAAGCACAAAATGTGATTGTTTTCAAACGTTCAATGGCATGGGTTACGCTGGCGTACAAAAACCCATTATTCTTCAAAGAGAATACGCAAATGCTCTTTGGTGATGCAAAAAGATCGTGTTGAAGACATCTTAAAAAGCATTATAAAAAAACACGCATAAAAATAACCGCACTTTGAGTCGCTCTAGTGCGGTATTTTTTATGGCGGTTTAGTGACTATCTTTTAGGATTTTCCAAAATTTCTGAACACAAGCCCTAAGCCAGATAAAAATTCAATAAATGCCTGCACTTTTATTGGTAAATGTCTCTATTCGATCAGACCACATGAATTTCTAATTTTTGTTGTTTATATTCTGGCAATATTTCAATCAGTTCACCTTTTTCGAGAGATTGACCATAAATAAATCTCGGTAACTCACAATGCCTAGTCCTGCTTTTTGCCATTTCTAATAAGGCTAAAACCACTATTGCTCACAACCTTTGATTGATTTTGAAAGCGCTGTGTTTGATTTATGCGTGAGCCAACCCACTCACTTGATTCATTACATTTTTATAAAGTAAGCCATTGTGGATGTTCTAAATCATCAGGTGTTTGTGGGATGCCATTCGCGTCAAGATAGCTTGGTGATGCCACAAAGTGTAGCGTATTTGTGCTGATTTTGCGTGATACAAGAGAACTGTCCGCCATATGGCCGATACGTAATGCAAGATCATAGCCTTCGCCACTAAAGGTCAATTTTTTTATCATTAAACTCACTTTCAACATGTAGATTAGATGTTCGGCACAAACAGTGGTAAATTAGGTACGATAAAAAAAGCAAAACCAAAAATCACGAGGAACAGAAATAAGTAAATTTCCTTGTAATGAACTGGTGAGGTGGGTGATGCTGGAATCTGCTTCATCTAAATCAAGCAAAATTCCTTGACAGCGTTGATAATACATCATTCCCGCTTCAGTAGGCATAATTTTTCTGGTGGTACGTTGTAACAATCGTGTTTTTAAATGTTCTTCTAGCTGTGAAACTAATTTGCTTGCCATCGCCACAGAAATATTTTTGTTGCTTTGCTGCCAGTGTAAAAACTTTTGCTTCAATGACTTTGCAGAAAAGTAGAAATCGCGTTGAGTTTATCCATTTATAGACCTTTTTGAAAATGCTTGATTTTTGCTCTACATAACCTTTGCAAATCTATACCCCCAATTTTACAAAAATTCTAGTGATATTAGGTAATCAAATGAGTAAATCCTGGTGATTGTGGAGTCGCCGGCAAAAAGCAAAGACTATCAATAAATATTTAGGTAGCCAATATGTGGTGAAATCTAGTGTTGGACATATTCGTGATTTGCCGACTGTTGGTTCTAGTACTGGTGAAAAAGCTAAACCACTCTCAACTAAAAGGTATGGATACCGAAGAAAAAGCAAAAATTAAAGGCAGAGAAGGAACGTAACGCCTTAGTTAAACGTATGGGGATTGATCCTCATCACGATTGGAAAGCAAATTATCAGATTTTGCCTGGTAAAGAAAAAAGTGGTTTCCGAATTAAAATCGCTTGCATAAAAAGCAGATCATATTTATCTCGCAAACCGACTTGGATAGAGAAGGAGAAGCGATTGTATGGCATTTACGCGAGGTGATTGCTGGCGATGATGAGCGATTTAGCCGTGTAGTGTTTAACGAAATCACTCAAAAATGCATTAAAACAGGCTTTTTGAAAAGCCTGAACAATTAAATATGGATCGCTAATGCACAACAAACCTCGTCGCTTTTTAGATAGAGTAGTGGGGCTTTATGGTGTCACCATTACTTTGGGAAAAAGTCGCGCGGGGCTTTCTGCTGGTCGAGTTCAATCGGTTGCGGTTAAATTATTAGCAGAACGCGAGCGTGAAATTGAGCTGTTCCAGCCTGAAGAATATTGGGAAGTTGCTGTCCTTACGAATAATAAAATAAACAAGCTATACGTTTGATGTCACGGATTATAAAGGCAAGAAATTTGATCCAAAAAAATCAAAAAGAAGCGCAAAGTGCGGTAGATTTTTCTGAATGTTTCAGATTACGTTGTCACAGATTTAGAAACTAAGCCAACATGTTCTCGCCCTCGAGCACCATTTATTACATCAACGCTTCCAACAAACAGCAGTACTCGCTTGGGATTTAGCGTTAAGAAAACAATGATGTTAGCCCAACGTTTATATGAAGCGGGTTATATTACTTATATGCGTACGGATTCAACCAATTTGAGCCAAGATGCGCTAAATATGGCGCGTAGCTATATTGAAAAATCATTTTGGTGCGCAATATTTACCAGAAAAACCAAATTTCTATTCTAGTAAAGAAAATGCGCAAGAGGCGCATGAGGCTATTCGCCCATCAGATATTCGCACATTACCTGAACTTCAGAGGGGATGGAAAAGATGGGTACGTCTTTATGATTTAATTCTGGCGTCAATTTTAGCATCGTCAAATGCCGCCTGCACAATATGATAGCAGTACGTTGACTGTTTCAGCAGGCGATTATACCTTGAAAGCAAAAGGCAGAATTTACGTTTTGATGGTTGACAAAAGTATTGCCACAGATAGGCAAGAATCCTGAAGAGCAAGAATTGCCTTTAGTTGCTGTTTCAGAAAAACTTGCTTTAAAAGAAGTGCAGCCCACTCAACACTTTACTAAACCACCTGCTCGTTTTACTGAAGCGGCTTTAGTAAAAGAGTTGGAAAAACGTGGTATTGGCCGACCCTTCCACTTATGCGGCAATTATTTCTACCATCCAAGAACGTGGCTATGTTCGTACTCGAAAAATCGTCGTTTCTATGCGGAAAAGATGGGCGAAATTGTGACCGATCGCCCCAATGAGTCTTTTGGTGAATTAATGAATTACGATTTCACTGCGAATATGGAAGATACCTTAGATAAAATTGCCTCTGGTTCGGTGAATTGGAAAACTGAATTGAATCAATTCTTCAAGGATTTTTCTAGCCAGCTTTCTAAAGCGGAATTGGATGAACTTGAAGGTGGTATGCGCCCAAATAGCCTTTGTGGAAAACAGATATTAAATGCCCAACCTGTGGCAGAAAAATGGCCATTCGTACGGCAATGCATAGGGGTATTTTTAGGATGTACAGGTTATGCATTGCCACCAAAAGAGCGGTGCAAAACAACGATTAATTTAATTCCTGAAGCAGAATTACTGAATGTTTTAGATGAATCTTCAGAAACTAAAGCATTAATGGATCGTAAACGTTGTACAAAATGTGGAACGGCAATGGACAGCTATGTAATCGATGCACATCGTAAAATCCATATTTGCGGTAATAATCCAAATTGTGATGGATATTTGATTGAGGTAGGCTCATTCAAAATTAAAGGTTATGATGGCCCTGTTGTTGAGTGTGATAAATGCGGCGCTGATATGCATTTAAAACTTGGTCGTTTTGGTAAGTATATGGGATGTACAAATTGCGATAACACGCGCAAAATTTTGAAAATGGCGAAGTCGCACCACCGAAAGAAGAGCCTATACATTTCCCTGAGTTAAAAATGCGAAAATCTGATGCATATTTTGTATTGCGTGACGGTGCGAGTGGTGTATTTATGTCAGCACATAACTTCCCCGAAATCACGCGAAACACGCCCAGTTAAAATCGCTGAACTAGTGCAATATCGCGAGCGTTTGCCTGAAAAATTAGCTTATTTTAGCCGATGCACCACAAAAAGACCCAGAAGGGAATGAAGCGATTGTTCGTTTTAGTCGTAAAGAGAAGAAACAATATGTGACTTCTGAAAAAAGAGGAAAAGCGACGAAATGGATTGTTGATTTCACCAATGGAAAATGGGTTGAACGGAAAAAATAAGAAAAGTGCGGTAAAATCACCGCACTTTTTGTAATAAATCTTCTTGTGTTTTGTTGGTTATCTGAGGATTAAAGGCTTGCGACAATTTCATTAATTTTATTTTTGCGGACGCTTGTGCTTTTTCAATTGCTTCGGTCCGAATCCAATGCCTCTAGCATAAACAAATTGCACATCTGTGATACCGATAAAACCTAAAACTGATTTCCATATATTGTGTCACTAGATTTTCTTCATCATACAATCCACCAAAATGCACATAACACAATCGCTTTTTACCTTTTTAATAAACCCCTTCAGGGCCATTTGCCGTATATTGAAAGCAACGCGTGGGCGAGCGATAAAACTCAAAAATAAGTTTTAATTGTGTTGATGCCAAGATTATACATCGGTGCGCCAATAACTAAAGTCTCTGCATTTTAATTCGGCGACTAATTCTATCGGAAAGTGCAAGAAGTTGTTTTTCTTCATTATTTTTAGGTTCACCACGTACAGCCGTTGCTGCAGTAGCATCAAAAATATGGAAGTGGTTGTTGGCCAGATCGCGTACGATAATGTTATTACTTTGTAATTTTTCGATAACATAATCGGCTAATCGATTGGTCTGCGAGTTATTTCCTGAAATGCTAGATTTTAATACTAATACGTTGCTCATTTTTATTCCTTAACTGGGTATTTAAAAAGTGCGGTTATTCTAGCCTTTATTTTTAGGATATAAAGCCCTAGCCAGAAAAACATTATTTCCTTTCTGTAAAATAGTGCATTTATTTAACAATACCTTAAGAAAGTGATAGAATTGCCACGCATTTTTGCCTAATTTCGCTCGTTCAATGGTAGGAATGAAGCCAAGTAGGGCAAAAGTGCGGTTAATTTTTATAGAATTTTAAACGAACACGTCACCTTTCGTATGGGTGACCACTGTATAAGGAAAAACAATGCCAATTATTACTTTACCTGACGGTTCCCAACGTCAATCTGATCATCCTGTTTCTGTTCTGAAGTCGCACAAGATATTGGTGCGGGTCTTGCTAAAGCCACTATCGCTGTCGTAAATGGTGAGCGTCGCGATGCATGCGATGTTATCGAGCAAGATGCAACGTTAGAAATTATTACTGCAAAAAGATGAAGATGGTTTAGAGATTATCCGTCATTCTTGTGCTCACTTGCTCGGACACGCTATTAAACAATTATTCCCTAGATGTAAAAATGGCAATCGGTCCAACTATTGAAAATGGTTTCTACTATGACATTGATTTAGACCGCCTTTAACGCAAGAAGATTTAGATGCAATCGAAAAACGTATGTTGAATTGGCAAAACCAATTACGACGTCGTGAAAAACGTGTTACTTGGCAAGAAGCTCGTGATACCTTTGAAAAAACGCGGCGAGCCATACAAATGGCAATTTTAGATGAAAACATTGAACGTACTGCAACGCCTGCGTTATATCATCATTTAGAATATATTGATATGCCGCGGTCCACACGTGCCAAATATGCGTTTCTGTCAGCATTTCAAATTACAAAAAGTTGCGGTGCGTACTGGCGTGGCGACAGCAAAAATAAAATGTTACAACGTATCTATGGTACGGCTTGGGCGGATAAAAACAACTTGCTGAATACTAACACGCTTTAGAAGAAGCGGCAAAACGTGATCACCGCAAAATTGGTAAAGCATTAGATTTATATCATATGCAAGAAGAAGCACCAGGTATGGTGTTCTGGCACAATGATGGTTGGACAATTTTCCGTGAACTTGAAACGTTCGTGCGTACTAAATTAAAAACAATACGATTATCAAGAAGCAAAAGGTCCTGTTCATGGATGACCGCGTATTGTGGGAAAAACAGGTCACTGGCAAAAATTATGCGGATTTAATGTTTACCACTCAATCCTGAAAACCGTGAATACGCACTCAAACCGATGAACTGTCCAGGACACGTTCAAATTTTTCAACGAGGTTTAAAATCTACCGTGATTTACCAACCGTATGGCGGAATTTGGTCTCTAGTCATCGTAATGAACCTTCAGGTTCTTTGCATGGTTTAATGCGTGTTCGTGGCTTTACCAAGATGATGCACATATTTTTCTGTATTGAAGATCAAAACTGAGAGCGAAGTAACTAGCTGTATCAAAATGGTGTATGACATTTACGGCACCTTTGGTTTCACTAATATCGCAGTAAAACTTTTCACCGCCCCGAAAAACGCATCGGTTCAGATGAAATGTGGATCGTGCGGAAGCAGGTCTTGCAGCAGCATTGGCGTACAACGGTCTTGAATATGAAATTCAAGAAGGTGAAGGTGCATTCTATGGTCCGAAAATTGAATTTGCATTACGTGATAGCATAGCGTGAATGGCAGTGTGGTACCGTGCACTAGACTTTCGCGTTACCAGGTCGTTTAGATGCGACTCATGTGGCAGAAGACAATAGCCGTAAAACCCTGTTATGATTCACCGTGCAATTTTAGGTTCTATTGAGCGCTCCATTGGTATCATTACCGAAGAATATGCAGGTTTCTTTCCCTGCATGGTTAGCGTCAACCCAAGCAGTTGTAATGAATATCACTGATAGCCGCTGACATATGTACAGAAAGTCGCGAAACAGCTTTCTGATGTAGGTTTTGACGCGTGAAAACCGATTTACGTAACGAAAAAGTGGGCTTCAAAATTCGTGAACATACTTTACGCCGAGTGCCTTTATATGCTTGTTTCAGGTGATAAAGAAATCGCAGAAGGCAGTGGCAGGTACGTACCCGTAAAAAGGTGCTGATTTGAGGTACATTTACTGTGGAAGAATTTGCGGAAATCTTGAAAAATCAAGTAAGAAGTCGTGAATTAAAGTTATGGAATGAAGGTAATACTTTTCGAAAAATAACCAATATAATTTACTGTTTAAACAGTGATCTAACTGAACGGTGAGCGCTTTAAGCGATCACCGTTATGTCTTTACTTTTATAACAGAGTAGTTTAATGTTGAAATCAGAGAGAAAAACCGCACTTTTAAAAGCTGCGGTTATATTCAATTCTGTTTTTATGGAAGAAATTATTCCACGCCAACCATTACAGAAGTTGCTTTTGATGATTGCGTATGCTTTTTACCAACTTCTAAGTTTAATTCTTTAACTGCTGCAAAGACACAGTAGAAGAAAGCACGTTACCGCCACCGATATCAATGTGAACGATCGCATTTACTGAACCCTCGATTTGAAACAACTTTACCTTTTAATTGGTTTCTTGCACCAATTTTCATAACATTTCCTTGTTAGTTAGGGTTTAAAATTATACTGATTTTATAGTTTTTAAAAACACAAGAAAATTTAGGAATTACTTTCAAAAGACTTGTTTTATAACCTTAAATACTATACAATGTCAGCCTCTTATTAAACCATAGAGGTAACTATGAATAAAATTTTTAAAACCGTTGTAAATAAAACAACAAAACAATCTACTGTAGCTTCTGAGCTTGCTAAGGGGCACGGAAAGTTAAAGAATACTTTTAAAGGCTGTGCTAAGTATTGCTTTATCTTTAGGATTGTCTTCATCTTCTTTCGCTGAGAGTAATCCTCAACCAATACCTGCGTTCAATTATTGAGCACTGTTGATGCTGATGCAGCTAAATTAGCGCAAAAATTGAGTGATTATATGGGTGACAGCAATAAGAAGAAGCCAGATAATATTAATAATTTACTTGACGAAGGTGATGCGTTAATGGAGGAGCAGCTAAATTCTCTCTTCTCTGGCCGTAAAGTTGATCCCACTTCTACAAGAAAAACTAAAAGAGATTATTGCTGCAATTGATAAAGCAAACGAGACATCTCAACCTTCAAATACGCCTTCAACACCTGAGGCTTCTCAACCTTCAAATACGCCTTCAGCACCCTGCAGCAGGGATCCTTTTGCAGAATTGTTGAAAAAGCAGACTTTGCTTGTTATCAATAATTCAGGTAATAAAACTGTAGCTGAAGGTGAAAGGTACGGTATCTGTTGCGGTGCTACAGCATTGATGATGAAAATACCCAAGGTGCATTTTCTAATTTAGCTGTTGGTCCACGTTCTTTGTAAACAAAAATGGTCAAGTGGCTGTAGGTGTTGAAGCAAATGATAATACCCGTCATTTCAGGCAGGCTAACAGATATCGGTTATAGAAGCTAGCGGCGGTTGTCACCGTGCCAAGTGCTGTAGATACGAGATAGCGCAGCATTAGCTCAAATAGTTGGGGTATCGGTCACAAATCAACATCTGCTGGTTCTGAAGCGTCAGCTATGCTGCTGGAGCGAACAGCTTTAGGTAGCAATACTTTAGCTTATTCTAATTATTCATTGAGCGATTGGTTTCGCGCTGCGGCTGGTATTGATAAATCATCTAAAGAGTTAATTGAAATTAAATAAATTATATTCAGGTGTTGATGAAAATGGCAAAAAGTAGAAGGCTCTTTATTCCCATTAGCAGTCAAACATAACTAAAACGAAAGAGCAAATGTATAAAATTAAGTCTCTAGGTTATGGTCCAGATAGTATAATTTTAGGAATGCTTTCAACAGATAATTTGGTAGCTCGTTTTGAAGACTTCCCAGATGAAATTAAAACAGTTTTAACTCAATTAAACACACTTTCTAAAGAAGTGATTAAACAAGAAGAGAAATGCGTGGAGCTATCGCTATCGGTCGCGAAACTTTATCTTATGGTGAAAAATTCTGCAGCATTAGGTAACGAGATTAGAACAGCATTAAAAATTCTGTTATTTTTAGGTAATAAATCAGACGGTCTACTACTGCTACTGCTTCTGCTAAATCACAGGAATTAAAATGGCGAACTCATACATTTGCTGGTATCCTCTGACTGAAAACGGTGTAGTAAGTGTTGCAAGAAAGTAAAGACAAAAGAACGTCAAATTAGCATCAAGTTGTCCAGGTGAAATTTCTGCACATCCACAGATGCAGTGAATGGTTCTCAATTGTATTCATTATTTATAGAAGTCATAGCGTGTTGGTTCTATTACACAGTTTCTAAGTTAGAAGGTCGTGTTGGTAATGTAGAGAAACAAATGTCTTCACAACAGAACTCGAAGGAGAAGTGGTATCATCGGTGCAGCTGCACTGCTGGATTACCTGAAATCCATAGTTAACGGTAAATCTAGGTGTCTGTTGCAGCAAGTAACTTTTAAAAATCAAAATGCTATTGCAGTAGGTTAGGTACTAAACTTAATGACAAAGGTAATTTGAAATTTAAATTATCTGGTGCCAACCACTAATAGTGATGTAATTACTACTATCGGCGTAGGTTACGCTTGGGTAATTATAAATAACAGGGCATTTTTGCCCTTTTTATATTGAATTATTTAATAACATCAACAATTTTATAGTTTTTACGCGATTCGATTGACGTGTATAGTACTTATAAAATATTTTTCTTTCTTATTGTTCTTGTGAAACGAAATTCAACCAAAAGAAAACGCTTAATATAAAAGACTAAGCGTTAAAACTTTCAAAAAATTGACCGCACTTTTATAGGCATTTTGCAGGTTTCGGTAAGCCCGCTAATTTGGTGGCTTGTTTTGCTGGGCCTTCAGGAAATAAGCGTTGCAAATAACGGCTGTTACCTTTATCCGCACCAAGCTTTTCAGCCATGGCTTTTACCAACACTACGAATGGCAGGGGAGGTGTTATATTCTTTGATAAAAAGTCTCGACAAAGTAAATCACTTCCCAATGGGCATCTGTTAATTCAATATTTTCTAACTGTGCAATAGCTTGAGCGACATCTTCGTTCCATTGTTGGCTATGGAGCAAGTAACCGTCTTTGTCAGTTTCAACTTCAATTCCATTGATATTCAACATATTAATTCACTTCTTTAAAGTTAATCATTTCGTTGTTTGAAAATCGGTCTGATTCGTCCTCAAATGTGACTGGCGTGATTCGTCTTCATCAAATGCGGTATCGCCTTCAATGCCATCAATTATTTGCCCATGCTTGATTCCTTTCGAAATCGAAATAATTTCGGATCACACATATGTGACAATGTAATGTTTTGCATTGCGCTAAACATGGTTTCTAAGCGTCCCGGATATTGCGCGATCCCAAGTATTTAGCATTTCTTTTACCACTTGGCGTTGAAAGATTTGGTTGTGAGCCACATAGATTACAAGGAATAATCGGAAATCTTTTCGCGATGGTATATTTTTCAATATCTTTTTCTTTGTGCTAATAAGCAAGCGGACGAATCACAATTTGTTTGCCATCGTCAGAAATTAATTTAGTGGCATGATCATTTTGCCGCCATAAAACATATTTAAAAACTAGTGTCGCTAACATATCGTCGCGGTGGTGTCCTAAAGCGATTTTGGCTGCACCAAGTTCTGTCGCGGTACGGTATAAAATTCCACGGCGTAGGCGAGAGCAGAGGAACACGTTGTTTTTCCTCAGGAACTCTTCACAATTCCGTAAGTATTTTCTTTGTACAATTTTTATAATCGACGCCAATACTTCCAAATATTCAGGCAATACTGCTCAGGGAAACCAGGTTGTTTTTGATCGAGGTTTACCGCCACAATATCAAATTTAATTGGCGCGCTTTGTTGTAAATTCAACAAAATATCGAGAAGCGTATAACTGTCTTTGCCTCGGATAAACACACACCATGACTTTATCGCCATTTTCGATCATACCAAAATCTGCAATAGCGTTGCCTCACGTTACGGCGAAGACGTTTCTGTAATTTATTGAAATTATAGGTTTGTCTTGTTGGGCTAACTAGGGCTAAATCGCTCATTTTATTATCTTAGTTATTCATGAAAGACGCATATTATACGTGAAAAATAGTAAAAAGTGCGGTCAATTCAAGAGAAGATTTTTAAGAACTGCAAAAACTGTACAATCTTTCCTGATTTTCCTTTTGAATTTCACCTATCTAAGATTTTGGTTTTACTGCTGGCTATTGTAATTGAGTGCTTTCTGAGTTAGAAATGATTATTGCGTAAAAGTGCTTTTGTTATTTATTTTGAAAGCTCTATAACGTTTTAGCTCTAATAGAGCATTTTTATTACACAACAAAGTATATAATGAATCATTAAAATTTTTGTTGATAGAAAAAGAAATTTATTAAAAAGCAGTCGATTAATGTTCAAATTATTCTGACTTCAAAAATAAATATCTTCACAAGAATCACTAAGAATGTTTAATATAAAATTATTATGATGATTATTTTTGTTCGCGCATTCGTTTGCGCGGCTTATATTATAACAAGTGCGGTTAAATAATTATTTTAGAGGGAAAAGAGCCAAATTTGTGGCTCTTTATTATTTTGAGATTTAAATCAGATTACCATTCATAACCTACACCAGCCCCACAGTCCACTGACCACGAGTATCTGCTGCACCATTTACGTTTGATGACCAATGTCCATTATCAGAGTTGCGAGACGCTTTGATTGCAATCGCGCTTTCACCGCGGTGGTGAGCAACCCTGTTGATACCATGCTTCTACCGTCTTTACGTGCAGATGGAGCTGATGCAATCGCGGCAACGCCTGCACATACTGCGCGAGATTTACGGTCAAAGTCATTAACTTTCTTATTTAAAGTATTAATTGCTTTAGTATTGTTAGTGATGTTTTGTGTGTTGGTATCAATATTTTTAGTATGGCTAGCCACATCATTTTTCACTTTATTTAATTGTGAACATTCACTGCATCGTTATCATTTTCACCATTTGCAACGTTGATCACTTTTTGTTACCTGCATTAATTCCATTTTGATCAATTTTGATACTGGAATTATTAATGGTATAAGAATTTGCTTTGATGTCTTTTTTGGTACTAACTTTATAGGTTTTACTTGAGTTAGCATCATCGTGAGTTTCTACATCAATGTTATCGCCTCGCTTCTAGTTTAGCACCCTGAGAGAGAGTACTAATATTGTCAATAAGTTTTTGTTTTTGCCTACTTGTTCTGCAATCATATAAAGTTGAGAACCGTTGATTGCATCGGTAGAAGTGGCTGAAATCTTACCTGCACCAACATTAATAATCTGGCGCGTATGTGGCGTAACTGTGATTTTACGATCAAGTCCGTTTATGTTATCTGGTACCGTATATGTTTCGCACTTTCTGAACCAACAGAAACAACGGATAGGGATCGTGACCAGCAAAACCACTATACGTGATACCGTTAACAGTTGCCTCATTTTCTTGTGTCGCTTCACGAGTAATGGTGCCTGCTCCTAAAGCAACAGAATTATCATCTTTTGCATAAGCGTCTTTAGATAAAGCTAGGCTTTTTACCTGTAGATATTGCTGATGAACCAATAGCAATAGCATCGTCAGCACTAGCTTTAGCTTCGGAACCAATTGCAATGGTCTCAGTTGCTGTGGCGTGAGCGGAATAACCAATTGCAATTGGGCTTGAGATTTTAGAGTTATCTTCTTTTTGGCAGGTCCTGCTTGAGATGCTGTACCAAGTGCAATTGCAGCAAAACCATTTTGAGACAGCGTCACTACCGACAGCCATAGAATTTGCACCATTTACATGATTGTATTGACCTAGAGCCAAGTTTTCATCACCTAAGACAGTATTGTTGATACCAAACGCAACTCCTGATTGTGTATTCTTATCTGTAACAATATCTTTCGCTGGTATTTTTATTGTTGCTATCGGAGCCTTGTTCGGGTTGGGCACCAACCATGTTACCAGCACCGAATGCCATAGAACTATTTTGAATAAACTTTGTTCCCATAACCAAAACTTTGTGATTGTGATCCATAAACATCATTTTTGTTACCGATCGCACTAGCGTCAAAACCTTTTACTACATTTTGGTTACCAATAGCTGAACTAGACCCTTTACTTTTTTCTTCACTGTAGTGCCTTCTCATTTCTTCTGACTCAGGAACTGAATAGATTTGGTTTTGCTGACTCAATTGCAGTATGGCCAGGGCCTTTAACATTAGTTGCTTCTATTATTTTGTTTGCATTATCAGGATCTGTTGTCGTGATATTCAAAAATATTTCCATCAGTAGCATTTTACTACAGCTACATTTAATCCTAAAAAGTAATACTGTCATCGCATTAATTCTAAAGTTTCTCATAATTTCTCATTATTAGATTGTTAGAATATTCATATTTATTACGTATAGTTCAGTGGTTTAATATTAATATGATTAAATATAGAATATTGAAAATAATTTTCTATTATCTATATATTTAGAGTATTATAGTTTATTTTTTTAATCATATGGAAGTGGGCAACTAAGACAATTTTTGTAAAAGAAATGTAAATTTGATTAAATTGGCTTATAAAAATAAAAATTATTTTTCTAGTGAATATAACTATAAGTTTGAATAACAAGTCTAAATAAAAAGTGCGGTCAATTTACAAGAAGATTTTCAAGATTGACA
>BNJT01000205.1_pt1 | contig 38021 bp, 47 predicted proteins | sample 8540491 | NCBI WGS metagenome assembly BNJT01 (sample SAMD00202455, study PRJDB9452) | human saliva metagenome | host: Homo sapiens | reverse complement strand
ATAATGAAGAAGTAGAGCACTCTTACATTTGTAGGGAGTGCTTTTTGGTCTTTATAGAAAGAAAGTTTTTGAGAATCAAAGGAGTATGCTATAATAAAATTCATATAAATAAGCTTTCAAAAAATCGCTATTTTAAAAAGTTTTAAGGAGAACTCAATGAAAAAGAAGTTAAATTATTGCTAGTAGGAAGCTCGTTATTCTGTTCGTTCGTCATTGCAGGGTGCTCAGCTAGCCCATCTGCGACAATTGAAACCACTCAAGCTCAAACGAAAGATACCGTTTATCATAAAAAATGATGTTACTGATCCAGCGGCTTCCTTTGATTGGGACGCTCAAAATGCCTCCGTTAACGAATTACGAACAAACGTATGTAGAATCTAATAGTGGCAAAACTATAAAAAATGCCTTTTATCTCGAGTGAAAAAGCAGCTGAAGATCTTGCAGAGAAGAAAAAGAGTATTACAGATAGTAAAGTCCAAGAAGCATTAAAATTAGTGGACTCTGTCTTTGTAAATCAAGAAAATTTTTGATGCACTGTTACATGCTACAACGACCCTCTAATCAAGAAGAATTTTTGATAAATTATGGAATGGGTATATGGTGAAGATGTTAACAGAATCCAGACCAACCTTCTCTAATGATGCGGAAATCGAGTTTTCAAAGGAATTACTTTATCCCATTAAAGTGTATGCATCCAATGTATTTAAAAGTAAATACGAACTCATTAGGGAAAGCAGGAGCTTATACACTGGAAGATTACAAAGTGGATGGAGATACCGTGTACTTGAAATTCCAAGCTCCAAAAGTAGATCTCTATCAATATGAGGTACAAGCAAGCTATCAAAGAGACAATCAAGCTTTCTTTGAAGGATTAATCCAGGAATCTCAAAAAGATAGGGCAATCTGATTTTTCTAAAAAGCTCTCTTAGCTTTAAGTTAATTTATCGATTAACAGCCCTAGGGTTTAAATCGAATTTGGGAGTGAACTTAGAAGGCATGGACTATCTTCCAAGAAATACGCACTATTTAGCAATTAAAGTGGACGATAAAGGGAAAGCAACGATTGATGACGAAAACTTAGCAAACCTTCTTCAAATTGATTTGAAAAACAGCGAACGAAGCCAATAAAGGAAAATTTGAATAAAGCCAAATATAGGAAGACCGGTAATACTCAAGGAGTGTTACCGGTTATTTGTTTTGTCTAAACAACTTAAAAATCAATGGTGTTCCAGTCGGACTTGCATGGTATAATGAAGTCAAAGCATACGAAGAACAAGTGTTATCAAAAAGAAATTAAGGGAGAATTGAAAAATGACAAAATTTATTGAATCACCAGCTGTAAAAAAATTATGTGAACTGACAAAAGAATCGTACTTACGTTACTGGGATGAACGTAATGGCGGGAATGTATCCGTACGCTTAGAAGCAAGCGAAGTAGAAGGTTATGAAGATGTGAAAGAAGTGAAACGTGTCCTCGACTTAGGCTTCGATGCTTCAACACTTGCGGGTTACTATTACTTAGTAACAGGGACAGGACGTTACTTCAGAAACGTGACAAACCAACCACTTCTTGATTTAGGATTGGTTCGTATTTCAGAAGACGGACAAAAAGCAGAATTACTATGGGGATTTGAAGATGGCGGAAAACCAACTTCAGAATTCGCGAGCCACTTAATGAGCCATATCGAACGACTCAAAGTGAATCCAAATCATAAAGTGGTCTTCCATTGCCACCCAACAAACTTAATCGCATTAAGCTTCACACAACCATTAGACGAACGTCATTTATCAAGACTTCTTTGGAAAATGCAAGCTGAATCAATCGTGGTCTTCCCAGAAGGTATCGGCGTGATTCCTTATATGACACCAGGAACGAACGCAATTGGGGAAGCAACAGCTGCGAAAATGGCAGAGTTTAGAGCTGTGATTTGGCCACACCATGGATTATTTGCATCAGGCGATACACTGGATGAAACATATGGTTTAATTGAAGTGATCGAAAAAGCAGCGATGATTTATTCTCAAGTCGGTGCACAAGGCGGTAAAATTCTACAAGAAATCACAGATGTGCAATTACAAGAAATTGCGGAATACTTTAATATGACTCCGCACGAAGGATTTTTAGACGTATAAAAATAAATAGAGTAAAAAGCAAGTCTGACCAAGGACTTGCTTTTTCTTCAAGTCTCCATCCATGTACAATTGTCCAGAACTGGTGTAAAAATAAAGAGGTAACTACAATAAAAAGGGTATCGATAGATGAACTCAGTTTATAAAGATGATAGTTTAACACTACATACAGACCTATACCAAATTAATATGATGAAAACGTATTGGGAAACAGGCGTGTCTGAGAAAAAAGCGATTTTCGAAGCGTATTTCAGAAAGTTACCATTTGAAAATGGTTATGCAATTTTTGCAGGACTAGAACGCATTGTCCGCTTTTATTGAACAATTACGTTTCTCAAAAACAGATATTGAATATTTACGTGGACTTGGACATTATCCAGAAGAGTTCTTAGCCTACTTAGAAAACTTCGAATTTCAAAGGAAGCATCCGTTCTGCAGTAGAAGGGGAACTCGTTTTCGCGAACGAACCACTTGTGCAAGTAGAAGGAACGCTTGCAGAATGCCAATTAATCGAAACAGCGTTATTAAATATCGTGAAACTTCCAAACACTGATCGCACACAAAGCGAGCCGTGTGCGTATGGTTTCTGGAGATGATCCAGTACTAGAATTGGAACTCGTCGTGCGCAAGAATTAGATGCGGCCATTTGGGGAACACGTGCAGCATACATCGGTGGATGTGATGCGACAAGTAACGTTCGTGCCGGCAAGATGTTTGGTATTCCAGTGTCTGGAACACATGCCCACGCATTAGTACAAGCGTACCGTGATGACTACAAAGCATTTAAAGCGTATGCTGAGAGTCACCGTGACTGCGTATTCTTAGTAGATACGTATGATATCTTGAAATCAGGTGTTCCAAATGCCATCCGTGTAGCCAAAGAATTCGGCGATAAGATTAATTTCTTAGGTGTTCGTATCGACAGTGGTGACATGGCGTATATGTCGAAAAAAGTTCGTCAACAATTAGACGAAGCTGGATTTACAAAAGCGAAAATTTATGCGTCAAGTGACCTTGATGAAAAAACAATCCTCAACTTGAAGATGCAAGGTGCTAAAATCGACGTTTGGGGAATCGGAACTCGTTTAATTACAGCGTACGACCAACCAGCGCTTGGCTGTGTGTACAAACTTGTAAGTATCGAAGACGAAAACGGTGTAATGGTGGATACAATGAAGATTTCAAATAATGCAGAAAAAGTATCTACACCGGGTAAGAAACAAGTATGGCGTATTACGCGTAACTCAGATGGCAAGTCTGAAGGGGACTATATCGCATTATGGGATGAACGTCCAGACCAATTAGACGAACTCTTTATGTTCCATCCAGTCTACACTTATATCAATAAAACAGTGACAGACTTCACAGCACGTCCAATTTTACAACCAATTTTCGATAACGGAAAATTAGTGTATGAATTACCAAAACTTCAAGACATTAAGGCGTATAAAGATGAGCAAATCGAAGCGCTATGGGATGAATACAAACGTATCTTGAACCCAGAGCAATATCCAGTCGACCTCTCTCAAAAGACATACGACCAAAAATTGGCAAGTATTGCGGAAATCAGAGAAGAAGTGCGTCTTAAAGCAGAACAGTTGGCCAAAGAAAACGCAAAGTAAGGGGAACATTATGAGACCATTACAACAAAAAATTATCGAAACGCTTCGTGTCAAACCAACCATCAATCCAGAAGAAGAGATTCGTAAAACCGTCGATTTCCTAAAAGCGTATCTTGTGAAGCATCCCTTCTTGAATGGGTATGTCCTAGGGATTAGCGGCGGACAAGACTCAACGCTTGCCGGGAAATTGGCACAAATGGCGATTGATGAATTAAACGAAGAACAAGACCAAAAAGTGTATCGTTTCTATGCCGTACGCCTTCCTTATGGCGTGCAAGCAGACGAACAAGATGCCATGGATGCGATTGCCTTTATGAAGGCAACGGACGTGCTGCGAGTAAACGTGAAGGATGCGGTAGATGCGTCTGAACGCAGTATTGAAGCCTTAGGAATGGAAATTTCAGACTTCAATAAAGGAAATATCAAGGCGCGTGAACGAATGGTCGTTCAATATGCGATTGCAGGCCAAACGGGTTGTGCGGTAATCGGGACAGACCATGCGGCTGAATCGGTGACCGGTTTCTATACGAAATTTGGAGATGGGGCTGCGGATATCACTCCATTATGGCGTCTCAATAAACGTCAAGGCCGTGCGATGTTACAAGCACTAGGCGCTCCAGAACATCTATACTTGAAAGTTCCAACGGCAGACCTTGAAGACGATCGCCCATCGCTTCCAGACGAAGTAGCATTAGGCGTTACTTACGAAGAGATTGATGATTATCTCGAAGGAAAAGACATCAACGAAAAAGCAGCGGAGACGATTGAAAATTGGTATCAAAAGACAGAACATAAACGTCACTTACCAATTACAATCTACGATGATTTTTGGAAATAAAAGTTAAAAGGCTATTCCTATCAGGTGGCTGGTAGGGATAGCTTTTTTCTTTGAAAAAAACATGAAGAATACAGGGAGTTAGATTGACTTTTCAATCAAAAATAGGTATTCTCGAAATAGCTGTAATTATCTTCAATTATATATTTTTAAAAGGATTTAGAATTAACAAGTTTCCAATGTGTTTAACAGTGTTAATCATTTTTTGGAGGTACAGAGAGGGAATATTATATGGTAGAAATCAAGAATGATCTTTTAGTAGCAACCGAACAATCTTCAATGCTTTCTAGTGCTATTTCGGAATTGGATAATAGCAATTCGGTTACAAAAGATACGCAATCTAAGATTAGTGGAAACGAGAAAGCTAAGGAATTAATTGAGAAATCTTTGGATATTTCCAAAGCTGTTAGCCAAGCGATGAAGACTATGTCCAATAATCTTTTGATGACTTCTCAATCGTTTCATGAAAAAGACGTACAATTGGAAAATCAAATTGATAATCTTCAACTTGAGAATAATGAGGGATTTACATTAAATGGACCAATTAATTACTAACGTAAACAGATTGCAAAAGGAAAAGATTTCTGTTGAAAAATAAAATACGCGACAATCGTAATGCTTTTAAATGAATACGAGCAAATTTCAAAAAAATCAAAAAAATTGTTAGAATCAATTCTAGAAGTCTTTCACAATTCTTCAGATGCTTCTACATTTCAAGAAATTTATCATTTGCAAATCCAAGAAGATAATAAGATAAAAAAGAGTTTGAGAGTGAATATATTGCCTTACGTAAGAAAAAAACATCTTATTGGAAGAACAAATTAATGATATTAAAAAGAAACAGAGAGACAGAGAAGGGAGAGAGTTTTAATGGGAATTGAAATGAACTTAGGGAGTTCAGATAATCAGGCACATAGTGTTAGCGATGTATTTTCAAATAGAATCCATTCATACGAAAATATACAAAAAGCTCTTTATCGGTTTATTAATACAACTAATCTACAGGGGAATGCGTATTCAGCTGCTAGGAACTATACTCAACGTGTGCTGATTCCATTACTTCAAGGATGTGTATTGTTGGACGAGGCACTTAAAGAGAGCTGTTCAAAGTTGCCTGAAGAGTATCGAAGCCGTGTAGACACGATTGATTTAAGTGAAGATGAACTAAACAGGCAAATTATGAGTGCTAATACTATGGTTCTAGACTATGAGAGATTAATCGATCAAGAAAGAGCCAAAACAAACCCCAATGTTTTGAATATTCTAAGTTGGGGCTTTAGTAAAAGTAATTATAAAAACTTAAAACATACTTTAGAAAGAAAATTAGCAAAGCTTATTGAATTTAATAGCTATTCGGTACAAATCTTCTCACATATTGATTTTTTGATGGATAATATTAATCAAGGTTTACAACATACAAAAAATGTATGGGATTCAAATAATAGAATGATTTCGGCTTCTGAAATTACATTAATGCCTTAGGGCGAGTAAATTAAGTACAGAGTGGGCAAGAAGAAAAAAATATTAACAAATACTATGGATTTTTATGAATCCAGATTTCATAGAAAATAAAGCTAGCGGATATTCATCCGTGGTTCAAAAACAGCATTCACTGTCACTAAGAACTGTTGGTAATGCTGTTACAAAAAGATATACAGAAGAGGTATCTCATACATTTGGTAACAAAGGAATTAAAAGTCAATGAGAGATTTAAAACAACTTTGGAGAATGATAAAGAAAACATGCTAGACTAATAAATTGGGAAATGGTATAACAACTTAGGAAACAAGTGGAAAAATGGAAGCTTCAATAACTTTATCAACAACTTTCACAGCATACTTTTCTAATAAAATAGCAAACTCTTAAAATTGTGAAACGTCTCAGTTACAAAATTAGCAAACTGATTGGCAACTATATACTGAACCGATTAAAAATCTAGGGGATGAAAAAGATCGGAACAATAATCAAAAGAATCTAAGTTGTTTGGAAAGTTAAAAGTCTTAGGGAAAATGGCTAAAAATAGCTGGATGGGTCTCCATGGGAGTAGATGCCACCATAACTACTATCACAGAGTACAATAATAAAAGATAGCCGAGCATACAAGAGTGAAGAGTCTCTTATTCATGCAGCAGTTTCTCAACTTAAGAGCGCTGGAGTACGATCTGAAGGAGCTATAGCAGGTCTCATGGAGAGGAGGCCAGGGCTTGCGATGATTGAGCACTTTTAGCTGGACTAGCTAATACTGTGTTAGAGTATGAATTAGACCAGAAGCAAAAGGATGCTATGTATTCTGCTTTACAAAATGCATTGAGATGATATTTATGATTTTGTAGAAAATTCTCAGGTTGGAAAAAGCTGTCTCAGGACAGTAGACTCTATAAAGCAGATATTTAATGGAGGTTTAGTTTATGGAAAATAAACTCTTGATAGCAAAGAATTTCGAGCAGTCGAAAGAATCTATAAAAAGAAATATTTTGACGAAGGAAGGAGCCCAAATCGGTATTTCTTCTTCGATGAGTTTCTGGACAGAGTATCCGGATTAATCGCATTAGCTTTTAGCTTTTATTATGTATGGTATGGAATCTATTTGCCAGATAATTTGAGAGAGTCTACCGAAGGAGTTCAAAGTTATTTCCGGAAAGTACAGGGATTTTAATAGGAGAAATAGGACTTTATTTGCGTCCATTAATCTTTTGCCGTAGTAATCTTGTTTTCGGCCTTAATAATATTGGATATTTTTCCAAAAATAATTATGCCTACCAAACTGCTATACGGAAATACTTTTTGATGGTAATATCAGCATAGACAGTCTTAATTGCATCTTTGCCTCTTACAATTGGATTAACTATAGGAGCTTTTGGAGTAGCTTGCGTTTTATTGGTTCAATTGTTAGTTAGTGTTTATTTATTTAAGATAATGATTGTAGACCAAATGAAACGAATTAAAAATTCTATATATAATGAAAATGAATTGGAGAGTAAAGATTGAGAACTCCCTGATGAACTTTATTAAAAATATGGTGGAATATTAGCTTGGTTTGTCAGTACTAAATCGATGGACATTTTAATTTTGGTGAATTTAGTAAAAGAAAATCCCAGGATTGATGAGTTTTTATTTGGTTGGATGTTTCTCTGTTCATAAAGCTCTTTTATTTTTCTTTGCGAAGGACTAGCTCTTAAAAAATTTTTGATAAAAGCTTTCTACTTCTTTAAGTATCGAGAAATACAGAGAGTACTTTAATATTACCAATGAACAGTGGTACGGAAAGTTTCAGTGCAAGATTTATGTCAAAACAAAAAAATGATTAGTAGAGGAGAAATGAATATGATCACAAGAATTATTACCTTTAGGAAGTATTTTGTATTTAGGAAGGAGCAACTAGTAAATTAATGGTAGTTGGTCGTGGCCTGTGTTTTGAATCGGATAATGAGCCAGTTTATAGCGATTATGTTGGAGTTGTTTATCCAGAGGGAATCAATCAGAGGATGCCATCTTTTTAACCATGAAAATATTGATAAGGTAGTTTTTGAAGGGATTTAAGGATGAAGAAGAAGAACGCTTCATGGAAGTCTATAAAGAATGGGAAAAAGTAAATTAAAAGTTAAGAAAATTAAAAAATGTAATATGCAGTGAATAGTACTATCTTCTGAAAACTGCAAAGCTATTCCTATCAGACAACTGGTAGGGATGGCTGTTGGGAAAAAGCAGGGGTGTGACTAGCGGAAAAACGTTGACATTTTAACAAAAACTGATATCTTAAGAACTATGAGAAGTTTGAGTAGAATGATGGGAATAGCTCAAACAAGAAAGAGAAGGATTGGAAAAGGGATTATGATGCAAACAAAAAACAAACTCTTTGGAGCAAGTTTTGAGCAATCAAAAGAAAATTATTGATAAGAGTATTTTAACTGAAGATGGAGCAAGAATGGGTGTCTTTTTCTTCGATGAGCTTTTTGGAAAAAGAACGACAGGGACTAATATTGTTGTTAATGATGATTTGCAGTATATGGTGTCGGAGTTGGATTTCAGATTAACTTTCGTCAATCTACAGCAGATGTGCAAGTCATTTTAGCAACAATCTGCAGCGCTTATGGGTGAAATAGGACTCTATCTTCGACCAGTAATTATAGTGTTAATCTTTACTTTAATAGCTTTAACGGTTTTTAAATCTGTGCCGAAAGGAGTAATTATGCAAATCAACTATTGTATGGCATTTTCTATTTACTTGTTCTTCAATTAGCAACTTTCACTGCTTTTATTACCAATTGCAATTGGACTTACTATCGATGCATTTGGGAATTACCGCTTTTTTTATGTTCAGATTATTTTTGGTCTTATACTTTGTTAAAAAGTATGTTATCGATGGAAACAAAGAAATTTAAAGCATATTTACTTTGATATTGGAGAGGAGAGAGTATCTGATTGGGATGTTCGATTGATGAGTTTATTAAAAATATGGTGGGATCTTTGTTGTTTCTAGTAATATTAAATCGATGGACTCTTAAAATCGGTGAAAATGTAAATGGAGATCCAGAGTTAGTTCGCATATAATGGGCCTCTTATTCCCAGTTTCAATGTTTGTATGTAACATTGATGTTTGAAAAATGGATTCAATATCTGACTAAGAACAGTTTACTCTATAAATATCAAAAAGAATATAGAGGAATTCTTTAATATTACCAACGAGCAGTGTGCAAGAGAAATTTCGTGCAGAGATTTATGTCGAAAATCATAATTGTTGAGACTATCCTTTTATGGGATAGTCTTTTTGAGTATTTGAGGTAAAGCGCTATCGAGTGCAAAGATGGAATGCTATAATGAAGTTGTAGAATATCGGTTTTTAAAAAGGTTTGAGTCTCATTGGAGGTGCTCTATATGGATGTAGGATTACCAGTGTTTTCTTGGAGGAATCGTACTAGCAGGAGTTTTATCTATGTACTTGTACTGGGTCGTTCGATTAGCGGTTCGTCATGAGCTGGAGAGAGGAACCGGTTATAGAATGTTCAAAAATTGAGGAGAGAAACTCTCCTCTTTTTATCATAAAGAGGAATTTCTACGGTAAGATAGGGAAGATTTTATAAACTAAAAATGAATTTAGGTATTTAAACAGAGTCTGAATTTTGTTAGAATAGAAAGTGAGCAATCGTTCAAGTATAATTCCTTATGAAGAATTCAAGGGAGGTGAGTAACATGAGTTATAGTTGTAAAGACTCAAGAAGAGGAGCAAAAGCAGCTTTTGGGTGTTTAAACGTGCACACGGCGAAGGGCGCAAGTATTTGGGTTGGCAACTGGATCAGTCAATTGGGTTATATGAATTACTTAGAAATAGCGATTTAGATTTTTCAGATCGGTGTCCGTAAACTTAGATGAGTGTGGGATTAGCGCCAACAGATGAACATAGCTATCATTATTTTATGAAAGAGCGATTATTCAACGCAAAACCATTCAAAAGCATAGCTATTTACCAGATGGATTAGCCAAAAGATGTCGATGCGGAGTAGAACGCTATGAGACGTATTCTTCAAGAAAATCAGTGGACTTACAATTGTTGGGAATTGGAAGTAACGCACATATCGGATTCAATGAGCCAGGTACGCCGTTTACACAACGCACACACAGTTCATTTAACAGAGTCAACGATTGAAAGCCAACAAACGTTTCTTCGAAAAAGAAGGATGTTCCGCATATGCCTATTCAATGGGATTACAATCAATTATGGATGCAAAAAGAGAATTGTATTAATTGCATTTGGATATAAGAAAATTCATGCGATTAAAGGCTTAGTAGAAGGCCCAATTACAGAAGAGGTTCAGCAAGTATCTTACAAAAACATCCAAAAGTGACTGTGATTTGTAGATGAGCAGCTGCAGCATTATTAACAAAATAAAGAGTTTGAAAGGGTGTCTTCCGGGCAACGGAAGGCGCCTTTTGACGCTCAAAGAGATAATCAGCTGATTTAAGGGGTGAAGGCTTGTTTTCATAAAATTTTCGAGAAAATTTTTGGTAAACCTAAAAAACACTTGACGAAATTATTTTTAGGTAACCTAATAAATGTAGAATCTACATAAATTGAGGAGGATGAATTCATTGATTACGATTAAAAATGTTGGGGTATCATACGCGATGCAACCACATGTTTTACAAGACTGCAATTTATCCATTGAAGAATCAACCATTACAGGGATTATTGGGCCCAATGGTGCAGGAAAAATCAACACTATTAAAAAGCGATATTAGGGACTAATTCCATCTAGTCGGAGAGATTCGTATTGATGGCGTGTCGACTAGAAAAGCACCATCTAGAATTGCATATGTTGAACAAAAAGCCATATTGACTTTACGTTTCCGATTACGATTCGTGAATGTGTCGCCTTTAGGAGAACTGTAAAAAGCTCCTTTACAAAGACTCATGCAAAAGAAGATTGGGCTAAAGTAGACGAAGCGATTGAAGAGGTAGGCTTATCAGAGTTGGCGACTCGTCAAATTGGAGCACTTTCAGGGACAATTCCAACAGGGTATTACTTGCGCGTTGTATGGTTCAAGAAGCAGATTATATCTTTCTTGACGAACCTTTCGTTGGAATTGATATGCTCAGCGAGAAAGTGATTATGACGATTATTCGCAAAATGGAAAGAGGAAGGAAAAACCATTTTAATGGTGAACCATGACCTGTCTAAAGTGAAGGAATACTTTGACCATGTGGTTCTAGTGAAACACGGGATAGTGGCTTCTGGAAAAACAGAAGAAGTCTTTATTTCGAAGTACTTAGATCACGTTTATGGTGAAAGTGTGTATATTCCTCAAGGAGGTGAGCAACATGCATAATTTTATTGAAGGCTTGTTTGAATTTTCACTTCTTGCAAAACACGCATTAGTCTCAGCAGTCGTTATTGCTGCTGCGGGGGATTCTAGGATGTTTTATCATTCTAAGAGGAATGTCACTGATGGGAGATGCTATCTCTCACGCGTGATTCTTCCTGGGGTAGCGTTATCCTATATTTTAGGCATTAATTTCTTTATAGGAGCCCTCGTATTTGGTTTATTAGCTTCATTTCTAATTGCCTTTATTAGTCAAAAATAGAGTACAGTAGGGATACCGCTATTGGGATTACCTTTAGTTCTTTTCTCGCGCTGGGAGTATATTTTGATTGGTGTTGCTAAAAAGTTCTACAGATTTATTCCATATTTTATTTGGGAATATTTTAGCAGTGCAAGATGTTGATTTAATCATTACATTAGTGGTTAAGCTTGATTGTGTTTATTGTAAATTCTGGCCTATTTCAAAAAATTACAAGTAACCAGTTTCCTGATCAAATTTTGCGCAATCAGCGGGGATGAATGTACAGTTTTATCAGCATCTATTAATGTTCCTTTTAGCATTGGTATCTATTACAGCAATGCAAAGCGTAGGAACCGTGTGATAGTGGCTCTGCTCATTACTCCTGCAGCGACAGCATTACTTGTACTCCAATCGTCTTAAAACGATGTTAATTTTATGTAGCCTATATTCGGCTCTTTATCTTCTGTTTTAGGATTGTTTATTGGGTATACATTTAATATTGCGATTGGATCACGGTCGTGTTAACTTCTGCAGCACTTTTTGTCGTAAGCTTTATTATTTCACCAAAACAAAAGAGAAAGAAGGAAAATCTCATGAATAGCATGAAGAAACTTTTAGTAGCTGCTCTTGTTGTCTTAGATTGCAGGATGCGCTACATGGTGAAGAAATGGTTCTCAAACGACATCTGCAGACAGCGAAAGCAAAAATTACAAGTGAGTGGCAACGAACTCTAGTATTTATGATGATGACAAAAATATCGCTGGAGATTTAGTGGATTTACATAGTATCGTTCAGTAGGGCAAGACCCTCACGAATACGAACCATTACCAGAGGATGTTCAAAGGTTCAAAAGCAGACTTGATTTTCTAGCAATGGTATCAACTTAGAAAATGGTGAGGATGCTTGGTTCCTAAATGGTGAAAAACGCTAAAAAAGCCAACAAAGATTACTTTGCGGTAAGTGATGGCGTTCAAAGTAATTTACTTAGAAGGACAAAAGCGAAGCAGGGAAAAAGAAGATCGCATGCTTGGTTGGGATCATCGAAAACGGAATTATCTATGCAAAAATATTGCAAAACAATTAATTGCTAAAGATCCAAAAGAACAAAGAAACATACGAAAGAACTTAGCTGCTTATAGTTGAAAAACTAGAAGCTTTGGATAAAGATGCAAAAGCACGTATTGCAAAAATTCCTGAAGAAAAACGTTTAATCGTAACTAGTGAAAGGCTGACTTCAAGTACTTCTCTAAAGCGTACGATATTCCATCTGCTTACATTTGGAAATCAACACAGAAGAAGAGAACTCCAGAACAAATCACAAAAATTGGTTCGTCAATTACGTGAGATCAAAAGTTCATCATTATTCGTTGAAAGTAGTGTAGATGACCGTCCAATGAAGACTGTATCTCCAAGAAACAGGTAAACCAATTCACTCTACAATCTTTACGGACTCAATTGCCGAAGAGGAAAAGATGGAGACAGCTACTACAGCATGATGAAATGGAACCTAGATAAAATCATTGAAGGTTTTAAGCAAAATAAGAAAATCGTTCTTATTGAAAATATAAATTGACTATCAAAGAAGTCTTATCTGCGATGATCGGATAAGGCTTTTTATTGAAAAGATTTCATCCCAACCAGAAGTTTCCATTTTGTTTTCAGAAAAATTTTTGCAAAGAGATTTGAAGGTGCTACAATACAAAAACGTAAAATTACGATTTGAAAAGGGGTGACAGTAACTATCATGAAAAACGACCTTTATTGGATTTTTGATGTTGTTTTACTTGTTGTGGCCGAGTGCGCTCGAATAATTCAAACACTTCAAGTACTCAAACTAAACAAGGAAACTAAAAAGATTTCAACAACGTTTTTATCAATCTATGACTTTACAAAAATATCGTTGGGGATGAAGCAGACGTATCTCTCTAGTGATTGGAGCAGGAGTGGAGCCTCATGATTACAGAGCCTTCACTGCCAAAGAAATTGCGAAAATGAGTGAAGCGGATGCGCTGGTTTATGACAGCGAATATATGGAAATTTGGTTCAACCGTATTAAAGACTATCTCTGATAGTAAAGTTAAACCAATTAGCGCTACGAAAGATATGGTATTACTACCAGGTGGAGGGAAGAAGAACATGATCATGACCATTCGGAAGAAGGCCATGAGTCATGAATATGATCCGCATGATGGTTATCTCCAGAACGCGCGCGATTAAAATGGTTCAAACTATTACAAAACAATTAGTCGAGGCTTTCCCAGATCGTAAAGAAGTATTTTGAGAAAAATGCCAATGCGTATATTGAAAAAATTAACTGCATTGCATAATGACTACACAAATGCATTTTAAAGATGCAGAAACAAAAAGAATTTTTGTGACACAACATACGGCGTTCCGTTATTTAGCATTAGATTACAATCTCAACCAAGTCAGAATTACAGGAATTTCACCCGAAGCTGAGACAAGTGCTTCACGCCCTTGCAGAATTAACAAAGATATGTTAAAGAAAAATGACATTAAAAGTGATTTTACTTCGAAGAGAATGCATCTGAGAAAATTGCGAAAAGCATTAGCCGAGTGAAACAGGTGTTGAGCTTGCGGTCTTAAATCCAATTGAGTCTCTTACGAAAGAGCAAATGGATAAAGGCGAAGACTATATTTCAGTAATGCGCGAAAATCTTGCAGCATTGAAGAAAAACAACAGATCGACCAGGAAAAGACATCCAACCTGAAAAAACGACAGAATATAAGACGGTTCATAACGGATACTTTGAAGATAGTGAAAGTGAAGATCGTACATTATCGGATTATGCGGAGAATGGCAATCTGTTTATCCTTATTTAGTCGAGTGGAACTTTGATCGAGTCTTTGATTACTAAAGCAAAATTGAAAAAGACAATGACGAAGAAGAATTCAAAGACTACTATACTAAGGGATATAAATCAGATGTCACGAATATCAATATCACTGATAAAACAATGGAATTCAAAAAAGAAGATGGAACAACGGTCAAGCTGAATATAAATATGTAGGCTATAAGATTCTTTACTTATAAAAAGGAAATCATGAGTTCGTTTCTTATTTGAAGCAGTAACACCTGTAGAAGGCGCACCAAAAATATGTTCAGTTTAGTGACCATAACATCGCTCCAGTAAAAAGCTGAGCATTTCCCACATCTTCATGGGGAATGAAAGCCAGAAAAACTATTAGAAGAAATGGATAACTGGCCAACATACTACCCAACAAAACTAAGCGGATTAGAAATCGCACAAGAGATGGTTGCGCATTAAAAACAGGATGTGAGCAATCGCGTTCAGAAATGGAACGTTGGACCGGAACACCGGAAGGAACGTGAAGCGTTCTGCGGATGTTTCGGGAAACGCACGCCATTTCTGCGATTGCGAGCTCAACTTTAGGGATGTGAGGGCGGTGGTCGGCTGCGAGCCCTTTTACCGAAATTAACGCAAGCGTCCGATAAGGACGTGCGGATAGATGTCGGAAAGGAACGCGAAAGCTACGAGCCCGAACTCAACTACACAGCATACAAGGGTGAGTGGTCGCACCCTGTTTTAACTCATCAAAACCAAAAGGGATTCGCCAAGCGAATCCCTTTTGGTTTATACAGAATCTCTACTATTTTTCGGTTCAATGATTTAGTATAATATAGTTGAAAATAATAGAAATAATGAATTCAGTGATAGTTTGTACAGAAAATATAGGTATCTTTAAAAAGAAAGGCTTAGAATAATGTTGAAGGAGGAATGAAGATGAATATGATGCATTCTTTTTAATCGAACCATTGATTACCTTGAGACCGTTCTAGAAGAGGATGATTGATGAAAGAAAAATTTTAACCTTATCTGGATACTCGTATCCAATGTTTATACGGCTATTTTTCAATCCTAACGCAGACCACGCTCTCTGATTATCTCAGAAGTAGAGATTAACAGAAGCTGCGATTGTGTTACGAGATTCTAATGAAAAATTATGAGATATTGCATTTAGATTTGGTTATGAAACTTCAGACTCATTTGGAGCAGCATTCAAGAATTTTTCATGGATTTTCTCCTCTGAAGTACGACATGGGAAACCGTTTAAGAATTGTTTCACGATTGCAATTGGCATTGAGTGTCAAAGGAGGAAGAAGTATGAATATCAAGATAGAAAACAAAAAGCCTTTACGGTGGCAGGTCTGAATAAACAAAACATCAATTCGTCGCTTTGCCCAAGTGTATGGGAGAGTTCTATTCAAGATACTCTCATGAACAATTAGCTAAGATTGGAACTGGAGAGTGTAGAGGGATGTGTCATGATGTTCAAGATCCAAAGCGAGATTAATTGTTGCTCAGGATATGTGATTACAGATTCAGCAGAGGAGGCTTGGTCTCGACATTGTGAGGTTCCAGAAGCAGAGTATGCGATTATTGAACTAACAGGTGCGGTTCAGAGTGTATTCATCAAGGATGGAAATACTTGCAGTAGAGTCTTTATCGGAAACGCAGTTATATGCATTCAGGAGCTCCGGACTTTGAATATTATTATGAAGGAGATATGGCGAGTCCTGATTATAAAAATGGAATTGTGGATTCCGATTTATGAAAAGCTTAAAATGAATAAAAAGAAAAATCAAAATTAACTTTTTAAGTTAATTTTTGATTTTTCATCCCCTATAAAATTATCATATATGATAATTGGACTCTTTATCTCCCCTAATAAATATCTGACAAAATAGCAATCTTAAGCTAAATAAAACTACAAAAATCTGTTTTTCAGGTTCTTTCGGTTGACTATTACTAAACTTAATGTATAATACTCTTTTGTGTTAGTAAACAATTAGTTTAAAAGGAAGACAATGGAAATCGGACATCAACTGCGTGCCTTGCGAATTCAAAAAGGGTTTAACATAAGAAGAGTTAGCGGAGAGAACAGATTTGTCAAGGGATACATTTCTCAATTAGAAAAATGATTTGAGCTCGCCATCCATGGATACATTCTTCGATATATTAAAGTATTAGGATGCCCTGCTGCAGATTTGATGAAGGTCCTGAAGAAGCCCTCACGATATACCGTGAGGAAGATATGACGATGATGGAAGATGCTAAACATCTTACAACGGTCACGTAGCTCAACCCAGATTCGAATGAGGCATGAGATGGAACCCGTGATTCTGGAGTTTCAAGTTGGGAGCGTATAAAACATTCAACCTTCACTGTCAGAGACATTTGGGTATATGCTTGAAGGTTCTATTCAAGTCAAAGTCGGAAAACAAGTCGAAAATAGTTTCTAAGGGAGAATCGTTCTGTTTCGAGGGCGAAAGCCAAACATCAAATTAGTAATGCCGGTAGAAACGACTTCTAAAGTGTTAGTCGTGGCAACAGATTCTATTTATAATAAAGAAAGTTAGGTGCTAGCAATGTCAAACAACACAATTATCTCATTTGAGAATGTGAACAAATTTTATGAGGACACTCATGTTTTAAAAAATATCAACTTCGAAATCGAAAAAGGAAAATTCTATACATTACTAGGGCCTTCAGGATGCGGTAAAAACAACGATTTTTACGTATCATTGCTGGATTTACAGATGTATCAAACGGAAAAGTAACTTTAAACGGCGAGGACGTTACTAACCTTCCACCAAAATAAACGTAAAGTGAACACTGTTTTCCAAGACTACGCATTATTCCACATATGAATGTGTTCGAAAAATATCGCGTTTGGATTACGTTTAAAAAGAAAACACCAGAAAAACATCATTAAAGAAAAAGTGGCAGACGCTTTAAAAATGGTGCAATTATCAGGATATGAAAACCGTGAAATCTCACAAATGTCTGGTGGACAACAACAACGTGTGGCCATCGCCCGTGCGCTTGTCAATGAACCAGAAGTGCTACTTGATGAGCCATTATCAGCGTTAGACTTAAAACTTCGTACAGACATCGCAATATGAACTTCGTGAATTTGCAACAACGTTTAGGAATCACATTTATCTTCGTAACGCATGACCAAGAAGAAGCGTTGGCGATGAGTGATGAAATCTTCGTAATGAGTAAAGGGAAGTCGTTCAATCAGGAACACCAGTCGATATTTACGATGAGCCAATCAACCGCTTCGTTTGCGGACTTCATCGGTGAAAGTAATATCGTTGATGGGGTCATGAAGGAAGACTACCTTGTGAAATTCGTTGGAAAGAAGAATTCGAGGTGTGCCGATGCCGGAGATGCGTCCAAAGCGAAAAAGTTGAAATCGTGATTCGTCCAGAAGATTTCGCGTTAACGACAATTGAAAAGGAAAATTAACGGTTGAAGTAGATACTCAATTGTTCACGCGAGTTCACTACGAAATCATCTGTTATGACGAAAATGGCAATGAATGGATGATTCACTCTACTCGTAAAGCAGGAGTAGGATCTAGAGTGGGCTTATACTTTTCGAGACCACAAGACATCCACGTAATGCGTTTTTGGAGAAAAGTGAAGAAGACTTCGATGCTCGTCTAGAAAAGCTACGAGACGAGGGTAGAAGAAATGACTAAACAGTCCCGTTTCTTATTTTTCCATTCCATACTTTATTTGAGCTGTTACTATTCGTAGTAACACCGCTTGGAATGATTTTTATAAATCATTTTTCGACATCAATGGACAAGTAACGCTTGGAAACTACACGAACTATTTTGCGTCGAAACTACTTGAAATGACGTTCAATTCTGTTTTGGTATGCATTTCTAGTCACTCTGAGTGACATTGCTAATTAGTTATCCAACGCGCTTTTCCTAGTCGTACAAAAGCATAAACAATTATGAGCTCTTATTAATTATTTTGCCTACATGGGTTAACCTCTATTAAAGCCTATGCATTTATTGGAATCTTTAGTCAAACAGGAACAGTTAACAGTTCCTTTCCTTATTTGGAATTGCACCACAAGAGTTCTTGTTTACAGACTTCAGTTTCTTAACAGTAGCAGCGTATATCGAGTTGCCATTTTATGATTTTGCCAATCTTCAACTCCATTGAAGAATTGCCAGGCTCTCTGATTGCGGCAAGCCGTGACTTAGGAGCGACGAAAATGGGATACTTTCAGACGTGTGATTTTTCCCATTAACAATGAATGGGGTTCGAAGTGGTGTACAAGCGGTATTTATCCCATCACTTTCACTCTTCATGTTGACTCGTTTGGTGGAGGAAACCGCGTGATTACACTGGGTACAGCCGTTGAGCAACTTCCTCGTAACGCAAAACTGGGGAATGGGTTCAACCATCGGCGTGGTATTAATCGTAGCGATGATTATTTTAATGTTTGTGACAAGAGATCGTAAAGGGAGGCGTATCCGAGATGAAATTGAAAATAATAACAAGTGGGTAATCTCTACTTAGTGTTGTGTTTGTCGTCTTATATGCGCCTATTTTTACTTGATTTTTACTCCTTTAACAGTGCTGGAAGCATGAATGGTTTTGAGAGTTTTGCTTTCAAGCATTATGAAAGCAGTTCTAGCGGATCACGCGTTTTAATCAGGATTGTACTCGATACACTGATTCTTGCGCTATTATCATCACTCATTGCGACGAGTGATTGGAACGCTTGGAGCCATCATGATCCATTACATCCGTTCAAACCGTCGTAAGCAAGGTACTATTAGGGTTTAACAATATTTTGATGGTATCGCCAGATGTTATTATCAGGGCAAGTTTATTGATTCTATTCACAGTTGTAGGTTTAAACTCGGATTTATGTCTGTATTACTTGCGCATATCGCCTTTAACATTCAATTGTCGTGTTAGTGGTTTTACCAAAATTATCTGAAATGAATCCATCAATGATTACGGCTGCTCGTGACTTAGGAGCAACCAGTTCTCAAGTGTTACACGCATCTATTGCCATCGATTACACCAGAATTTTAGGTGGATTCTTTATGGCCTTCACGTATTCGCTGAGATGACTTTGCAGTGACATTCTTCGTAACGGGGAATGGATTCTCAACGATTGCCGTTGAAATCTACTCACGTGCACGTCAAGGAAATTAGTTTAGAAATCAATGCTTTAAGTACATTGATGTTCCTGTTCTCATATCTCTCGTAATTGGCTATTACTTCATTCAAGTTCCAACAAAAACGATTAAATGGGAAAGATGCATGAGGTGACTTATTGAAAGAGTCACATTGTAAGCGACTAACGATCTTAGTCGGAGCGATTTTAGTTTCTTGTCTTGTGCTGTTTGGAGTTCGTAGAAAACTTTTGAAACTGCGACAGCTGGAAAAGCCTAGAAACGATTATCGTTTCTATAACTGGGAGACTATATTGATAGAAATTGATTGCTCAATTCGAAGAAAAACAGGATATAAAGTTATCTATGAAACCTTTGATTCGAAACGAAGCCATGTTAGCAAAAGATTAAGCAAGGTGGAACAAATTATGATGTCGCTATTCCAAGTGAATATACGATTCATAAAATGGTGCAAGAAGAGAATTTATTAGAAAATTAGATTATTCAAAATCAAGGCATCGAACATATCGATGCGTTTTCCTTCATCAGTCTTTTGACCCAGATAATACGTATAGTATTCCTTATTTCTGGGGAACTCTAGGGATTGTATACAATAAAAATGTCTATCCAGAAGGAACTGATTAGTGAGTGGAGAGTTATGGAAGGAAGAATTTAAAGATTCGATTTTATTCATTGACGGCGCTCGTGAAATGATGGGAATCGCTTCAAACCTAGGGGATACTCCTTAAACGAAAAGATGAAACCATTGTGAAAGAGGCAGGAAGTTCCTAAAGACTTTAATGCCAAAATGCAGCCATTGTGCGGATGAAATGAAGACATATATGATTCAAGAAGAAGCAAATGATGCCGTGACGTTCTCAGGAGGCATCCAAAATGATGAGCGAAAACGAAAGACCTCGCCTACGTAGTTCAAGACGAAGGAACGAATTTATGGTTTGATAATATCGTCATTCCAAAAACAGTAGGTAATCGAAAGGAAGGCGCCTGCGTTTATCAACTAATGTTGCGTCCCGAGTGGCAGCTCAGAAATGCGAAATATGTAGGATATGCCACTCAAATAAAGATCGCGCAAAGCGACGTATTGCCGGGAAGATATTACTTCGGATGAGAGTTTTTATCCGACAGAAGAGGCGATGAGGTAAGATGGAGGTTTACTGAGACTTAGGAACCGACCTATTGAGCCTTTACAACGATCTCTTCCTAGGGGGCCAAAATCTTTAGAAACTAAGAAAAGTCGAGACACGCTCTCAGACTTTTTTGTCCAAAATGAATAGGAACTTCGTTCCTTGAAATTCAGGCAGCAGAAGAAATGATTCAGAACATCAAACTAAGTTCATAAAAACTACGAACTCTCTCGGATATCTTCATGATAGTGATAGTAGCTGTACCGGTGTGAGCCTTACGTCTCATCACCTATCGAGCTTCAAAGTGACTCTAGGAAATAAATTTCCAGAGTCACTGATTCACATCGAGTACACTCGCTATTATTCCTATCATAGAATCCGGGGAGTTCTCCGTCTGATAATACATTGATGAAATTGATTACTTTTAAGAGGCCGAATTTTCAAGTAACGAAAATAGGAGAGTGTGCGGACTTTTAGGGTTCTACTTCTGAAAAGCGGAGATAGAAAGGCTAATAGGTCGTGGGAAAGTTAGGGAAGGATGCGAAAGAGGCCGCAAAGGGTGTTTATGCTTTTGTAAAGGCGATGCATAAAAAGCCCTCGTCCATTGACGAGGGCTTTAGAATGACCCAATGAATAAGATTGTTCAGCGAATTTTGGTTCCTGAGTAACCATAACTCGAGGTTTCGAAGGTTTCTTCGTCAGCTTTGCAAGGATGACCGTGCTATGTCTTGCAAGTGTGCGTAAGTTTTGTAATTGATTTTTGCAGCTTCTGCAGCAGGGTTGATGCAGCAGAGATGCTTAATGCAATAGAACTTCCTTTACTGTCTAGCGAACGGCGTTGTGTTTTGATATGTCCTGTCCTAGTTGCCCGATCGCATGAAAATCACTGGAGGTAGGAGATGGATAGAGTCTCCGATTTCTGTAGATTCTTAATACAGTTCAGTAAGCAAGCAGCGCTGGCGGTCATGGTCTCGTTTGTCTACCTGTAATAATTTTTCCAGTTGGTAATTGGGCAGAAACGACGAATTTGGACTTCGTTTTCTTTTTCAAGGGGCAACACTACGACTGGTCGTCTTTTTGGAAAGTCACATTCTTCATAATATATTTTTCCACGTTGAGCCGCTTCTAAAGTTCCCATACGCGTTTCAGATCGCATTGACCTGCGTAGTAACGATGATTTCTTGATTCGAAGCTTCGCGAACAACTTCATCAGCGATCGCAAATCCAGACACGTTCACACTTGATCTGTGGGAGGTTGTAAAGGGTTGGATGCGTCACCGTAAATCTTCGTCAAAATACGACGTAATGAGGGAATGCTCGATGTCTCTGGTTGTAGTTCACAGTTGTTTCTCCGTACTGCGCAAGGTGGAGGGTGTCGATCATGTTGACATCTTCTAAGTCTGCAGTGAGCTGCTTCCTACGCCACGTTTACAGGATGGTTGAATGGTAAATTCCATACAGGGAGGTTTTCAAGTTTAGATCTAGCACGACGACCGCGTTTGGTTTCGTGATAGAGCTGGCTTAAGCAGGTCGGGCTGGTTTTCCACTCATGGCACCGGGAGCGGTTACGACAACAAGAGGACGTAGTTGTTTCAATAAATTCATTTGCGCCATAGCCTGCGTCACTCACGATGGTTTCCACGTCCATTGGATAACCTTCTGTATAGCCGTGTGTATACACTTTGATACCCGCGACGCTCGGGGGAATTTTAAATTGAGTAGCTGCAGGTTGTCCTGTAACAGTGATGAGAACACTATTGATTTTTGAATGTCCCAATAGTGCAGATCGTCCATTAAACGAAGAACATCTTGATCTAAGTGATTCCAAGGTCACCGCGAATCTTGTTTTGTTCGATATCACCAGCGTATACGCAGATGATAATCTCTGCTTGGTCTCGTAGGCGGTGGAGTAATTTGATCTTTTCCGTCTGGGTCGAAAACCAGGTAATACGCGCATTGCATGGAAATCACATGATTTCCCGCCAACGTCTGAAGTAGATGATCCTAAGCATTCACTCGTTGAAGAATGAACTGACTTTGTTCTTCTAGATATTTCTCACTATCAAATCCTAATTTCATACAACAACCCCCTTAATTCATTTCAGTAGTATAGCATAAAGAGGAGAATTCTATACAAAACTCAGCGTAGCCCATAGGAAAAAGAGTTGCAAAAGTGTATAAGGCAGAGTAAAATAGTATTGGACTCACTCAAAATATGGAGGACGATTCAATGAAAAATATGATGAATTATGTACAAGAGTTTGGAAAGGACACGTTTGATAGAGAGACCTTTCTCTGAAATTGACGCCTGTCTTAACGGAATTAGGATATTCACCTCTAGAAGAGGTCGTTTCTTCAGATGATGAGTGGAAAAGAACTTTTCAACAGTTGAAGAAATCGCTCTACCTATGGGAGAAAATGCGGAACGATTATTGACGATAATCCATTGATGATTACGCAAGAAAGAGTCGATTGTAACGCAGAAATTGGAAAAAGCAAAACGATATCAATCCCTTAAGTTTCTTCGGGATGAAGAGCGAAGTGGACTCAGATATTACTAAACAATTTGCCCATTGACGGTGGAAATAAACCCCAACGTGCGAATCGTGATTTACCGCGAACAGATGAAACGCTGATTGGTTGGAAGGAAGACTTTATGACGACGTATTCATCCAGTGATTCCAGCGCACAAAAGATGCCAAGGAATATTTGGAGCAACAGGAGAGAGTTGTATGATGGGGAATTCTCCTGTCAGGAGCATTCAAAAAGGAGGAAATCTGGCCTTATACGCTGCCTCTACCCAGAAAGAAGTTCAATCAGGATTGGGAAAAATCTTCTGTTTTTGATTCTCCAGGATTACCGTTCGATTTTAGAAACGGAAGGCTATCACGCAGTGGTTCCGTAGCGATGCGTTACATTCCTCAAGATGCGTTGGTTGGATTACTTTTGGAATCTGAAATTCCTTATGTCATCGTCAAAAAGTAATGCCTTTGCTGCTCTCCAGCATAGCGCTTTGACATGGAAATCGAAAATGGACAATTTGTAACAATGGATCAGCTGACAAAAAACAGCCAATTGAAATGACCAAACGTTTAAAAATGGACTGAAGAAGTGAGTGATGAAGAACTAGAACTGTTCTGGGACGTGTTCTTCGAGCTTCTTTTTACGATTGAGTTTGGATACAGATTAATGATGTGTTTGGCAAATTTGTGCATTATGTTCAGAGTTCTTCAAAGCTGCAGCAAATGGATGAAGAAAAACGTGAACTACTCACTCGAGTAGCCTTGCTTTTACTACAGACCCGCTTCGATGTATGGAGAGCTTCCGTTGTCTGCGGATACATTTTAACATCGAATTTCCAGAGCTGGGATGATATTTTAACGAGCATTCATTGGAAAAAGAAGGAATTTTCGATTGCATATCAGGCAAGCCAGGAGAATGAAGAGATTCGAGAATACTATCAACACCGACACGAACAAAAGAAACACGAAGGAAATAAATTAAGTTATGGGATTACTGAATCTTCACGGATATCTTTTGATAATACTTAGCATTGCATCGGTTCGAGCCGATGTCTCCTGCTAATTCGTTTTTAATGCGGATTCAAGTTACCTATATAGAATCGTCAGATTCTTTAATAACCTAATATGATTTCTTTCTTCAGTACTTCGATTGAAAAGAAAGAGAAGTTTCATGAAAATTCACTTATAAGTGAATTTTTGAGCATCTCTTCTATTCTATTATTTTCGCGTTCAATTGCGATGGCAACGCCCATTCCGCCGCCCTACACAAAGTGAAGCAACGCCGAGTTTACCGTCTAGTTGTCTAGAGCATTGATTAGTGTGACAACAATACGTGTGCCAGCGACACCGATTGGATGTCCCTAGTGCAATCGCACCACCAAATGGATTTACTTTTCAGTTTAGGATTTTCAAGTCTTTAATGACAGCCATGCTTTTGTGCCGCAAAGGCTTCGTTCAGTTCTGAGATATCCACTTTTTCAAGCGGGATACGGGTGCGTGCTGACTAATTTTTCGAATCGCTGGAACAGTTCCAATCCCCATGATTGCAGGATCGACACCTGCTTCTGCATATCCTTTTCAGAGTTGCTAGAATGGTAGATTCAAGTTCTTTGGCATATTCATGCGAGTTGTCATGATGACACAAAGCGGCTCCATCGTGATTCCTGAAGAGTTTCCGGCAGTAACCACTCCGTCTTTTTGAAGGCGGGTTTTAATCAGAAAAGACTCTCCAGTGCCATGTGTTTGCACGGATGAATTCATCGCTAGCTTTGAAGTCGTCAGATTTTGTCTTGCGATTGAAGGGCAGCTGACGGGAGTAATTTCCTTTGCGAAAGCGTCCCTTCTTCTTGTGCTTTAGCGGCTTTTGTTGAAGAAGAGCAAAAGCATCGAGTTCTTCGCGTGTGAATCCGTATTTTTCAACGATGTTTTCTGCGGTAATCCCATCGCGTCCCGTTGAATAGGCGTCTGTTAACCCATCATTAAATAATGAATCTGACTAAAGTAACTGGCCCGTTTTTGGAGCAAAGCGTTGTTGTAATAAATGCGGTGCTAGAACTCATATTTTCCATACCACGGCTAAGACAGATTTTAGCATCTCTCTAGTCAGAAGGGATTGTGCTGCAAGAATAATGGCTTTTAATCCAGAACCACAAACTTCAGTTAACTGTAAGCGTACTAGAATAGGAGAGACCTGCTTGTAATCCTACTTGTCGAGCAGGGTTTTGGCCAAGTCCAGCTTGTAAAACATTTCGAAAATCACTGTATCCAATTTGGTCAGGGAGATAATTTGGCTTTTTCGATCGCGGATTTTGCTACCGTTGTTCCTAATTCAATCGCAGAGGTTGTAGCAAATTGTCCTCCGAATTTACCAATCGCAGTCCGTGTGGCGCTGACAATGACAATATCATTTCCGTTTCATATCTTTGATTCCTTTCTATAGTAGATTCACTTTCATCTCCACTATTTTATAAGATTTTGTTTTGAAAACCTGATCATTTTAATCGTTCGATAAATAGTAAAGAATTGTTTAAAATTTACGAACAAATAGTGAAATTCAATTGTCAGAACGGCAATTTTTGCTACTATGAGTTGTGCTAAGAAGAACAGGAAGCCCAACATGTGGTTAGGGGCTTTTCGTGAAGGAGAACAAAATGAATATAAGATAGATAAGATTGGCTTTTTCAATTGCACCGTGCATCGATATGAAACATTAGCAGTTGCTCGTGAGTAAGAGCCAGCTAAATACACGATTGGACATTGGGCCAGTCTACAATGGCAGTAGCACCAGTCACATCTAAGATATCGTGACTTTTAGCCCATAGTAGCTAGCTTTATCCATTATTGATGATGTAGACCGCGAATCTATTGATATGATTTTATTTGGAACAGAAACAGGATGGATCAATCGAAAATCAGCTGCAGTTTATATGCAACGGATGTTAGGATTATCTAACCGTGTTCGAGCGTAGAATTAAAACACGACATGCTATGGGAGCAACAGCTCTTCATTAGCAAAGGGCATATCGCACTTAAACCCTTCTTCAAAGTATTAGTCGTGCTAGTGATATCGCTAAATATGGATTTGAAACTCTGGTGGAGAACCTACGCAAGGGGCTGGTGCGGTAGCCATGGGTTTGTTTCTGAGTCCACCACGTTTATTAGTTTTGAACACTGAAACAAGCTTGATTACGGATGACGTAATGGACTTTTGAGACCGAACTATGCAGCCTATCCATTAGTAGATGGTCACTTTTCAAACGAACAATACATCCGTTTCTTTCTCAGAAGTGTGGAAGAACTATCAAGAAAAGACTCATGCGAGTTTCTCGGACTTCGAGCCATTGACTTCCACTTTACCATATACGAAGATGGGGATGAAAGCTTTCAAACCATTCTTAGAAGAAATGAGGAAGAGGAAGAGAACGTTTCACCGCAAGATACCAAGAAGCGTCATTTATAACCGCCAGAGTCGAAATGATTATGGGATCTGTTATTCTTAAGTTTTATTTTCATTATTAGAAAACAGTTCTGTACTAGTAGCTGGAGACCGTATCGATTCTTTCGTTATGGTTCTGGAGCTGTTGAGAATTCTTTCGCTGGGAATTAGTTGAAGGTTCGAGAAACCAATGTGCATATTGCGGAACATAAAAGCGTTTACTTGAAAACCATAAAAATGCTCACCGTAGAAGAATACGAAGAAATCTTTATAGAAGTGGTGGACGCAGCAGTGAACAAACTTTCACACGTGAAGACAACAGCCAGTGACATCACAGGGTAAAATAATCACAACGACAATACACATAAATAATGACCCAACCGTAGCCACAAGGTTACGGTATGACTGCTATCAAGATATACATGGAAGATGGACATGCTATATTACAGTAGCGAAAGAAAATATTTTAATATTTGTAAGAGGAATCAAAAGGTTGAGGATTGAAATGAAAAGAGAAATTAGCTAGTGTAAGTACAATGTGCATTGCTAGGTAGAGTCAGCATATACTTCTAGTAATCCCGAGATACGATATCAAACGATTTTTGCAACTGCAAGATGAAACAATTAGCCTGGCTGAAACTATGAGGAAGACTTATAAACGGATGCACTAGTACTGTTCCCAGCGGAATCTGTAGTTTGATTTGATACGTTAAGAGTCAAACGTTGGCAATGGAGAGCACTTTGTGGAGTATAATCTGTCATGACGCGAACTATAATAATCCTGATACCATCATTCATATTGATCGGGTTGATAATCAGATAGTACCATCGTGATGATAAGAATCAATACCACACGACCAGCAGGGGAAAGTACCAGAATTTACGAATAATAATCATTTTTGATGGCACCGCTAGCGATTGTATTTTCTTTCTCGCACAACTGACATATATGACAAGCATATGTTACATTTCAAATTTTAAAATTACGAAACATGTAGTTGATATGCGCGGCTTTAGCGGTATATCCAACAACTCCCGTTTGGGTCAGTGCACAAATCAAGGTTGTAGTAAATTTTTCCGAGAAAAATCCAAAAATTTTTCAGCTACTCTCGATTTGTCCACCCAAAAGCTTTCAGAAATACCGTGCAGCCTTTCCTAACACCCTACCGGTTCATCAAAATGAGGCGCAACACTCATATAGCAAGACCAAAACGCACATTTTTTGGCCCTCATGCATGAGTAATGGGGAATATTAATGTGATTAGCGGGAGTTGGAAATCTCACATCCCGCTGAGGCTAAAGCGAGACACGGGCTTGAACCGGTACCCCAATGCCGATACTATGAAGAAACCCGAAAAATTAAAGAGCATTATATAATTATACTTCTTCTACTTTTACTATTTTGTGGTATCCTATGTAAAGAAAATGAAAGAAAGTAGTAGCACCATGAAGAAAATTATCGTCATCAATACTGCGTGGTACGATTGCCATGGTGAAGATCGCTCAACGGGCAGTGTAACTAACAGAACAAACCCATTAACAAACTCAGATACTCTTTTGCACCTATCGCAAAGTGTCGTCGTGAAGACTGTATTGACTTACCCATCCCCACATATGACGGAAGAAAAATGTTGGAAGTTCAAAAGAATCGTCAACGCACAAGGATGGTTTTGACGGAGCTGTGGTAACTCACGGAACGGACACACTTTAGGAAAGCAGCGTATTTCTTAGAGTTAACAACAGATGGAACTTTCCCAATTGTGTTGACCGGAGCGATGCGTTCAGCAATGAAATCGGGGCAGACGGGTTTAGCGAACTTACAGCAGCGCCATTATTACGGTAACGAGTCCAGAGAGTGTGGATAAGGACGTTCTTGTCGTGATGAACGACGAAAGTCCATGCAGCAACATATGTGACAAAGACACATACTACGACGATATTGAGCTTTCCAAACTTACCAACTTTTGGACCCATGGCTAGTCAAACAGAGCAAAGTGATTATTTACTTCCAAAATTCTTACACCATAGAATATCATCGAGTGAAAAAGAACTCGTGGATAAAGGTTCTACTTATTGAAGGCGTATGCTGGAATGGATTCGATGTAGTTTGATGCCATTGCCGTTCAGATGCTAACGGAGATCGTCTGTCGAGGCGCTTGCAGGAACTCTACCGCCTACGACACTTCCTGGATTGCAACGTTGCTTTGGACAAAAGGAATTCCCGGTCGTGCTCGTATCCCGTGCCTTTAACGGTGTGACGTGCCAGTGTATATAATTATCTTGGCAGGAGGCAAACGGCTCCGTGAAGCGGGAGTGATTTTCACAGCTGGGGGCTTAGCGGACAAAAGGCACGTAGTGAAATTGTCGCAGTTATTAAGCGCTCCGTGCAGATAGAGAAACAATCATTGAGAGCATTTCAAGTATGGGAAAGAGGGATGAACATGGTTAGATGGACGAGTGGTTCACGTCAATATGAAAGGAGGAAACCGATTATTTGACATGCCTACTGAAGAGCTTACCCGCTTGGTTTTGAAGCAAAAGGCGAAAAGAAATTCAGAGCAGGGTCAATTATGGGATTGGCTTTTACCGCAAACGTGTAACCAGTTTTTGAAGAAATGACAAACTTGCCAAAATCACTGATTGAGGAGTTACCAAGAAGTTCACATTCCCAGTGTTAAACGAACGTATCAAAACAACAATCAACAGACGGAACACGTAAATTCCTCTTTGAATTAACAGACGGCCTCTTAATCGAAACGGTATTAATGCCTCAGGAATACGGCTTATCTATCTGTGTGACCACTCAAGTAGGATGTAATATCGGATGTACTTTCTGTGCCAGCGGAATTATCGCCAAACAACGTGACCTTGTTGCTGGAGAAATCGTAGCGCAAGTCATGCACGTGCAACGAACTTTAGACAAGTGTCTCCTGGGGGCCAGTGTCAGCCATATCGTTAGTCATGGGGAATTGAGGGAACCGTTCGATAACTACGATAATGTCGATCAAGTTCTTAAAAGTTGTGAACTCTGATAAAGGGCTTGGAATCGGGGCTCGTCATATCACAGTATCTACAAGTGGTTTGGCTCCGAAAATTCGCGAGTTCGCAGACGAAGGCTTACAAGTGAACCTCGCATTGTCACTACACGCCAGATAACGATACACGTTCTCGTATTATGCGTATTAACCGTAAATATCCAATTGAAGTCGTGATGGATGCGATTAATGAATATATTGCTAAAACTAATCGTCGCGTGACCTTCGAGTACATCATGCTCGATCACGTGAACGATTCGGTGGAACAAGCACAACAATTAGCCGACCTTCTTGCGGACAAGAAACGTCTTTCATACGTGAACTTAATTCCTTATAACAAAAGTTCGTGAACATGACCAATATGAACGTAGTGGAAAAGAAGAACGCGTAGTCGCTTTCTACGATGTGTTGAAGAAAAACCACATCAACTGTGTCGTTCGTAAAGATTCGGACATGATATCGAAGCAACCTGCGGACAATTACGTTCAAGCCAAATGAAACGTGACCGCGCTGACAAAAAGTATAATGAAATAGATGAACCGCACCTGAATGGTGTGGTTTTTCTATAAAAATCAAATAATAGCAAATATTTTTATAGATTTTTGATTGAAAAATACTAAAAATCTATTTTTAAAAAGAAAATTTGCTATAATATCAATAGGAAGCGGTAACAAATGTAAAAAAGTAATCCAATAAGGAAAGGAGTCGCTCGAATGTTAGAAGTTCATATTCAAAAATTTTTCATATGGAGAAAAAGAGGTTCTAAATCAGATTGACTTGCATCTTCCACCATCTCAGATTATTGGGCTAGTAGCACCAAATGGTGTAGGAAAATCTACGCTTATCCATATACTATCTAGGCATTTAAGAAATAACGTGTATCTCGGTATCTTATCAAGGGAAGAATTATACAAAGCGAACCATTAGTTTATGAGACAGCATATTGTGAAGATGCCGGATCAATCTGAATTATACGATGAGTTAAATGGAATCGAACATTTGAATTTCTATGCCTCGATGTGGCAGGGTCGCTTCTGGAACTGTTCAAACTGTGATAGAGCAGTTAAAAATGGAAGGCCATATTCATCAAAAGAGTGGGCGGATATTCACTCGGGATGCGGCAACGCCTTTGTTTTGCATTTGGTGCTAGTTACAAAAGCAGATTATATGCTTGTGGATGAAGTGATGAACGGATTAGATCCTGATAATGTGGAATTGATTTCTAAAGTGTTGAGACAGTTACGAAATGAAGGAAAAACGATCGTGATGGCCTCTCATTTACTGAACAATCTCGATTCGATTGCCGACAAGATTTATTTTTATGAAGGAGAAACGAATTGCCTTGGAATATTCACCGCAAAAAGAAGGCATCGATACACTTCAATTGACTTTTATTTCAAAAGAGTATTTCGAAAAAGTTTGTAGAGCAATTTCCAAGAGAAGTAGACATGGTGAACCCTGAAGGAAAGACAGATTAGCATTCACCTTACAGATGGTGAGTTTCCAAAAAGAAAAATGGAAGTGGATACTAGAAAACATCCATCAATGTACTGAAATTAAGATTGGAGTAAAAGGTTGCTACGCACTTTATAAAGAACTGTACGGATAGTACAATCGAAAGTTGAAAAAGAGGAGAAGCTAGCATGAAAACACAATTACTGTTGATTGTTCGAAAATCGATTAATGAAAATTCAGTTCATCGGTTATGTATTACTGATGGTTGTGTTTCTAGTGATGAATTTTCAACGAAAAATCTTCTCTCAGTGAACTTTTGAATACCACTTTTAAATCATACGATAAAATTCATTTTGATACTAATCAATGAATATGAAGAGGAAGCGAAGAAAAGAAGTTTAACGGAAACAGAGGAAAAATGGTTAGAGGATTCAGTTGCTTATTATCGTTCAGTAACACGTTTCAAAAACAAGATTATAAAAACTTATATAAAAGAACAGATTCATTTTTGGGAGTTGCGACTTGAATTAAGAGATAAAGAACAATCGCACCTTCCTATTTATAATACAATTGGATTTTAATCCTAGTAAGCAGGAACAGTTAGAGTATAAGAATGTCAAACAATATTTAATGGAGTTTCGTTCTTTAGACGAACAGGGGCGCTATCAATTAGACGATATTTTTACAAATGGTCAATCGAATATTTTTGGATGGAATGGACAAAATATAATGAACCGATGGTGTATTGGTTGCCAGTTCTATTTTCAATCTTGTTACTATTTATCAGTCCTATCCTTTTTAGACGATTGGAAGCATCGTAGTATGTTAGCTGTGAAGCCGATTCGTCAGTGGAAATATTTATTACAATCAGTAGTTACTGGCTGGTGAACATGGCGCTTGTAATTCTTGTTTTATTTGTAGTTTTTCCTAGTACAGAGTGTATCTTTTGGCTGGGACACCTTCACTTCGCCGTTACTTGTATTTCGTGGGGGATGAGGAGGTTCTCATGCTTCCATTACAATTTATCGGGATTGTTCTACTCTTTGCAGCATGTGTGCTCCTATTCTTAATCAATCTCGTCGCATGGTGTAATCAGTTGAGTAGAAATAAGATGGTAGGGTTTCATCGCAGGGCTGATGGTTATTTGGGCAGAGCCTATCTTTCCGTTCTATGAAGATTTATCCTTCTTTGCAGATAAATTGCCACTGTACTATGTGAACTTTGGCTCTGTCATCCAAGGAATGAAAGATGATTTTTATACGACGGGTACGTTCACGATTTCAAACGGATGTGCTAGCTTACTTGTAGGGAGCGCTCGTGTTCTTCTTTGTTGACAGTTGGAACTTCTTGTTGGCAAGAGCGTCAGATACGAGGGGTTCGGTATGAGTAGATGGGTTCAGTTAGATAGAATGCATTTAAAAACGAGGATTTTTCTATAAGATACTGCTTCTTATTTTAGTGGTTGCGACGCTTGTTGTGGGATATCATCATGTTACAGGAAAACCGGCCTTAAGAGATGTGATAGAACGACAATTTGCTCAGATAGATAATCTGAAAGATTCATTTGAGAACCAGGTGACAATTGATGAAGATACAAAGAAAGAGATGGATACTACTTTCCAGGCTCTTTACCAAACCTATGCGAAAGAAAATGGGATTTATACAGTGAAGGGGAAAACGGAACGGCTGATACCGATTTATGAAAAACGATTGGAATTGGTGGAATCTCTTCTAAGTCGTGTCCCAAAAGAATGGGCGGATTCGTTAGAGAGTCCTATGCAAATTAAAGCTAAACTCCAATTGCTCCATTATTTAGTTGGAAAAGAGATATCCTACCAAACCTATTACCAGTATGGTGATTTTATACAGACGATTTTCCAACTTCTTGGCTACGGTATCCTTGTCTTCTTTTTCCTTGTACAAGTAGGGGGATATTTAGAAAGAAAACAACGGCACCGAACACTGCTAGAAGTAGTGCCGATTTCTAATAAAGAAGAATTATTGACAGAAATGCTCTATTCTTTGAAATACTTTTATGCTTTTCCTAGTCTGCTGGTGATTCTGCCTGTTGTGGCTTATGGAATCCTAATTCAAGAGAATGTTTTTCTGTTTCCCTGTATCGTATGTGTCAAATGGGAAACAATCTTTATTTCAGCGATTCAAGGAATCCTATTAGCGATTGGATATCCGTTGCTAGCAATTGTTGGGTTATTCATTGCACAGATGCTGCTCTTTTCTTTGATTAAGGATACGATGGTGTCGACGATTGTACTCTTTATCCTTGGATGTTTGAGTATTGGAGGATATTCGTTAGGGGCTATTTTGCCGATTAGTGTGTTACCAGCTCTACAACAAGGAGTACCGCTTGTGATAGGAGCTTTTGTAGGAGTGGCCTTCTCCATTTTGTTTATTGGCATAAGACTAAAAATATAAGGAAGTGAGGAACTAAGAAATCTCACTTTTCTTTTTATTTTCCGTCCAAAAGTCCTATACACATTGGATTAAGACGATGTTAAACTATGAACATAATAATTTTGAAGTGGAGAGATTTAGATGAAGGTGATTTTCCAAAAATTTAAAAAAGAGGTGTTCGTGACTATTGCGATTTTAACATTAATTGCGACCTCTCAATTATTAACAAGTATTGTCAATGCGAGATTTTAGACTATTTAGTAAAAAATGGATATGAACGGGTTTATCCGTGAGACGATTCTTTTAGTCGCAATTTTTGCTTTATATTTGTTGTTTACCTATATGTTGATTCGCTATCAAGCTTTCTTTTGAAATCAAAAGGTAGTTACTTGGTTACGAGATCGAATTAGTCATGCCATAAAGGATACTTCTTATGAACGCTTTTATGAGAAAAATAGTCAAACCTATATTTCTTGGTTTACAAGCGATATGGAACAAATTAGAACAAAAGCTTTTACTCCAACGGTTGAAGTCGTTGGGGAGCCATCTCTGCTGTCATTTTCTGCGGTAGCGTATTTATGTATCATTGGTCTATTGTCTTATTAACCGCTTTTTGTATTATTTTGATGGCAGTATTACCCGCATTGTTTTCTGGAGAGTTAACAGCTAAAACGATGAAAACATCTGAAGAAAACGAGACATTTTTCAAAAACCATGTTTCGGACTTATTAAGTGGATACGATACTTTATTCGTATTTAGAAAGTTGAACTATTTGACTCAAAAATCCATGAAAGATCTGTCAAAAGTTGGAGATACACAACGAGATTTTTAGTAAAAACAATGGCGAAAAGTTGCCGTAAGCGGTGGAATCAGGGAATTTATTTTTGCCAAAGTTTCTGTCTTTGTTTTAACAGGGATATCAGCCTATATCGGAGAAGTGAGTATCGGGAGTATCATTGCACAACAGGCACTAAGTGGAATCATCTTTAATGTTCTTGGAAATATCAGTCAGAAAAATCGGTTCGATTAAAAGTACAGACTCCTCTTTGAAAAATATGAACTACTTGAGTCTGCAGCAAAATAATGAGAATGTGGGATGATGAAGATTCTCATACTTTAATTGAAGTAACAGATGTCTCTTTCAATTACGGAGAAAAAGGTGATTTTTAAATCATGTATCTCTTGGATTTTAACGAAGGACAAAAATACGCGATTACTGGCGAAAGCGGAACAGGGAAATCAACGCTGTTAAATATTATCGCTACTAAATTAACTGGAGTATTTAGGAGAAGTAAAATTTGCTGGGGTCGATGTGAAGAAACAATCCTATGATGAGTTATATCGTCAAATGGTCTATATCGCCCAAAAAGCCACATATCTTCACGACAAAGCATTCGCGAAAACGTAACGCTCACAGAAGAGTATACGGACGAAGAAGTTTGGGCATCCCTTGAAAAAGTCGGACTCGCTACGATCGTACTAGAAACTTGCCACAAGGATTAGACACCAGTTCTAGGCGATGGCGATTCAAATCTATCCGGTGGTCAGTTGCAACGAATCGCCTTTTGCGCGTGGACTCATAAAAACAACCAAAAGTCTTCTTGCTGGATGAGGTCAGCTCTAACTTAGATGAAAAAGACAACTATTGAGGTGTTGAAATCAATTCTAGAAGATAAGAGTGACTGAGTTCTATGGGTAACTCACCATCTTCCTGAAGCTTTTAAAAGAAAAGTCATCGATCAAACGATTCAGATGAGTGAGTTATAAGAATCTCACTAGAAACAAAAAGACTTTCATGAACTGTAGTTCTTTTTGCTTGCTTTATTAATCTCCCCGCGAATATTGATAATTTCAAATAATTCATATGAGTTCAAAGCAAAATTATGCTTAGGGCATTTGAAGTACAATTAGCCATTATAACCCCAGTAATAATTATAGTTGCGACCAAAAATTTTTCGCATCACAAACTTCCTCCTTTCATATTCCTTATATTGAATTGTAACTTTTTGGAAATTTATAATAGATATAAATCGACAGTATTGTTGGAATGAGGCAGAATAGAAATGGAAACAATAGTTATTTTCATAAAAATTACGATTGTCTAAGAATCTTACTCAATCGCAACTCAGAAGGAATTCTATCAAAAGAATTTATCTCGTTATAGAAAGAGGGGAGAGTCAAGTTAATGATTCAACATTCCTTCGATTACTAGAACGAATGAATATTTATTTTAGTGAGTTTGAGAATTGTTTTCAAGGAGAGAATAGCCAGAAGAATGAATGAAGTCGTCAAAGCCAGAAATGATGCTTTATTTTATGAGTGTGTTAAAAACGCGAAGAGGAGATTCGAAAAGTAAGAATATAAGGCATTTTACATAACAAAATTCTTATGGAAGCATTTCTTGCAGAGATGGATGGACAAATATTGTCGAAAATATCAAAAGCGTCAGATTTTTAAACTACTTTGTTTGATATTGAGAATTGGGGTTGATGAAATCGAGCTTTTTGGGAATTTCACAATATTCTTTTCTCCTGAAGAAAACCATCAATTTGTTCATTTATTGAGAAAGAAAAAGAATCACTTTTCTTCAGAAAGAAGATATATCGAAAGTTGCATCGAAATTATTATTAAAATATTCTATTGAAAGACATTCTTCTAGGCTCTAAATATGGAGATGATATTTTAAAAGAAATTGAGCAATTATTAAATAGAGAAGGGGTTTTATGCGGAAAAATGTCCTGACAATTTTCAAAGGATATTAACGATTCAGCAGGAAATCAAAAACGGATGGAGAAAAGATATGCCTTAAAATCTATTCAATTTCTTTCTATGATTTTGGAAGAAAATCATAAAGGAAAAGCTATATCGGCAATTTTTATCTGAACAGTTAAATCGCAAGTAACACGATATGATTACTTTTTATGACAAAGAGGGAGAGAATTATACTGAATTTGTTCGAACGAATCTATTTAAAGGAAGAAGACTAATGATTGAGATAGCACGAAAATTCAAAAAGAAATTATAGACTTGTTTATTCTTATATATCATTATAGAAGGATTGAATTTGTCGACCAATTTAATGAATACAAAAATTAGTTGATAATTTAGTACAATCTGATTTTTGAACATCAAAACGGCCTTATATTAATTACAATATTTTGTATTCTTCTTGTTGTTTCAATATGGAATGATTCGTTATAAGGCATTTATTACGCAAAGAATTGCCACATATTTACGAAACCGAATTGCGTTAGCTATTTCTAAAACAAGTTATGAGGAATTTTATAGTAAAAATAGCCAGAAATATGTCTTGGTTTACCAGTGATATCGATCGAAATTGAGAAAAAGGAATCTCCATTGGGTTAGAATTTATTGCAGGGATGATTTCTGTCCTATTATCGATGATTGCGTTGGCGTGTTTTCATTGGTCACTTATTGCAGCCACATTAGTCTTGATTGTTTGTCTCTCCTATTTACCAAAGTTGTTTATGAAAGAGCTATCTAGCAAAAACAGAAGAAGTAGCAATATCGAATGAGGAATTTTTCAAAAACAGTTTCAGATTTGCTAAGTGGATATGAAAACCCTATTTGTTTTAGAGAAGTTCAATTATTTTTTGGAAAAATCAATAACCAATCCACTCAATTAGGAGGTACTACATTGCCGCTATAGCCAAACTCTAGCGAAAGTAGCAATTGCTGGTGGAGTAGGAAATGCATAGAGTCAAGTGTCTATGCTAACAGGATATCTAATCTTGCAATCAGAAATGAGTGTAGGAAGCATTGTGACTACAACGGCCTTAGCTTCAACCATTTTTCAATATGATAGCCAATATTAGTCAATACGTTGCTATGATTCAAAGTACAGAGCCATTATTAAATCGGTTCAAGGAATTAAAGGAAGGGACAGTAAAGAGGTCCTCTAATTCAAAAAGAGAAACGAGGGAACAATGATTGCAATCAATAATCTTTCGTTTTTCATATCAGAGCCAGCTTATTCTACGTGATATATCACTAAACGTTACTGAAAATAAAAATACGTATTATTAGGTGAAAGTGGTAGTGGTAAATCGACATTAATGAATCTAATTAGTAGCAAATTAAGTGGTTATATTGGTGAAATTATTGTAGATGGGATTGATGTTAATTCGCGTCGCCTGAAATCTTGGTACGAGAAAAATTTGTTATATTAGCCAGAAACCTCATCTCTTTAGCGCAACTATTCGTGAAAATTTATGTTTCGATAAGCCCGTTGAGGATGATAAGCTCTTTACAGTCTTAGAACGAGTTGGGTTAAAAAGAAACTGTTCCTAGCCTTACCGAATCAGTTGGATACAGTTATCGGAGACAAAAATACAGATTTATCCGGCGGTCAGTTGCAACGAGATCGC
>BNJT01002098.1_pt1 | contig 38105 bp, 50 predicted proteins | sample 8540491 | NCBI WGS metagenome assembly BNJT01 (sample SAMD00202455, study PRJDB9452) | human saliva metagenome | host: Homo sapiens | reverse complement strand
GTTGCGCCCATGCTCGATAGGGGATACAATTATTTAAATATTTTTTTAAAATCAGAAAATTATAAATTCTGATTAATAAATGGTGTCATTCGGGAACATTACAAAAAAACTTTTTCAGTTTTGTTTTTTTATTTGTCATAATATAATTATAGAGGATTATAGGTGTCGATATGCTAGATAATTACACTAGGGCCGTCTTCTTCGTTTTCATCTGCGCGTTAGGGATTATATTTCTAATGGGGGTTATTTGTAGGCTATTGGATATTCTAATGTAATTAGAATGGCGGGCAAACAAAATAGCGCATCTTGAATGATGCGCTATTTATTCTTCTGTTTCTTTCATGTCGGGCGTTCTCTAGATTTAGATATTGCCTCTATCATTTTTGCTGTCCGCAAAGTATCGATTGCGCCTTCCATGAATTTTTTTCTGGTCTTTTATTGCGTCATTAGACATACTTTGAATAAATTCAAAAGTTAATGCCGCCATCAAGTCTGGAAGGGTAGAGTCGTTATTAAGACTTATTGAAGGTAAGTATACCTTCATTTTGCCGTCAATCACGCTAATTTTGAAAACATATTCTTTCATTCGTTCTTGCCCTTATTTTTAAAATTTTAATACTTTTAAATCACCGTCTTCGGGTTCTCCTATGCGATAAGACCATATTCGCTCGCGTTTTTCTTTAGGTCTAACGTATGCAACTCTAAATTTACTCACATCGGCATAGTTGACGCCGCCGCGTAGCGGTTCGTAAGTTATTGGTAAATCGCCATGTTCCGCTTTTAATTCCTCTAGGCGACTGATTAAGTCTGATATACGCGGTCTTGTAGGCCAACATCCTATTTCCATTTTGTTTTCCTTTCACTTTGACTTCTTAATTCATTCTATTGATTAATCTTTCCCCAACTGTCTTTAGCTTCGCGTTCGCGCAGGTCGAGCCATTCGGCGATTGCGGCAATGCTGACGAACAGGCCGCTTTTCTGGCTGTCTTCGCTGCTGATAACCGGCCACGGCAGGGTTTGGGTTTTTGCGCGGCGTTTGGCTCGTTCGATATTGATATGTGGCATCCAATCCGCAACAGCTTGTTCAAGTGTGATGTGCGTTTTACCGTAAATAAGTAATAGACGTTGTTGTGTCGGTAGGTTTTCCATTTGCTTTACCTTCGTTTCTGATTTTCTCTGCATATTCTGCGGCGGATTCTTGTGTTTTAAATTCTTGCAGGACTTTTCCCTTGCGGCGGAATCCGGCATTCATTTTCGTCCAGTGCTTCTTGTTGTATTGCGGAAGCATATATTCGATGACTTGCCATTTTCCGTCTTTATATCGGTAGCCGATGTTGGGTTGATTCACAGTGTCTGCGTAATGTATGCGGTGGCTTAAACTCATTTTGGTTACTCCGCTACTCTTCTTGCGGTGGCATCGGCAACGGCTGCCAGTGTGTTACTTGTTCGTTGAAGTCTTCCGCCGTTTCGAAATAATCTAAATCGTAGCCTTCTACGTAAATATCGGAGAAGATGTTTCCGTTTTCAGTGTGTACGATGACGGTTTCACCGATGTTTGGAATGCTACGATCAATGTAGTTCCATCTGTTACATTTACGGCTCGCCGTCCAGCCTGCATAAAAGTAGTGAAGTTTCTGTCAGTAAATAATGGCCGTTGCTGTCTTTGGCTAAGTTTTCTTGACAGTCGGCTGAACCGTCAAAGTCTGCATACCATTTTTCGAATAATTCAATTTCTGTTTTATCCATGATTTTTTATCCAGTTTATCAATCGATTTAACCAGCTTGCTTTTACGGGAAGCGGCAATTTCATAACTACTTCGCCTTCGTACACTGCGGCGGCCTGCGCCCTGATTTTCCTTTTCGCTTCTTCTGGGCTGTCCGCCCAGACAGATGTCGACCACTTGCGGCCGCCGAAGACATAGCTGAATGTGTATTCGTTTTTTGCGCTATTCATTTGCCAAATCCTTCATTGCTTTCGATTCCGCCTCCATGAGCACATCTATTTGAGCGCGGTAATTACTGCTGTCTGTATTAGAACCGAACATTACATCTTTGCTTAGTTTGCTCATGCCATTTGAAAGTAGCCAGTTTAGGCGTTCTGTATCCGCCAAGCCCTGTTCGATTTTCGGATGTATTTCCAGTGTGCTATTGTCTGGGTCTACAATTTCATTTTGATTGTCGAGAAGTGCTGATAAATTTACGGCGGCTCTCATCGGATGTGCTGACGAATAAACGTTTAAAAGATGCTTGATTGCTCTTCTGATGAAATAATTAATTTCGTCGGGAACATATTCGTTTTCGCCGGCATCAAGTGCTTCATGCAGTCTATATCGTCCGATGCCTTCATCATCTTCAATATCATCTTCAATTCCAGGCATTTCGCCGTTAGAAATTGATTCAAGCGCGCCTAAGATTTTGTAAATTGCGTTTTGATCGTCTTCCGTTGCTTTTGCTACTTTCATGATTTTGCTCTCTGATTTAAAAAAATATTTTGCATTTCAGACGGCATTAATCGTCATCTCGGTTTAAAAAATCCAGAATTTGGTTGATTCGCTGTTGTACTAAAATTTCGGTGGTTGTGATGATGACAGCGGCCAGCAGAAAAAAATAATTAATGCAGCGGCGGCGACGGTGGTAATTAATTCCATTTTAAATATTCCTTTTAGTTTTATTCATAAACAATACCGCGCATACGTTCTTCGTCTGTCATGCGGGCGTAGGTGTTTTCAAGTTCGATAACGGCGAAGTCGGCGGCGTCTTGTTGCTCGCGTATGATGCGCTGGACTTCGGTCTCGTGTTGATATACGGGTTCTGTTTCGGTGGTGGTGCAGGCTTGCAGTATGACTGCCAAGGCTGCGATGAGTAATGATTTCATTGTTTTTCTCCGTAGGCTGTCTGAGATTCAGACGGCCTGATGCGTTTAGATGTTTGAGATAGTACCGAAATAGATATCGATATCGGCAAAGGCGGTTTGCAAGCTAGTTGCAATGTCCTGTGCGGCTTGTTCGATTACTGCGTCGATTTGTTGCAGTTCATACCACAAAAACCAATGCGCCACTGTTTTTATCGATACGGAATTTGAGCAATGCCTCGACAAAATATGAATCGCCGCCTTGATAGGGTGTAAACGACAGACCGAAACGTTCGAACATTTTGAGTTGTTTTTCGGTTTGGCCGGCATCTTCGCTTTGGAAGGTGAAATTGATGCGTCCGTCTTGCTCGCGATAGCCTTGTTTGAAGGTGGTTTTTTCGGTGTATTCTAAATTCAGCGCGAAATCCAATACTTCGGCGGCAGTCGGGTAAACGGCGGCATCGTTTGCGGGATTTTTGGATACGATGTTTCGGGCATTGTTGGTTAAGAAGTGGGCAAACTGGGCTTGGTTCATTTTTTTCAATGTTATATTTCAGCCAGTTTTCCGCAGCCGCAGTGTGTCTTGGCTGGTAAATTGCGGAGAAGTCGAACCAATCGGCAGCATTGGCAGTATGGCCGTTTATTGCCGCTTTGACAGCGATTTTCCCCGACTTGAAGTCGGCATCGATGTAAATTTGCGTGCCTTCTTGTTTATGTTTTTGCACGAATTTAATTAAGCTGGCGGTGTCGTGCATTTCAAACGTACCGCTTTTACGGGCGGGGTTTTGCAGCAATTCGGGGCATTCTCTATATTCCCATTCCCCGTTTTCGTTGGGCCAGAAAATAATCGGCGTGCCATTCGGCGCTGTTTCGATAAACGGTTTTTGCGCGGCTTGCAATGCGCTTTCAATCATGTTTTGTTTTTCCATTTCGGATTTTCCTTTTTGGTTGGTTTTAGCGGGGTTAGGCCCGCTTTCGGATTACTTCGCCTGCGCGAATTTCAAGGGTTTTTCGGGTTTGGATGGGTCTTTCAATTCCAGCTTGCCTTGCGCCGGATCGTCGGCTTGAATATTGCCGTCCGGTGTAGCGAATACGATGCCGCCTTCACGTTTTTCTTTTGGCAGTTTGGCCGTTACGTCGTGCGAGATTTTTACTGTGCCGTGGCTGATATTCTGCGGTGAGATTTTCAGCTTTACCGTTACTTCGGCTTGTTTGCCATGTGCGAGACAAGCGCGCACGGCTTCGGACATTGCTTCGCCCAATTCGCGGTCTAGCCAGCCGCCGTTTACGGTCGGTATTTGCTTGGAGGCAGGAACAAATTTCTTTTCTTGGGTTTCCATTTTTGATTTCCTTTCAATAAAAATCGTGGTTGATGTAATCAACAGCGCGGAAACGGCGGTGTTGATGGGAATTAAAGTGATATTTCTGTGGTCGTCTGAAGCCTGTGTAGTGATTTCAGACGGCCTTTATTACTAGCAAGCGTTAAAACTCTTTGCGGCGGCAATCGAAAACGGGGCGGCTTCTAAAACCGAATCGCTTAGGGTTTTGTTTTTCGGCTTCAATGCGGAAATCGACCATTTCTTTAAATTTTCTTAAAACGTGCTTTCTGGCAGATTCCAGTTCTTTAATGGCGTTTTCCATGCCGATATTCTTTGCCCGCTCTTTATCAACCGTCATTCTTGCGACTGCGTCGAATACTGCTTTTCGGGCGCGGCTTGCTTCGGGTTTCAGATATTGGGCTACTTGGTTTTGTTTTTTCATGATGGTTTCCTTTTGGTTTGTTGTTTCGATGGGTGCAGTATAGCAAAGCTAGATAAAATATCAATAGCTTTACTACTTATTTTGTTATATTTTTTATTTAGCTTTGATTTTAAAGGATTAAAGTTACAAAAAATCCGGTGCGGCAGGATTTTTGTGGGCGCAAAAAAACCGCCCAAATGGCGGTGTATCATGAAAAAGAAAACCGCCCTAGGGCGGTTCGGTATTGTTATGAGTGGTAAGGAAGCCAAGTAAAAAACAGAGGGTGGCTCTCAGAGATAATATGGCTGTGTGTTTTCATTCTTACATAAATACGGTCGCCGTCTGAAACGGGAAGGCCGCTAACTGTTTGGTGCAGCATGAATGAAACGTTTTCTCCTGTACCGCCGCCGTCATACGGCGGGATTTCAAATTCGGAAATTACATCGTCGTTGCGAACAATTTCTAAAAAGGTCGGTTGGGTTTGCAATGCTTGCATGTACCCGCCTTCGGCGGAAAATGAAATGGACAGGCATAGACGACCTAAAATGAATTGTTGTGTCGGAATATGGCATCCGTCGGTAAAAATTCCTATTAGGCTGTATTTGTCATTTTCCGCATGGCGGATGATTTCATCGCAATAGTGGACATTTAGGTGGATCATGCCTGCTCCATGTATTCGTACTGCTGTTCGAACGCCGCACGAACCTCAAGCGGGGAAACGCCTAATGCGTTTGCCAGTTTTTGTACAGTCTCATTATGCAGGGATTGTTTGCTGTTTTCGATGCGGGACAGATAGGGTTGACGCAATCCTGCGGCGGCTGCCAATTCAGACTGGGTAAACCCCTTTTTCATCCTCAGGCTGACAAATGTCTCCCCGCCTGCTTTGCGGGTTATTTTATCGGCAATTTTCGCTGCCGCCCTGTCCATCGCTGCTTTGCGGCGTGGATTTTTCCGCACATGTTCAATATGCTCTGCGGCGGGGGTAGTGTTGGGGCTTATCGGTTTGACGCATTTAATCTGCCCGTTTATACGCAGGCAGTTTATGTGGGTAACGGGAGTGGCAGGTGTTGGTGTTGATACTATACATGCGGCAACAGCAATGGTAAGAGTTGCTCCCATTGGAACCCACGTGCCGTTAGTTTGAGTATAGTTCTTCATAGTCTTTGATGATCCGTTGTGTAATGGGATGGTTTAATTGATAGTTGAATTTGTCTGTATTCTTATTTACAACAGCCAATATATCTATGCGGCGGATATATGCGCCGTTTGGCTGTTTTTCATGGCATGGTGCGTAAATTATTCTGTATCCGGCTGCTTCTTCGCTGCCAAATCGGACGCGCAAAACTTTGATGTCTTTTTTCCATAATGACAATATGGGTTTCACTTCCAAATCAAGCGGGCCTATGGGTTCGCCATATTCTCTGAAGTATTTGTTTTCGTATAAGCCATCAAAAATAGCAGAGTTCGCCTGAATCATCTCAATGACGGCATCGAGATAACCGACCGCTTCTTCGTCTTTTTCAAAAAAACGGTCTAAATCCTGCTCGGCGTTAAAGTGGACGGTCAGCTCCATGCGTGCCCTTTTTGTATATATTATATCTTTTTAGTTATACCGCGCAATACGCGGTAAAAAAATCAGTCGTCCAAGTATCTTAATCCATCACACTCCACCAGAAAACGCGGCCGATGATGTTTATATCGGCCGCGTCCGCCTCTTCGTCGGGGTAGGCCTCGGCATTGTAACTTCTGATGCGTATTTTGTTGCCGGGCAGCTTCTGAAGAATCTTTGTGCGTAACAGCCCGCCGTGGTTGACGGCGTAGATTTTCCCGTCTTTTACGGTTTTGTCGGCGGTATTTATACCCAATGTCGCGCCGTCAGGAAATACAGGTTCCATGCTGTCGCCGTCGGCGCAGACGCAGATCACGGCGGCGGGGCTGATACCGTGCCGCCGAAGTGTTGCTTTTGAGAAACGCAGCTTATAGCCGTTGTAGTCTTCGATGTCGTCTGAAAAGCCGTTGCCCGCCGCAAGGTGGATGTCTTTGTAGAAAGGGACTTCGCAATCGTCGCCTGACAGCGGGGTGCGGCTGTCCCATGCGTCCACCGTGCCGATAACGGTTGCGTTTGATTCCGTTTTGGGAGGTTGTCCTTCTTTTCCGTCAATCCAGCCTCTCGGAAGTTCAAGGGCGTTTTTCAATGTGGCTTGCCACACCATCTCCGATGTTTCTGTATCCGTTCAGCCATTGGTTGAAATGCTACTATTTTTAATTCAGCTATGATATACTCTTGCTAAAGTTTAACCTTATTGAAAGAGATTTATAGGATTTTTATGGATTTGAAAGATTATTGTTCCATACGGGGGAATCAGGCGAAATTGTCAAAAAAGACTGGTATCGCTCCGTCGTTTATCAATCAAATGGCCCGCGGGTTAAAACCCGTTCCCGTCCGTTATGCCGCTTTAATTGAGAAATGTACATGCGGTCAGGTTTCCCGAAAGGATATGTTTCCTGAAAGCTGGCGCGACATCTGGCCTGAATTGAAAGAGCCACCCTGCTGATTTCCTGCCTCTCTGATATTTCCCAGTCAGAGATTTTTACGGCGTTTAACGCCGCCTTTTATACCGCCTGCCTGCCTCAAGGGGGGGGGCAGGCCTTTTTGTTGCCTTATAGAACAGGTTTCCAAAATGGAAAACGATAAAAATCAATCACTTTACGAACAGGCCGAACAATGGCTGAAAACGCTTTATTCGGTGCATGTAACGGAATCTGCAATCGCGCGGAGGTTCGGTATCGGTATTTTTGAAGCGGCGGCGCTGGCCGAATCGCTGGAAGCTGCCGGAATACTGGGCTACGAATGTCCGCCGTTCGGGCAGCGGGAAAACCGTGTCCGCCGTCGTGGAAAACGTAACAGGAAGGCCGTCTGAAATGAGTAAACTGGATTTTAAAGGTGTGGCCGATGCGGCGCTGAACTCTGTTGATAATTTGTTAAGCGAGTGGCTGCCGGGCGGCAAATACAAGGGTCATGAATTTTTCGCATTGAATCCGACGCGGGCGGATAAATCGTTGGGGTCGTTTGCGGTTAATACGCATTCGGGCGCGTGGGCGGATTATGCAACCGGCGACGCGGGCGGCGATTTGGTCAGTTTATACGCTTATTTGTTTTGCGGCGGTAAACAAGGCGATGCGTTGCGTCAGGTGGCCGAACGGCTGCGTATCGGCGGATTTGAGCCGGTAGCGCGTACGGAATGGGACGGCAGCCCCAAAACGGGCGGCAAATCGAAGCGGAACAGTTGGACGCCGATTGCACCGTTTGCGGAACACTTGTTGCAGAATTTGAACGGTGCGAAGGTGTATCGTTACTGCAAAAAAGACAGTGTCGATTCGCTGCGGGCGGTGTATCGAGATGCGGCGGGCAGGCCGTTGTGTGTGGTGCAGCGGTTTACCGACGATACCGGACGGAAATCCGACCTGCCGTTTGTGTGGGCGAAAAACAGCGAAGGGGTTGAACAATGGTGTAACCGTCGGTTGCAGGACCCGCAGCCGCTGTTCGGGCTGGATGCATTGGCGGCGAAGCCGTCGGCGCGGGTGCTGATTGTTGAGGGCGAAAAGTGCAAGATGGCTGCCGAAAGTTATTTTGACTTGAAGGACTGGGCGGTCATTTCATGGCTGGGCGGCTGCAACGGTTGGGGAAAGGCCGATTGGTCGGCGGTATCGGGCCGTGATGTGCTGTTGTGGCCCGACTGCGACAGCCAGCGCGAGAAATTGAGCAAAGCCGAAGAGGCGGCGGGCGTGAAGCCCGAAGACAAGCCGTATCTGCCGCGCTCTGAGCAGCCGGGCATGAAGGCGATGCTGGGCATTGCGGAAAAGCTGCTTAAACAGGACTGCAAGGTGCGGATCGCGAATATTCCCGACGCGGGATATTGGCCGTCCGGCTACGATATTGCCGATGTGATTCAGGATACCGAACCGCTGGTATCGGTGCGCGAGATGTTGGATACCGCCGTGCCGTATCCGTTTACAGAATCTTCTTTGGAATCTTCTGTGCCTATGGCGTGTGATTTTTCACACGCGGCGGAATCGGGGGATTCGGGGGCGAAAATGCCGTCTGAAGACGATGATGGCAATCCGACAAAACGGCTGGCCGCGCTTTTGGAAGGGTATGCGCAAATCGGACTGAAGCAGAAAGTCTTGAATCTTGATACCTGCGAAACATTTACGGTAAAGCAGCTTGAAAAACTGTTTGGCAAAACGGCGGTGGCGACTTGGTTTAAGCTGGACGCGCGCAAGCAATTGGGCGATGTTGAGGCGGATATTTATCTGAAACGCAAAAAAAGCTGGAAATATCGGCGACGGTGGACGATGAATTTAAAGACGCGCTGAACCGTTATATTTATCTGGACGGTACGACCGATGCGTTCGACCGCAATCTGAAGCGCATCGTGTCGCTGGCGGCGGTCAATGCGGCGATACCCGACCGTTACCAAGACTGGGGCAAGTCGCCGCTACGGCTGGTCTGCCCTATGAGCAATTACCATTTCGACCCGGCAATCGAACAGGGGGTTGTTATGATGGACGACGGCAGCGGCGTGAAGCACATCAATATGTTTAACGGACTGCCGGTAAAAGTGGGCGAGGTTGATAAAAGTCTGAAGGGAAAATCGATTGGTTATCTGATTGAGGCGTTCCCCGAATGCCGCAACATCATCGGGCTGATTTACCATTTATGCAGCGGCAACGGCGACGATGGGACCAATGCGCGGGCGGCGGAATGGGTATTGAACTGGCTTGCGTGCCGTGTCCGCCAACCTGCCGAAAAAAACCGGCGACGGCTTTGGTGTTTATTTCTGAAACGCAAGGCGTGGGCAAATCCACGTTCGGCGAAAAAAATCGTTAAAAGCCTTGTTTGGGGAATATACGCGGCAGCTTGACCAAAACGCGCTGGAATCACGCTTCAATTCTGCTTTGCTGTTTGCCTTGGTAACGATTTTTGAAGAAATCAGTCCTTCCGACGAACGGCTGAACGTTATCGGCAAGCTGAAAAATATGATTACGTCGGATGTGATCATGGTGGAGCGCAAGGGACGCGATGCCGAGAAACACGGCGATTTCAATTCGTTTATCATCTTTTTCCAACGATGAGCGGTCCATTCCCATCGAAAGTAACGACCGCCGCTTTATGGTGGTGAACTGCAACAAAAAATTCAGCGATGCGCAATACGAAGCGTTGCAGGAAGAACTGGACAACGGCGGCATCCGCCATTTTGCCGAGTTTCTGCACGCGCTGCCGTTGACTTATCAGGAAGACGGCGAAGAGCGTAAATTCAGCCCGCATACCAAACCGCTGATGACGCCGATTAAAAAGCGCATGATTAGTTTGAACAAGCCAAGTTGGGAGGCGTTTTTGGACGACTGGCGCGAGGGGGATTTGGATTTACCCTATGTTACCTGCGCCGCGACGGACTTGTGGGCGGTGTACAAACGCTGGGCGCACAATACCAAGACGTTTCACTTACAGCAAAAAAACTTTTATGCTAATATCGGCAAGCGTTTGGAAGAAAAGCGCAGCGATGTTGCTTTGCGTGATGGCTGGAAAAAAGTACGGTTTTTTATCGTACCGCACGAACAGCTTTCCGAAGCCGCCCGTAAGAAATATACGCCGCCGACCACCGACAGGGCGGAGCGCGGTTCTCAAGGCAGTGTCAATAAAGCGGATTATTACGGAAAGCAGATAAGCGATTTCCGCATTGCTGCCGAATTGGCGGAGTTTTAACCGTTTCGACAGGGTAGGGGAAAATAAAAAACCTTTAAAATCAAGGTTTCGACATACTCGGACGGGGCAGAGGTTGGAAAATTTCCCTTTAAAATCATCGTTTAGACCGTTTCGACCGTTTCGACGGGGTATTTATCCCGTTACGCGAGATAAAAAAATAATTCCGCAAAATATGACATGTTGTATAAAAATATACAGCATGTCATATTTTTTATATTCTTCGTTTTTTCCCTCGCGTGCGTATTTTTTTACCCTGTCGAAACGGTCGAAACGGTCTAAACGATGATTTTAAAGGGTTTTTGAGGCATCAAAAAAATCATGCCCTGTCTAAACCATGATTTTAAAGGGTTTTTTTGAAAAATCCTTGCCTGATTGCCGTATAAAAAAACGCCGTCTGAACTTCCAGACGGCGTTTCTTCAACGGCTTTCAAGCAAGGCGGATTTCAAGCTGTTTGCCTAGTTGCGCTAAAGCGCGGACGACCGTATCGATTTTGGTTGCATGGTGCAAGCCGGTAATCCGCTGAACCTCTTGCGGTGTGGTTTCCAGACGCCTTGCCAGTTCCGATTTGCTTACGTCCTGCGCCAGCATTTCATTGAGCAGCAATACTTTCGAGTAAACCGACAGAGGCAGCGCGACCAAGCGTTCGCCTTCTTCGGGGGCGGACGGCAAGGGCGCGGGGCGTTGGTCTTCAAAGTAGAAATCCATTGCGGACTGCAACACGTCTTCCGCCATTTCGACCGCTTCGGTCATGTCGTCGCCCTGCGTAATGGCTTCGGGAATATCGCGGAAGGTAACGACATAGCCGCCTTCCTCGGCGGGGGTAAATTTTGCGGGATAGTACATATTTCACCTTTCTGCAAGCCCTTGCGGGCTTGCCCTTATTTCAAACCGAGCTGTTTTTTGATTCCTTCGACCAAGCCCGTTTTCAGCTCTTTGGACGGGTGGCGGGGCAGATGCGACTGCTTGCCCTTGTAATACAGCTTGATGTGCCGCGTGCCGTCTTTGGTTTCTACGCCTTGGGCCATCAGCCATTTTAAAAATTCGCTCTGCTTCATCTCATCGCCTGCTCCTGTTGTTCGTATAGGTATCATTATAAACAAAAAAATGTTTAAATAGCAAGTCTTTTTTTAAACATTTTTTTGTGTAAATACGCTTATACGGCGGGCAAAAACAAAGGCCGTCTGAAACTTGTTTTTCAGACGGCCTTCTGCTGCTTTTAATCCATATGAATTTTTCTATAAATTTGGTATAATTTCCGCTTAAAAAATAAAGTCCTGCGGTATTTCAGACGGGGCTAGCAGATAACCGTTGGGAAAGATTCGATGTTATGAATGACGATAGACGATTTGTTGGAACGCTGGGCGGTTTGGCGTTCGGTTCGGACGGACAACGGGCTTGGTTATGCGGAAAGTGCATTAAACAGGCTGATGAGCGGCGCGGTCAATACGGGCGGTGCGCGTCCGTCTTCGCTGCCCTACGGGGTGGATGCGGATTCGGTGTTTACTTTGGTGGATTCGGCGGTGATGCGGCTGCCAAGGTTTCATCGGGAAGTGATAAAGGTGCATTATTCCGACGGCTTCAACAGTCGCCGTACAAAAGCGGCGGAATGCGGGTGCAGCGGCGCTTCGTTTTACCGCTATCTTTCCGACGCGGAGGCTATGTTGGCCGTGAGTTTGCGGGATAGTGAGGCAAGCCGGCTGTTAAATGATTTTTAAAAAAGACTTGCAATCTTGAGACTGAAATGTTTAAATTATGGAAAACTGCGGTTTCGTGCGCTTAGGGCGGATGTGCCGCAGTTTTTTTTCTATCGTTTCATTCTGTTCCGAAGGCCGTCTGATATTCAGGCGGCCTTTGCTTTTGGTGGTCTTATGTCTTGTATTGCTGTTGATTTGGGCGGCGTGTTTGCGCATCTGGACGATGTGGCGCGGCGGCAGATTCCGTTTGCGGCGAAAAATACGGTAAACAAACTGGCTGCAAATGTCATTGAGGCGGAACAGGCTGAAATGGCGTCGGCATTCGGCAATCCTAGGCAGTGGACACTGAACAGTCTGTTTGTCCGCCAGTATGCGGATAAACATAATCTGACTGCGATAGTGGATTTTAAAGACAGTGCGTCAAATAGAAGCGCCGGAAAGTATCTGCAAGCGCAAATTTACGGCGGCACGCGCAAAACGAAAGGTATAGAACGGTTTTTGGTTTCGCGCGGCTTGATGCCCGCGGGTTTCCGTATCGTGCCGTCGGATTCGGTCAGGCTTGACAAATACGGCAACATCACGCTGGCGGCGTTTCGTTCAATGTTGCGCGGCATTAATGACGGTAGGAACTTTGCTTTAACCCGAACAAGAGGCCGTCTGAAGCCCGGCATATACAGGCGAAACAAGAAAGGCGTTCGGGCGTTGGTTATGTATGTATCTTCGGCGGAATACGAAAAGCGGATGCGGTATTTTGAAACAGCACGGCAGGCGGTTGAACGCAACAGCGGACAAATTGCAGCCGCCGAACTGGAAAACGCACTGCGAACTGCGCGTTAAGGTACTTCCCAGCCCATAACCCACGCGGGTAATTCGAGCCGCGATTTCTGTTAAGCGACAGGTTTGTATGGGTTGCTTGCTGGGTTAATGAGGAACTGGCATGAAAGTGAATAAAAGACAGCTTGCCGATATTGTCGGTGTTACGGAACAGGCTTTGACCAACTGGCAGAAAGAAGGCTTGCCGGTGGCGGCCTATGCAGATAAAAACGGGCTTGCGAATGAATACGATACCGTTGCAGTTATCCGCTGGCTGTTGCAGCGGGAACTGGAACGGCTGAACAAGGAAAAGCCGCGCGACCGGCTGGATAGGGTGAAGGCTGAATTGGCTGAATTGGAGCGGGACGAAAAATTAGGACAGCTTGCACCAGCCGCGATGTTTGAGCGCGCATGGGGCGACCATGTTTTAGCGGCGCGGACGGAATTTTTAACGATGCCCGAGCAGTTGGCGGCTGAACTGACGGCGACGTCGGGCGTGGAAATAGACCCTGACACCATTGCGGCGTACATCAACAGGGCGCTGGAAATTATCGAATTACGGAGCAGAAAACGATGGAGATGACAGCCGCAACCATGCAGTCGCGGATGGCTGAAACGGTGGCGCGGGTGTTGCAGCAGGCGTGCCGGAAATGGGCACCGCCGCGCAAAATTAAAACCCGCGACTGGGCGAACAAGTACCGCTATCTTTCCAGCATAGAGGCCGCCCGACCGGGCAAATACGTTTTGGACGTAACACCGTATCTGGCATGGGAAAACAGCCCGCTTGATGCGCTGGACGACCCGTCCGTGCAAGTGGTTGTTTGCCAGAAATCGGCGCAAGTGGCGTGGACTTCGGGTGTGCTGGGTAACTTTTTGGGCAAATCCATCGATGCCGAACCCAGTCCGATACTGGTTCTGTTCCCGAAAGAGGGGGCGGCTAAAGAGTACATGGACGAAAAATTCGTTCCGATGGTTGAAGCGACGCCCGCCTTGCGCGAGAAAGTCGATACCCGTATCCGTGCGCAAGGGCAGCGGCAGTTGTTCAAGAAATTCCCCGGCGGTTTTCTGAAGCTGGTGGGCAGTAACAGCCCCGCCAGTGTGAAATCATCGCCGGTACCGATTGTGTGCGTGGAGGAGCCGGACGACTGTAACCTGAACCTGCGCGGTCAGGGCGACAGTATCAAGCTGGCGAAGGAGCGAACCAAAACCTACCGCCGCCCGAAAATCGTATTAGGCGGTACGCCGACTATTGCGGGCGTCTCGACAATCGCCGCCGAAATGGAGTTGTCGGACAAGCGCGTCGGCATGGTGCCGTGCCACGAATGCGGCGAAGCCCATGTGTTGAGCTTCGACTACCTTTCCTGCGACGAAGACCCGAACGGCAACCATCCCGTTTTCGGCAAAAAGCTGCCGGAAACGGCGCATTACACCTGCCCGAACTGCGGCGCGGTGTGGAACGACATGCAGAAAAACCGTAATGTGCGTCGCGGTTGGTGGCAGGCGACCGCGCCGTTTCACGGTACGGCAGGTTTTTACCTGAACGAGCTATACAGCCCGTTCCCCGGCAGCGTGTTTTCCGAACTGATGAAAAAATGGTTGACCGCGCAATACGAAGCGGACAACGGCGATATATCGCCGATGATTGCATTCGTCAACTCGTCCATCGGAATCCCATTCGAGATGACCAACGACGGTGTAAAGGAAGACGAACTGGCAGAACGCGGCGAAGACTACGCCGAAAACACCGTTCCGCGCGGCGGTCTGATTCTGACTATGGGCGTGGACGTGCAACATGACCGGCTGGCCGTCATCATCCGCGCATGGGGGCGCGGCGAGGAAAGCTGGCTGGTTTGGTGGGGCGAAATCCACGGCAACACGGTGGACGTCAAATCCGACGTGTGGCGCAAACTGGCTGAGATGATATTTCAGACGGCCTACAAGCACGAAACCGGCGCGGGAATGAAAATCGCGGCGGTATCGATAGACAGTTCGGACGGCAATACCTCCGACGCGGTGTATCACTTTGTGCGCGGCTGCCGCGGCGTGAAAGCGGTGAATGTGATGGCGGTCAAGGGCAGCACCAACCCCGATAAAGAGATTTTCAGTCGGGCGAGGGCGATTGACTTGAAGCACAAAAACACCAAGGCCGACAAATTCGGCGTGCAGGTGTACAGCGTCGGCGTATCGCGGGCGAAGGACTTGCTGATAGACGAGCACGCGCGCATCAATCTGGAAGGAAGCGGGGCAGGGCGGATGCACTTTTACAAAGATGTCCGCGCCGATTACTGCGGCCAGTTGTTGAGCGAAGTCAAAGTACCCAGCCGCATGAACAAGCACAAAAAGGTTTGGCAGAAGAAGGTCGGCGTACGAAACGAGGCATTGGACTGCGAAGTCTATGCCCTGCACGCCGCCCGCTCGGTCGGCACGCATACCATGTCGGCGGCAAAATGGGCGTTATACGAAAACGCGCTGTTGCAGTCGGAACTGTTTGCCGAGCCGAAACCCGCCGAACAGGTACAGGAAAAACCGAAGGTCGACAATGGCGGCTATACCGCCAACCGGCGGCGCAAGGGCGGTAACTTCGTTACCAATTATTGATTCAGGCCGTCTGAATAGATGGCTGTCCAGCCGGTTAAGCGTCAACCGGACGTCAGAAAACGCTTTTCTGCTACATTTCAGATTAGGGCTTGATACGACGTTGCCCGAAGTTAGAGCGTGCGGCCAAGGTTTGCGGCCGTCTTTTAAGTGCAAACCAAGACAAAGGCCGTCTGAACAGCAGATTTCAGACGGCCTTTATACGGCTACAACCATGAGCGAAAAAGAACAGGTTTTATCCTACATTGCGGCGCATCCGGGCTGCACATCAACCGGCGTTGCCGATGTTGTGTACGGAAGACAGAAGTGGAGCGGCTGGATTTTTGCCCGCCGCGATATTGATACGCTGATTGATGAAGGTTTGGTGGAAGAGCGTTTCGACCAAGGCATCAGCAAATTTTATGCAAAAGAGGCCGTCTGAAAATGGAAAAGCAAGACAACATTAACCCGTCGCACTATCGAAGCCGCGCCGTGGAATGTATTGAATTTACCGAACGGCTGAATTTCTGCATGGGTAATGCGTTTAAGTATGTTTGGCGTCATCGGGAAAAAGAACGGCGCGGAGGATTTGAAAAAAAGGCGCAATGGTATTTGCAGCGGCAGCTTGATTCTTGTGCCGTAATGCATCTGTTGGAATCCGAAGAATACGCGGATTTAATGGAAATGCTGGAAAAATGCAGGCTGGACGATCTGATGCAGCATGTACTGGAAGAAATTCTCTATCACGCATTTTTTGAATCTGAAGAAAGTCTGCTTGCGGCAATGTGCGGTGTTTCCGAACTGTTGAAGGAATACGGCGATGAGCGGACATGACTATGCGGTAGAACTTGAAGAGGCGCGAGAGATTCTGAACAGCCTTCGGAAAGCCTACAAGGAACATGCGGCAGGCAGGGGCATGACCAAGCGGTACAAAATCAAAGACCGCGAAATGGAGTTTTCCAGCCTTGCCGATTTGTTGAAGCAGATACGGTTCTGGCAGCAGGAAATTACGCGGCTGGAAGCGGCGGCGGGTATTTCTCCGCGCCGTTCGGGCCGTATCATCACGCGATTTTAGGATGAGATATGGCAAAACAATCAAATGCCGCGCCGCAAAAGCGCGGTTTTTTTGCGCGGTTGTTCGGCAGGCGGGATTCTGTCCCGCAAACAGCCCGCCGCAACTTTGCCGGAGCGCGTCCGGTCGGGTCGCTGGCTTCTTGGCAGCCGCAGAACTGGTCGGCGGACGCTTTGGCGCGTTCGGACCTTGACCGCCTGCGCGCCCGCGCCCGCAGTCTTGCGCGCGACAACGACTACATGCGCAAGTTTCTGAACATGGTCGAAAGCAACGTTGTCGGGCGCGATGGTTTTGCCCTGCAAATGCGTGTTTTGCTGGATAACGCCGCCACGCCCGATACGTTGGCGAACAAGGCCATCGAAGAAGCGTTTTCACGCTGGGCAAGGCGCGGGGTGTGCGATGTTACCGGCCAGTTGTCGTTTACCGACTTGCAACGGCTGCTGATTCGCGGTGTTGCCCGCGACGGCGAAGTGTTGGTTCGTCATCTTTCTGGTTTCAACAACGAATACGGCTATGCGTTGCAGGTGCTGGATATTGACCGTTTGGATACGGGATACAACGTTCCGCAGCAAAACGGGCGTAACGCCGTTCGTATGGGCGTTGAACTAAACAGCTATTCCCGTCCTGTGGCGTACTGGCTGAGGACGTCGCATCCGGGAGAAGCATACGGACAGACGAATACCGGCAATTTGCGCGAACGGGTGCCCGCCGACCAAATCAGCCATATTTTCCTGCACGACCGCCCCGAACAGCGGCGCGGCTTTCCGTGGGTGGCTTCGGCCATCATCGGCCTGCAAAACCTGTCGGGCTATCAGGAAGCGGCCATTATCGCCGCCCGCGTCGGTGCGTCGAAAATGGGTTTTTCAAACAGACGGAAGACGCCGACAACTTCATGCCTCCGATTGACGGGCAAGAGGTCGATAACGGGCGCGGCGGCATTGATTTAATCGATTCGGTCGAGCCGGGCACATTTCACGAACTGCCGCAGGGTTACGACTTCACGCCGTTCGACCCCGATTATCCACACGCCAATTATGACGCATTCGTCAAAGCCAGCCTGCGCGGTATCGCCAGCGGTTTGAACGTGGCTTATCACAGCTTGGCGAACGACCTTGAGGGTGTGAACTTTTCCAGTATCCGCAGCGGGACGCTGGAGGAGCGCGACACATGGATGACGTTGCAAAACTGGTTTGCCGAAGCGTTCTTGTATGACGTATTCGATCGCTGGATTGAGGCGGCGTTGCTAATGGGTGTAATCAAGATGCCGTCCGGCAAATCGCTGCCGGCTGGCAAGCTGGACAAATTCAAGGCCTGCAACTGGCAGGGGCGCCGCTGGTCGTGGGTTGACCCGCTGAAAGATATTAACGCGCATAAAGAAGCGGTCGCGCTGTCGGTTAAATCCCGTCGTGATATTTGTATGGAAATGGGCTTAGATTTTGAGGATGTAATCGCCCAAATCGAACAGGAAAACCAAATTTTGGCGGCGAAGGGAATCGCTGCTGATGTCAAACCGCCCCCTGTGGCGGCAGAACCAGAATCGGAGGATGACCCGAATGAAGAAAAATAAAGCCTGATAAGGCGCAAATGCAGCAAATGAGCCGCTTTGCCGTGTTTCAGCGTGAAAGCGTGGATGTTGAAAAACGAACGGTCGAAGTGGCGTTTTCCAGCGAAGAGCCGGTAGAACGCTGGTTCGGCGATGAAGTATTAAGTCATGCGGCGGGTGCCGTTGACTTGAGCCGCCTGAATGACGGCGGCGCGGTGCTGTTCAATCACGACTGGGACGACCAAATCGGCGTCATCGAACGGGCTTGGATTGATGCCGACAAGCGCGGCCGCGCCTTGGTACGTTTTGGCAACGGGACGAAAGCGGCGGAAAAATTCCAAGACGTGCAAGACGGCATCCTGCGCCATATCAGCGTCGGCTACCGCGTGGAAGACATGGTATTGGACAATCCCAATGCAGACGATGAGGACTACCGTTACATCGTTACCCGTTGGATGCCTTATGAAATCAGTTTTGTAACCGTTCCGGCAGACCCGACAGTAGGTGTCGGCAGGTCGGCGGAACCATTTATTGAAAACCCTGTAAACCCAACCCCTGAAAAAGGAAATCGAAACATGAATAAAAATCAAATTCCCGCCGAGGCGGAAACTCCCGCTGCTGCAATCCCTGCCGCTGCAGCAACCGATACCAACAACACCGCCGAACGCGGTATGCAGAACGAACGCGCGCGCGTTTCCGAACTGCTGGCCATTGGTCGCAGTTACGCCGCCCACGGCGGTATCGAAGCAGCCGAAAAGGTTATTAAAGAGGGCGGCAGTGAAGCCCAATTACGCGCCGCCATCATGGCAAACATGCATACGAAGCCGACCGTTACCGCCGGTGAAATCGGCATGACTGATAAAGAACAGCGTGAATTTTCCCTTCTCCGCGCCATGTCTGCCGCCGCAACCGGCAAATGGGACAAAGCGGGCTTGGAACGCGAAGTGTCGGAAGAGTTGGAAAAACGACATGGTCGCGCAGCGGCAGGTTTCTTTGTGCCGACTGATTTGATTGCCCGCGCTTATAGTAAAGGAAACGCGGCAAACGGCGGCAACGTCATCGAAAACGACTTCCGCGAAGACTTGTTCATCGAACTGCTGCGCAACCGACTTGCCGTTGCCCAGTTGGGCGCCACCGTACTGGACGGCTTGGTCGGCGACATCACCATTCCGAAACACCTGACCGGAAACACCGTTCAATGGGTGGATGAAAACGGCAGTGCGACCGAATCGAACGCCACTTTCGGACAAATGAGCCTGAAACCGAAAACCGTTACCGCCAATACCGAATTGAGCCGCAAATTCATTTTGCAATCTTCGCTGTCTGCCGAACAGTTCGCCCGTAGCGAATTGTTGAAAGCGATGATGCTGGGTATCGATTTGGCGGCCATCAACGGCAAAGGTACCGGCAACGAACCGACCGGCATCCTGAACACTGCCGGCATCGGCGCGGTGGAAATCGGTGCGAACGGCGGCGTGCCCGAATGGAAGCATGTCGTCGCTTTGGAAAGTGCCATTGCCGCTGCCAATGCCGACATCGGCGATTTGGCCTACATCACCAATGCCCGCGTGCGCGGCCTGCTGAAAACCAAGCTGAAGGCCGACGGCGTATCCGGCTATATCTGGCAGGACGGCGCAACACCGCTGAACGGCTACCGTTGCGCGGTATCGAACCAAATTCCGTCCAACCTGACCAAAGGCACGGCGGCCAACAAATGCAGCCCGCTGATTTTCGGTAACTGGTCCGATTTGATGATTGCGCATTGGGGCGTTTTGGACGTTATCGTCGACCCGTACACCAAGTCTACTACGGGCGCGGTACGCATTACCACGTTGCAAGACGTGGATATTGCCGTCCGCCATGTCGAATCCTTCGCCGCCATTAAAGACATCGTGGCAGCATAACCGTTTAACCAAAGGCCGTCTGAGCAACAGACGGCCTGACTATATGGAGTATTAAAAATGGCAAAAATCAAAATTACACCGTTGCGTAGTTTTTTTGACGACGGCAAAGGTTTCTTCGTCGGTAAGAAGTATTCGGTGGACGAAGAACAGGCGGCGGCCTATATCCGTGAAGGCTGGGCGGCTGAATGGTCGGCAGAATCCGACGGCACGGCGCAAACTGACGGCGGCGATGGCGACGATGGCGACATTACCGATGATTTGACCGACGGTCAGGGCGGCGGCGAAGGTTCAGATGGAACAGGTGCCGGCGGTGTTTAATGAACCGCTGTCGGTGTTTACCAACCCCGCCGATTTTGGCGAAACCGTGATGATTGGCGGTAAAGAGGTAAACGCGATATTTGACCGTGAATTTATGACGGATAGCGGGTTTGGCGTTGCCGTTGCCAATGCCGACCCGCAAATCATCGTTACTGAAGACGACCTGCCGGAAGACGTGAAGTCGGTGGTCGTTACCGTGCGCGGAAACGCTACACGGTGGCGGAGACTGATTTTGACGGCTGCGGCATGGTTGTTGTGCAACTGAGGGCAGTACATGACAAACCGACTTACTGAAATCCGAAATGCAGCGGTAAATGTGCTGAAACAGAAGTTTCAGCGCGTGTATTCCGGTCGCGGATTCGCGCCGGCGCAATCGCAATTACCGTGTGTTGTGGTGTATGTTGACAGTCGCCGCACCGAACCGGAAACGGTTGATTTTCCGCCTATCTACCGTCAGACGGTGCGACTGGTTACATTGGTTTGTGTTCAGGCCAATACCGGCGCGGACGAATTGGCGGAGGAAATGCTGTCGGTGGTGCAACAGGCGTTTGTCGAACATCCCGATTTGGGGAATTGGCGGCTTGGAAAATTTGGTACCTGATTTGCTGAATATTGATTCCGACGACAGCGGAGAAACCGTTACCGTCTACTATCAGCAAGGTTGGCAGGCAGTTTATTTTGAACAGGCCGTCTGAATTTCAGACGGCCTTTAATATGGAGTTGAAAAAATGGCAGTTAAATTACCGAACGGCGCGACCGTTCACATTGCTACCGCCTTGGCGGCGGCAAAAAACGTAACGGCAGCGACCAACGCGGCGGAAGCGGTGCTGACTTCGACCGCGCACGGCTTTGCAAACGGCGATTTTGTATTGCTGAAAAGCGGCTGGGGCAAACTGAATGAACGTGTTTTTCCAAGTTGGCGGCGTCGCTACCGATACTTTTAAACTGGTTGGCATCGATACGACCAATACAGATAATTTCCCGGCAGGTTCGGGCGGCGGTACGGTGCAGAAAATTACCGGCTGGACGAATATTTCACAAATCATTGAGTTCTCGACCAGCGGCGGCGAGCAGCAGTACGTTGATTTCGGCTTCTTAGAAGACGACTACGAACAGCAGATTCCGTCCACGCAGTCGGCCATGTCGATTTCGATCAAGATTGCCGACGACCCAAACCTTGACGGTTACAAGGCGGCGGTCAAGGCTTCTGATGCCGGAACGCAAACGCCGTTGAAAATCGTGCTGAAAGGCGGCGGTCAGATTGTATACAACGGCTATCCGAGCCTGAACAAAACGCCGGAGATGACCCGCAATCAGTTGATGGCGGTAACGTTGTCTTATGCGGTGTCGGGTCCGGTAAATCGTTATTGATTTCCCGTTAATCGTTCATTGTACTCCCTTGGTTTTGGCCGTCTGAAAATGGCGGCCGCTTTTTGAAAGCTGAAAATGGCAAAACTATCTTTAAAAACCTGATGCAACTTTTTCGTCATATTGTAAAAATCCCCGTACCCGGCAGCGAGCCGGCAGACGTTGAATTTGAATTTAAACAGCGCGGCAATAAAGCAATGCAACAGTTCACGGAAAAACATGTAGACGGCTGGAATGCCGATACGGTACTGGATTGTGCCGTGGGTTGGAATTTGGAAGATACATTCGATAAAGAAAATGTCGAATTGATGTTGGATGCGTATCCGATGTCTGTCTTCGCTATTGTTAAAGGTTATATTGACGAAGTCTATAACGCCCGCGAGGGAAACTGACTGCCGCCGCGCGGGCGTTTTATGAAAAATCGCCTGATGCGGCGGAATTGGGTTTGTTCGGTTTTTCTGAAGATGATTTTTCGGAAGAAGAAAAGACGTTCGGCGTATGGCCGTGCAACTGGCAGGCAGTGCAGTTGTTTATCGCGCTGGCGACGCAATGGCGGGTCGGCATGTCAGGCGCAACAGGGCTTGATTACGGTGCGGTAGCGGCAGTGATGGACTGCCACGGCATTAAGCCGAGGAAACGTAAATCCATGCTGCGGAAAATCCGCGCGATGGAGATTGAAGTGTTGACGATGTGGGCGCAAGAGCATGAATAACGAAACCAAGATTTATATCACTGCTGATTCCGAAGGTGTGGACAAAGGCGTAGCGAAGGCGAAAAAATCAATTAAATCGCTGGGCAATACGGCGCAAACTGAAGGAAAGAGGGTTTCAGACGGCCTTGGTCAAGGTGTCGGCGGCGCGTCCGAAACGGCGGCGGCAACGGAGACCGCAACAAAAAAAGCATGGCGCGGTCGTTAAAATCGTTGGAAAACGCCATTCGCCGCGATATTGCAGTCAAGATAGCCGGCGGCAAGGCAACCCGTGAATATTATGAAGCATTGGCCAATCAGCGCGGGCTTGATGTTTCGCGGCTGAATCCGTTATTGTCCCAGCTTGACCGATATAACGTCAAAACAAATCGTGCGACACTGACGGTAGGGCAGTTCAACAATGCGCTGCGGCAGACGCCGGCACAGATTGCGGATATTGTTACCCAGCTTGCAGGCGGGCAAAGCCCGTTTTTGATTATGCTGCAACAGGGCGGTCAATTGCGTGATATGTACGGCGGCTTCGGCGGCATGTTTAAGGGCTTGTCAACAATCATTACGCCTTCACGCCTTGCCGTTACTGGCCTTGCGGGCGGTGTGGCTGCGTTGGGTTATGCGATGTATCAGGGTATGGAGGAATCCCAAGAGTATCGCAAAGCCTTGATACTTGCCGGAGATGCGGCAGGAATTACCGCAAACCGTATGCAGGATATAGCCGTTTCCGTTGGGAATGCTACGGGCGGTTATGCTGATGCCCGCGCCGCCATTACCGCGCTGGTATCCAGCGGCAAGGTCGGAGCGGAAAATTACGAACAGTTTACCCGCGCTATTACGCTTCAAGCGCAGGCAACAGGGCAAAGTATCGACGACTTGGTCAAAAAATACGTTGAGATTGCTAAAGACCCGTTGCAGGCCGTAGTAGCTTTGTCGGCGAATTACCGTACCATGACAGCCGATGTATACGCCCAAGTCAAAGCGTTGCAGGCGCAGGGAAGAGAGCAGGAAGCGGTGGCGTTGGTGCAGCGTAAATTCGCCGCCGAATCAGAAGAAATGTCCACGCGCGTATTGGAAAACCTAGGCGCGATTGAGAGAGGCTGGAAAAGTATCAAAGAAACGGCTTCGGCGACATGGGATGCGCTGAAATCTATCGGCAGAGATGAAACCAAAATCGACAGGCTGACAGCGCTGAACAGCACTATCCAGCAAATCGAGGAATCGAAGCGCAATCCGGTTAATTCGCTGTTTTGGAGCGAGCGAGGCGAGCGGCGGTTGCAGGCGTTTTATGCCGAGCGTGCCAAATTGCAGGCGGAAATCAATCGAGAAAATGCCGCGGCAGAGGAAGCCAAGCGCAGGCAGGCGCAGATACAGTCCAGCACCGAAGCATCGGCAAGGCTGGCACATTCGGCGGAAGCAGGTATTCCAAAACGTATATTGCTAGAACGTGAACTGGCGAAGATTGAGAAAGACAAGTTGGAAGCACTGAAAGGTGCAAACGGCGAACTTGCCAAGCGGCAAATCCTGCAAGATGCGGAATATGCGCGGGCGGCGGCGCTGGAGCGGTTCAAAGAGAAAAAGCCGAAGACGAAAAAAGCTGCCGACCCGCTTAGAAGTTTGAGCGACAATCAGAAAAGATTGTACGGTTTGGCGAAAAGCGCGGGTGAAGACCCCGCAAAATGGCTGGCGTTGTATGAAATTGAGAGTGCCAGTGGTCGGCGGTTGGAAAACAAAAAGTCGGGCGCATTGGGGCATTTTCAGATTATGCCTCAATATCTGCACGATTACGGTATCAGTCGCGCAGGTACTAAGGATTTGGCCACTTCGTTTAATGCGGTGCGGCGTCATCACCGGATCGGCAGTGCATCGTTGCAGCGCGCGCTTGGGCGCGAATTGACAGCGGGCGAATATTATCTAGGGCATCAACAGGGATGGGGTGGCGCCAAAGCCCTGTTGACCAATCTTGATAAGAACGTGGTGGATGCACTGTCAACGATTATGAAGCGCGGCAGGGCAGTGGCGGCGGTAACGCAAAACGGCGGTCAGGTGAGCATGACCGCCCGTCAGTTTGCCGAAAAATGGGTTTCGCAGGCCAACAGATTGCAGGAACAGTTCGCGCAGAAAGGGTTCGGCAGTTTGGATGCCGGCGGCGGTGCGTATTTGCATGATTTAGCGGAGACGGCGTTTGATAAGTGGCAGCAGAAATTCACGGAGGGGCAGGAAAAAAATCCGCGTGCAGGCCGCCTTGACGGCCGCGCATGTGGGCAAGTCTTTCAAGTATCAGCTTGAATTGATGAGCAATCCCGAGTTTGCCAATTTCACGGAAACCCAGCGGCAAACCGCTTTGGAGATGGCCAAGGCGGCAGATGCGCAGGAAGATTTGACCGCTGCGACCAAGAAATATGCCGATATTTCCAAGGAAATGAGCAAAGACACTCGCGAAAAGTTGGAAGACAAACTGTTTGAAATATCACTAATCGGCAAAACCCGTGAAGAAATTGAAAAGCTGACGTTGGCGCGTTTGTGGGACAAGCAAATCGCGCAAGCGCAGAAAGACGGTGCGCCTGTTGCGAGTATTGCACAGTTGGAGCGCGGCAAGGCTGATTCCATCGGCAGCCTGTCGCAAATACAGTCCGCACAGAAAGCCGTTGATAACGACTGGCAGGGCGGCATCAAGTCTGGGATTCAAAGCTATATCGATTCCTTCGGCACGATGCGGCAGAGCATGGAAAAACGCCACTGTTCAGACTTTCGACAAAATGGGGGACGCCTTAGCTGATTTTGTAGCGACAGGCAAACTTGACTTCCGAAATCTGACTGTTTCCATCTTGCAAGACTTGTCGAAAATGCTAATTAAAATGGCGATTGTAAACGCCATGAAGTCAGCATTGGGCGGGTATGCCGACGGCGGAGTCGTCAGCGGCGGTACGCAGTTTGACGCACTGTTTTCGGGCGGCGGCTATACCGGTGCGGGCGGCAAGTACGAACCGGCGGGCATCGTCCACAAGGGCGAAGTTGTGTTCTCGCAGCAGGACGTGCGCAACCACGGCGGCGTTGCCGCTGTCGAACGGCTGCGGCTGAAAGGCTACGCCGACGGCGGCGCGGTCGGGTTGCCGCCCGTATTGGCTGGCCGCTTCGGCGGGTCGGGCGGCGGGAATATGCAGGTCAACATTACCATCAACCGCAGCGGCGCGGCGGAATCTTCGGCGGAAGGTGATACCGAAATGGCTAAAAAGCTGGCCGAAGCGCTGCCGGGAATGGTCGAGCAGTGGTATTTGAAAAATGTGTACCGTGAAAACGGTACTTATCATAAATAGGCCGTCTGAAAGGTAGTGGTATGGCTGAAACATTCCGTTGGAGGGTTACGTCGGATGCTAAGGCGACGCATAAATTTAATGTCCGTTCAGTCCAGTTTGGCGACGGTTACGAACAGCGGCAGTTAAAATCGTTGCGTCCGAAGTTGAGGAGTTGGGATATTAAAGTGGTAGGTCAAAAGGCTCTGATTGGTGAAATCAAAGCCTTTTTTGATGCCCGCGGCGGCGTTGAGCCGTTCAACTGGCGGCCACCGGAAGGTGGTACGGCGCTGGTCAAGGTGTCCGAATACACGGAAACGTCTAAGGGCGGCAAAGTGTATGAATTGGGTTGTACGTTTGAAGAGGTGCTGGCATGAATCCGCGTATTAAGCAATGTCGGGTGTGATGTTACAGGCGTTGAGTGCGACGCAGCAGGACGTGCTGGTCGATTTGTGGCAGGTGGATTTCCGCGAATTTGGCGGCGAGGTGTTTTACTATTGCGGTCAGGTAAACGAACTGAATAAACCTGTCGTCTGGCAGGGGCGGGCGTATGAGCCTTTACCGATAAAGGCCGAAGGGTTTGAAACCACTTCGCAGGGTGCGGGCAACCGTCCGACGCTGACTGTTTCGAATATTGCAGGATTCGTAACTGCGGCGGCGGAACAGTTCAATCAAATGACGGGGGTAACCATTATCCGCCGTCAGACCTATGCCAAATTTCTGGACGCGGTCAATTTCCAGTCGGGAAAGAATCCAACGGCTGATGCGACGCAGGAAGTTGTAAGTAAGTATTTGGTAGAACGGCTGTCGGCACTGACCTCCGAAACGGCAACCTTGGAACTGGCCGCGCCGTCCGAATCGGACGGCTCGGTTGTTCCCGCGCGTATCATGCTTGCGAATATCTGTTGTTGGAAATATCGCGGCGAAGGTTGCGGTTATACGGGGCGGGCAGTTGCAGATCGTTTCGATATACCGACTGACGACTCGAAAAAAAGATATGTGCAGCGGCACGCTGACCGGCTGCCGTGCGCGCTTTGGCGCGACGGCTGTGTTGCCGTTCGGCGGATTCCCGTCCAGTGATAAGGTGAATACATGATGGACTTAGAAGTTTTGAACGATGACGTCCGGCAGATGATTTTGGATTGCGCCGAGAAAGAGCGGCCGTCTGAAATGTGTGGGGTCGTTGTTTTTAATTATGACGGCTTTGAATTCCTGCATCTTAAAAAAACGTTGCGGATAGTCCGTCTGAAACTTTTTGAAATTTCCGCCGATGCATGGCTTGCGGCGGAACGTGCCGGCGAAGTGGCGGCGGTGGTACATTCCCATCCGGCCGGAGAGCCGTTTTTGTCCGGTGCGGACAGGCAGATGCAGGTTCATACCGGCTTGCCGTGGATACTGGTTACGGCAGGCCGTCTGAAACTGTTTCGGTGCGTGCCGCATTTGCGCGGGCGGCAGTTTGAATACGGCAAAACCGACTGTTTCACGCTGATACGCGATGCGTTTCATCTGGCGGGGATTGATTTCCGCGACCACGAACGAACCAATATAGACCGCGACGCGGCGGCGGATTCGTTTGTCCGCAATCTGCCCGACGGCGGGTTTTCCAGAGTGTTGGACGGAACGTTGCAGGCTGGAGATGTGATTTTAACCGCTACCGGCGGCCATGCTTCCCATGCCATGCTGTACTTGGGTGGCGATTGGATTTTGCATCATGCCTATAATCAATTAAGCTGCCGTGTGCCATATACGAACTACTGGGCGCACGTTACCCATAGCGTTTGGCGTCATCGGGATTGGCAGCCGGAAATGATTGCGGCTATTGAGAATGATTTGTTGCATAGGGTGGACCCATGATTACCGTCTGTTTATACGGTGGCCTTAGAGAATACGGCCGCCGTTTTTCTTTGCACGCTGAAACCCCTGCTGAGGCGTTGCACGCATTGTTTACCCAAGTCAAAGGGCTGAAACAGAAAATCAGGGACGGCGTATATCAGGTGCGGTTCAGTGGCGAAGACCAAAGCGAAGAAACGATAGCCGATGTTTTCAGACGGCCTGCGGCGGGTGTGCTGCATATCGTGCCGAGGGTTTCCGGCGCGGGTAAAAACGGCGGGATTATTCAGACGGTGCTGGGCATCGTCTTGATTGTTGTCGGTGCATATACAAGCTGGGCTGGCGGCGGCAGCCTTGTTGCCGCAGGTATCGGAATGGTTGCCGGCGGTGTTGCCCAAATGCTGACTAAGCAGCCGAAACTTCAGACCTCAAAAGGTATTGAGGACAGCAAAAACACGGCGTTTTCAAATCTGGCGAACACGTCCGCACAGGGTAGGCCTGTTCCGCTGGCATACGGCTTGTGTTATTGCGGCAGCCGCGTTGTTTCGCAAGGTGTCCAGTCCCGCCGTATCGACCCTGCTGAAACGGCGGCATCTTCGGGTGCGGTGGCCGAAATTGGGCTGTCCAAAACATTTACGGCGGGCGTGGCGGCAGAAGCGCCGAACGGACAAAAGTACAACACAGATTTTTCGGACGACAGCGTAAGGGCGCGTAATTATACGGCGTCCTTTAGTAAAGTTTAATTCATTTTAAATCAATAGGTTATAAAAAATGGGCGGTAAATCAGGAACAGGACAGGTTACACCGTATGAAGCGCCGAATACATTATCCGGTGCGCAGTCTTTGCGGATTATCGACGCAATCGCCGAAGGTGTAGTTGCCGGTTTTGCCAACGGCGACGATGCGCCGTTTAAAAGCGTGTATTTTGACGATACACCCGTTCAAAACCCTGACGGCAGTTTCAATTTTAATGGGGTTACGGGTTATTTTCAGCGAGGCGAACAAGACCAGTCGTATGTACCGGGCTTTGCCGCGTCTGAACGTACGGTTCCGGTGTCTGCCGCAGTGAAGCAGGGGACACCGGTTGTCCGTGCCGTTACCGATTCTTTAATCAGCCGTTTGCGGGTTACGGTTGCCGTAGAACGCAATGCGCAGATAAAAGACAACGGCGATACTGTTGCAGCGGAAACCGTTTTAAATGTGGAGCTTGTGAACAGCAAAGGTCCGCAGGCGCTGAAGCAAGTGCGTTTTTCTGAAAAATCAAGCGGAACATATTATCAGGACGTAGAGTTTAATACGCTGCCCGCCGTGCCGTTTAATGTGCGCGTTTCTCGTATTACGCCCGATTCTTCGACAGATAAAATCAGCAATAACACCTATTTTTCGTCTTACGTTGAAGTCGTGGACGCAAAATTGAGTTATCCGCATACCGCCATTGCCGCGTTGGCTATCGATTCCGCCCAGTTCGGCAACAGCGTACCGCGCCGAAATTACCTGATGAAAGGCCGTTTGGTCAAAGTGCCGTCCAACTATGACCCTGAAAAACGGGTTTACGGCAACGGGACTTGGGACGGCAGCTTTAAAACCGCGTGGACGAACAATCCTGCATGGGTGTTTTACGACGTACTGACCCAGCCGCGCTTTTCTACGCTTGCCCGCCGTCTGAATTTGGGTGATGTGGATAAGTGGAGCTTGTATCAAATCGGCAAATATTGCGACGAGATGGTGGATGACGGTTTCGGTGGCAAAGAGCCGCGTTTCGTATGTAATGCCTACATCACCGACTTGACGCAGGCAGGCGAATTTTTACTGAATTTGGCTAGCGTGTTTACCGGCCTGCCGCTTTGGAACGGGCAGCAGGTGTCCGTCGTCATGGACGCCGATTCCGACCCCGTAGCGCAGTACAACAATGCCAACGTTAAAGACGGCCTGTTTTCTTATTCCGGCGCGGCGTTGAAGTCGATTCATACTGCCGTACACGTTCAGTATGTGGACAAATACGACGGCTACCGTGCGAAAACGGAATACGTCGCCGACAATGAAGCCATTGCTCGTTACGGCCTGAATATAAAGCAAGTTACCGCTTTCGGCTGTGATTCGCGCGGGCAGGCCGCACGTTTCGGCGCATGGACGCTGCAAACCGAGTTGAGGCAACAGAACGCTGTTTCGTTCACCGTCGGACGCGAAGGTTTGAAACATCTGCCGTACGATATTGTTCAAGTGATGGACAATCAGTACGCCGGTGCGGAACTTTCCGGCCGCGTGGCGGCAGTCTCCGGCAATGTGTTGATGTTGGATCGCACTGTTGCCGATGCCGTGGGCGCATTGTTGTATTACATGGATTCAGACGGCCTTAAATCGGCCAAAGTTACGGCAGCGGCAGGCGACAAAATTACGCTTGAAAGAGCTGTCCCGCTGAACGCGGGCGACAGTTGGATACTGTCGGGCAAAGTGAAGGCGCGGCTGTATCGCGCCATCGGCATTAAAGAAAATACCGATGAAGGCACCTACACCATAACCGCCCTGCTGCATGACCCGAAAAAATACGCGGCGGTGGATAACTTTGCCGTGTTCGACCGTGAAATTACAACCCTGCACAAGCTGGCCCCTGTGTTGACCAACGGCAATATCACGACCGACGGCGGCGTATTGACGCTGACTTGGGAGAACCTGACTGCCGACGGGCAGGTGCTGACTTACGATATAAATTTATCGGAATAATCAGCTTTTCCGCCACGTTCCGGACGCTGCAACCGCAGAAGTACGCCTTGAAAACTTACCCAACGGCGATTACCGCGCCGAAATTCGAGGCAGGAATGCGCGCGGGGTATTGTCCGAACCGCTGGTCAAAGCGTGGAGCATCGACTACACCGTTACCGGCCTGCGGGCGGTGCCTAGAACCTTTGCGATAGAACTGTCATGGACCTTGCCGCAAACCGTAGTTTCCGAACTGGTTTCGGAATTGTGGTATGGCAGGGAAAACAATCTTCAGACGGCCTCAAAACTGGCTACCCTGCCTTACCCCCAAAACGGCTACACCCTAACGGGTGTCGGCGTTGCAGATGAATTTTTTTCTTCTGGGTTCGGGTGCGCGATGCAGCGGGGAATACGGGTAATTTTACCGCCGCCGTTCATGGTGCGGCGGATAAAGACCCTGCGCCGATTGTGAAGCAGCTTCAAGGCGCGATTACCAAGTCGGCATTGAGCAATGACCTAATCAAATCCTTGAATGACGACATGGCCGCCGCAGGCTCGAAAGCGGCTGCCGCCATGCAGACCGCAGCTATCGAAGAGGTGGCGCGGAAAATCGCCGATGAAGCAACGAACCGTTCGAATGCGATACAGGCTGAGGCACGGGAAAGGACGGCTGCAATTCAGGCGACGGCTGATAAAGCTGCTGCGGATTTGACTGCAAAAATCCCGCGAAATTGGAAACAAGATTGCGGAGGTAGAGCAGGTCAATACCCAGCAGGCACAGCAAATCAAAACCGTAACCGCAGCACAGCAAAACACTGCTGCCGCGTTGGAAGCGGAAAAAACCGCGCGGGCGCAGGGGGATAATGCCGAAGCAATGGCGAGGAACGCCCTTGCAGCGCGTGTGTCCACAGCAGAAGGCAGTATTGCTAAGGAAGAGGCAGCGCGCATTGAAGCGGATAAAGCCCAAGCGGCAGAAACTGCCGCCTTGAAAACCAGCGTTGGCAATACGGAAAGTGCCATTACTGCCTTGCGAGAAACCGTAACCCGTCAGGATTCGGCACGGGCGTCGGAAATCAACACGCTGACGGCGAAGCTGGACGGGATGCGGGTCGGCGGGCGGAATCTCATTCGGGATTCGGCTGTCGAAGTACGGAACGCGAATTACCTGATGCAAACCTATTCCCTGTCGGACGGAACGTTGCAGGAAGGCGAACCGGTCGTACTGACACTGTGGGGCGAATTGGGTTCAGACCGTGAGGCGTTCTGGCCGTTTAATTCGGATGGGTGGAACTGGCTGGGCGCCATGAAAAAGGTGTCCGACGGTGTTTACCGGATTGTTACGACATGGAAACGGTCGAAGAACAACCCGCCCAACGACCGCCTGTTGATTTATTGCGGCCCGAACACTGGTAAGACGACGTCCCGCATTGACCGTATCAAGCTGGAACGCGGCACTGTGGCGACGGACTGGACGCCTGCGCCTGAAGACGGCGCCACTGCGGCGTCCGAAGTGGCGGCGCAGTTGGCCGCCCATAAAACCGCGCAGGCTGAAGTCGACAAGGCGCAGACTGCCGACCTTACGGCGGCCAAGTCCGCGCTGGCGGGTGCTGTTGCCGACATCACGTCCATTAAAACCACGAAAGCCGACAAGTCCGAAGTAGCGGCATTGGCGCGTGCGACGCTGGCGTCCGAATGGAAATCCGCGGCAGATGCGGCCAAAACGGCAGCCATTGCCGCCGCGCAAGCCGATGCCAAAACCAAGGCGGACGCCGCCCGGGCAGCAGCCGAAACGGCGGCGCAAGCCAAAGCGGAGGCGGCTAAGACGGCAGCGGTCGCATCCGCGGCGGGTACTGCCCAAGCCAAAGCCGATGCAGCGAAAGCGGCGGCAATTGCTGATGCGGCAGCGAAAGACGCGGTCGTCAAGCAACAGGCGGCGGCAGATGCCAAAGCCAAGGCGGATGCTGCGTTGAGTGCGGCCAAAACGTATTCAGACGGCCTGAACCGCGAGGTATCGGCGAAGGTTGACCGTTTGTCCGAAACCGTAACCCGTCAGGATTCGGCACGGGCGTCGGAAATCAACACGCTGACGGCGAAGCTGGACGGGATGCGGGTCGGCGGGCGGAATCTCATTCGGGATTCGGCTGTCGAAGTACGGAACGCGAATTACCTGATGCAAACCTATTCCCTGTCGGACGGAACGTTGCAGGAAGGCGAACCGGTCGTACTGACACTGTGGGGCGAATTGGGTTCAGACCGTGAGGCGTTCTGGCCGTTTAATTCGGATGGGTGGAACTGGCTGGGCGCCATGAAAAAGGTGTCCGACGGTGTTTACCGGATTGTTACGACATGGAAACGGTCGAAGAACAACCCGCCCAACGACCGCCTGTTGATTTATTGCGGCCCGAACACTGGTAAGACAGTATCGCGCATTGACCGCATCAAGCTGGAACGCGGCACTGTGGCGACGGACTGGACGCCTGCACCCGAAGACGGCGCCGCTGCGGCATCCAACTTGGCGGCGGTGGTGCGACAAACCAGCACCGCAGTTACCGAGCTTGGCGGCAAGGTGCAATCTTTATATACGCTGAAGACCGAAGCAATATCAGGCGGTCGTAAAGCGATTGCGGGAATTGCGCTGGGCGCTGATGGTAAAACCGGCAGCGGCGAAATTCTGCTGATGGCCGACAAGGTAGCCTATGTTGACCCGCGCGACAAATCCGTAACGCCCGCCTTTGTTACCGTGATTGAAAACGGCAGGGCGAAACAGGCGCTGAACGGGGATTTGGTGGCTGACGGTACTATACTAGGACGCCATGTCGCGGCGGCTCAAACGTTTCGGGCGCCGGTTATCAACGGCGGCAGCCTGAATATCGGCAACGGTCGGTTTGCGGTAAACAGCGAGGGACAGGTGTCGATTTCAGCTTCTTCCGGCAATGTTGGAATGAAGATAACGAACGACAATATCAACGTTTATGATGAAAACGGGGTGTTGCAAGCGCAGTTCGGATTGTTGACTGATTGGTAATTAAAGGCCGTCTGAAATTTCAGACGGCCTTTCGTAGTGGTGTTTTATGGCTAAATACGGTTTGAAAGTAAAAAGTGGTGGTATTGAATTGCTGGATACAAATCGGATGGGGTGTGTTTTCCGGCTTTACGGCGATTCGCATAATGTGCCGCACGGCCAGTTTTCGCAAGTGGACTTCCCGTTGCCTGCGGCTAGTGTGGCGTCAATTTTCGGCGACTATACTACGGCGGCGGTAGTGTCTGCGTTTAATGATGGGTATGATTTTGACAAGAATTTTGACGGAATCAACTTTTATTCTAGTCCTGAAAAAAACGAACGCTATTTAAACTTAATAAGAAGTGCGCGGGTTACTCAACAGCTAACATCCGATGGGAAGCATATTTCGTCTAGTTCTCATCCGTTGGTTGGCTGTTCGAATAATATCAATGGTGCAAGTAATTACGAGGCAATCGCCGCCGGCTTGCCAAAATCTGCCTACGGGCTGTTTGGTAAGGATAATTTGTTGCACCTTGCGACATCTGTTAATGCGTACAAATTGGTTGCGGTTGAAGGATATATTACGTCGCAAATAAACACTTATCGGCAAGTGTTTGACCCGAACACGATTGAATTTAGCGATGTGGGAAAAACCAAAGAAGCCGCCCGCGCTGCGATGCGTCGGGCTATGGAGATGGAACGGGCGGCAAGCGTCATATCCATTCCTTGCAGTCCGAATGAGGTTTTGGCGGTTCAGTGCCGTACACCCGGTGTTATTGTTGCGCTATATCACAAAAGCACCTCTCATGAGATATACGTTTGTGTTGGTGCGCATTCGGCGGAATTGAGAGTGTATAGATACACGAATAATCCGGACGAAAAAAGGATTCCTGTCCATTTTAATAGCAAATACGGTATCAAGATAAAGGGGACGGTGTCGAAGTTTGACAGCCGTCAGCCGCTGATGATTCCAATTTGGGTAAGTTATTCTGGACCGCCGCTTAATTTTATGGTTTCGCCATACAAAACGGCGGTGGTATTCAGCAATATTCGGAACCTTGTTATCGACAGGATAAGTGACCAGCAGTCAATAATGTTCCGGCTGGTACGGTTGTGTTGCCGGCGGTGATGTGGCTTGATGAATACCGGGTTAATTACAATTTCGTCTGTATGATAGGCTGGGAATCAAATGTCCATAGTTTTTATGCCAATTATGGCAGTAGTTTTGTAGGCATGTTTACAGACGCAGCATATCCACAACGAATGCTGTCTGATGCGCCTGCTTTATTTGCTGAAAGAGATGAGACGCGGGTTATGGATCCGACGATGGCAAGGAATGAACGGCTTTACTATAGCAACTGGAACAACATTAACGATATGGGCGGGTACATGGGTGTTATCGCTTATGACGTTTAGCTTATCGGGCCGTCTGATTTCAGACGGCCTTTTTTCAACCTGAAAGGAAAAATCATGTCTAAAGACAAAAATCAAATCATTGTAGGTATCTCCCGTGAAATCGTTGATACAGAAACCGACAGTTCGGCGGCTTTCCACGTCATCCGTTATTTATCGCTTGATGTGGCGAGCGGGTTTCATTCCGTTACTGTGGACAGTTATGTCCGTAAATCAACGTTTGACAGGGGTGGGCGTGCTGTTGGCAGTATGCAGTTCAATTTGACGGGTAAACCGCCGCGCGGTTCCGATATTCAAGATTGGGCGTATCGTTCGATTGTGGCCGAAATTGAAGCGGGTACAACCGATTCGGCGGGTGCGCCGGTATTGGCAAACAGCCTGACCGGCGCAGATTTGGTTTATGCCGATTTGCCCGATGCCGTCTGATTCAAAAATCAAAGGCCGTCTGGAAGTTCAGACGGCCTTTCACATAAGGAAATGGAAAATGTCGGAACCGATTATAACCCCTGCCGCCATCTATACTTTCGGCGGCGTGGTCGGCGCGGGTCATTTGTTGGGTATGCCGGTTGATGCGGTCGTGCTAGGCGCGGTTGCTTCGGCTGCTGTAACCATGATAAGCGAACCGAAAAGCCGGTGGTTAGTTGTGGCCTATACAATCATCGGCGGGCTTCTAGGCGGAGCGTTCGCGCCGCCGCTGACCCATTTTTTAATCGGCGAAGCCATCGGCAGCCATCCGTCTTTGGGCGAACAGCGTCTCCAGTTGGCGCATGTGTTCGCGCCCGTAGTGGTCGGATTACTGTGGCAGGTGTTGTTGAAATTTGCCCGCACTGTCTGGCCATCGTTCGAAAACCACGCGGACGATATTGTGGAATGGCTGCTGAATCTTCTGCCGTGGAGACCGAAAAAATGAAATTGATTTTGTTGTTGGCATCGGCCATGCCGTCGGTAATTGTGTCATATCTGATGCTTTGCCGTCTGAATGCGCGCAAATGGAGTGCGGCTTCGCCTGAAGGTTGGACGTATTTGTTCTTTTTTTGGCGGGGCGATATATACGTTTTATGTCGCATTCGTTTACGGATTTATGCCCACGGTTGGTAAATTCATGATGGATATTGCCGCCTGCATATACTTTGGCAGCCGTTCATTGCGGGTGAAGAAGTGGCAGCGTTGGCGCGGTTTGAAACATTGATAAGAGGCCGTCTGAATTTCAGACGGCCTCTTTGTAAGGAAAGATAATGAATGAAAATCTACATCTGGACGGCAGCGGTTATGAACTGATTGTCGGCTGGGAGGGTAAGCGCAATCACTCTTACTTGGATAGTGTGCGCATTCCGACTATTGGGATTGGCTTTGTGCGTTATACGCTGGGCGCGCGTGCAGGTCATAAAGTGTGCATGGGCGATACGATGACGGATGAAGAAATCAAAGCTGAATTTTTAAATCAAATAAAATCGTATGAAAACGGCGTGAAGGAAGCTGTAAAAGTACATTTGACTCAGTCGCAATTCAATGCCTGCGTATCGCTTTGTTACAACATCGGCGTTTCGGCGTTTGCAAAATCAACGGTTGTGCGCTGTTTGAATGAACGCAAATACAAAGCCGCATGTGATGCGTTTGCAATGTGGAACAAGGCGGGCGGCAAGGTTATACCCGGTCTTGCAAATAGACGGGCGGCGGAGCAAAAGGAGTTTTTCAGAAATGGTTGATTTATTGAAATACTGGAAACCGTTAGCGGCGGCGGCGTTGTTGGCTGTTATTTGTGGCGTGGCATTTTGACCGTGCGGAGAAATATCAACGCGGGCGCGATGCGATGGCAGCCGAAATTTCAAACCGTCTGAAAGACGGCTATATCGAACAGGCGAAAACGGCGCGTGAAGCGGAGCAAAAAGCGGCTGCCGTGCTGGCCGACCGCCAAACAAAACTTGAAAAGGAAAAAGAAAATGCGAAACAAACTGTTACTGCTATGCGTTTTGAGCTTGACCGCTTGCAGCAGTACGCCAAACATCAAAGTAGCGTCCGAAACATGCCCGCAACCGCTACAACCGCCGCCGCATCTGATGGCGCGGCAGATTCATATGGTTGGCAGCTTTTCGGAAAGTGCGCGGCTGAATATGCGGGACTGGCAGAAACAGCCGATAGCCAAGCCGCGGATTTAAGGGAGTGGCAGGCGTATGGGCAGACAGTGATTGAGCAGTCAAAATAAAACCGCATTTCTGGGGCGGCAAGATACCGCCCTAGAAATACGGATCAGGATAAATTCAAGTCGTTTTCGGCATTCTTTATTGCTTCGTCAAATTCCAACCGCTGCGGTCGTTTACGCAGATTGACGTATCGTTCCAAGCTGGCCCATGTGTTATGTAGCGTTACCATCTGCATCTGCGGTGGTGTCGCGCCGTCTTCGGCAAGCCGCGTCGCGCCTTCGTGGCGCAGGTCGTGAAAGCGCAAATCATCGATGCCCAGTACATGACAGGCGCGGGTAAATGCTGCGCTGATGCTTTTGGGGTCAAGCGGAACCAAACTGTTCGGCGTTCCGTTGCATTTCAGCATCCGGCGGCGGGTTTCGGGTTCCGACAGGGCCGCAATCACGGGTAACGCCTGCGGGCGGACGTCGAACTTTTTGTCATTCCCTTTACTGCCTTGTGGGTGCTTGACGTCGCGTATCAGCCATTCTGCGCTGTCCGGGTGGTAGTCGTCCAACATCATCCGGCATATTTCGTCTTGCCGTCTGGTCGTGTAGATTGCAAGCCACATAATCAGGTGCATCGGAATCAGATTTGTTTGCCGCCAGTTAGTCCAATTTTGATAAAAAAATGTGGTTAGGCGTTGCAATTCGTCGCTTGTTGGTAGGCGGTTCCGTTTCGTTGATTTCGCTATGATTCCTGACTTGCCTAGGCCTTCGGCGGCGTAATCTAATTCTTGCCAGCTTACCGGCATATCCCAAACGTAAAATGCGTGTTTCAGAACCGTTCTGATATATTGCAGTTCTTGCAGAGCGGTAGATGCTGCAATCGGCTTGATGCCCTCTTGTGGAACGCCCCGCCGTCGCAGCATGATATGTTCGGCATAGTCGGATCGGCGTATCTTGTCGATGCGGACGCAGCCGATGGGGAACGATGCCAAAAACCGCAACCCCATCTGCTTTGAGCGTCCGGCGTTGTCGGCTTCCGTCAAATAACGGTCCACGGCTTCATGTAGCGTGGGGAACAGTTTATTTTTCTGACCGAACAGAATATCAGGGGTTTAATTCTATTTCAGCCTCTCTGCGCTTTACCCATTCCGCCGCCATTGATTTTTTACTGAACGTTCGGCTTTCGGTAAAATTCGGATAGCCGTTTTTTCGGATACGGATAACCGCCCGATAGACGGTTGTACCGGAAGGATTGATGCGTTTTGAGATTGTGCCCATGCCACCATTTCCAATGTTTAAAATTATGGTGGCAGTATGGTACACGCTAAAACGCAAAATTGGTTAAAAATATACTAAATAGACTAGAATAATCAGTATGGAAAAATTACGAAATTCCGT
>BNJT01001780.1_pt1 | contig 38132 bp, 50 predicted proteins | sample 8540491 | NCBI WGS metagenome assembly BNJT01 (sample SAMD00202455, study PRJDB9452) | human saliva metagenome | host: Homo sapiens | reverse complement strand
TTTAAAATATTAGTTAATATATTACTTATAAATTTTATAATAATACTTACACTAATATATATTAGTATATTAATGTGCTTTATGCAATCATTTATCTAAACTTCTTAAAATTATGCTACCACCTTATATAATAATGTTATCAAAAAAAAAGAGAGAACTCAAAATCGTGATTTCATAGAAATCGATTTTATCGAGTCACCTGCAGATTATTAGATATCTAAAAAGCTTTTATAAAGCGAATTTTGAGATATCAATAAAACTCCCACTGCGTCTATGAGTTCCTTATATGAACTTTGTTAAATTCTAGGGACTTTTGAGGGCATCATCACTATATTATCTTTCCTTTGTCAAACAATGCCATCTTTCATCTCGAATAAACACGATCGCATTTTCTCAATCATCCACTATTATCATGTGTTACCATAATAATTGATTTGTTTTCTTTACACTCTTTTGAAAGTACAATCTACGACTTCAAACGCTCGGTATCTGAATCAAGACCTGCTGTAGGTTCATCAGCTAAGATGATTGCCGGATTATTGTAAAGTCGGGCCCGAGCACAGCTAATCGTTGTCGTTCACCGCCTGATAAGTCTTTCGGTAATTTATTTCTAAACGATCTATTCCTAATTCTTTAAAAGAGATTTGACTTGAAGTTTTTGTCTTTTCCTTATTTATTCTATCAACTAATTCTAACTGTTGTTTTGCAGTTAAAATGGAACTAAATTAGATGCCTGTAGAACAAATCCAATATCGTTAAATCGTAACTTTGACCTTTCTTTCTCAGACAAATTAGTATATTCTTTCCATTAATAATTATTTGACCTTTAGAGGAGTTTGAAACCCAGCTAAAGTTAAGAAAGTTGATTTACCTGAACCAGATGGACCGATAATCGCAATAAATTTACCTTTCTATTTTTAAAATTAGTTTCTTTCAGAGCTTCTATTTTTATTTCCATCCTGATATGATTTAGTACATTTATAAATTTAATACATTCATATGACACCTATCCTATTGCTTTTTATCGAATAATTTTCTAATAGCTAATAATTAGTCCAAACGTTAAAATCTGAGCACTATAACCAGGTAATTCATTAATAAAATCAGCTATACTAACTTTTGAAAATAGAACTGTCGTAATCCTTTAATTCTCCTTTTACTACGAAAGCATTAATCATAGGATTATCAGTATTACTACACCATATTTCAAAACTTGAAAATCATTTATATTCATATATACTAGAGGCGCAACATTAAATATTTGAACTCTTCGCAGTTTTAGAAACTGTAACCATTTGACTAAAAGCTTCAACATTATCTGCAGATAAAGATTTTTATCTGATAATTTTAGATTAGATAAACCAATAGTTTTATTTGCTTCAAGAAAGCAATACCGTATCCATAGCCTCCAATGATACGACTGAAAGAAGATCTGCCTGGATCTATCAATCCAAAAGCTGATCCAGATAAGAAAAATACGTAGATAAGAAACCAGGGTAAGTAATCCCACTACTATCAGACTATACCTGAGCTAGCATCTTTTATCGCCAATGAAGCTAAAAACATTTTCTTAAAACCATAAAATTTTTGTTCATAAATGGCAATAATGCATTACACTAAGCATATGAAGAAAACTTGTAAAGTACGGAATGTCATCTTCTTCTTGTAATTTTTGTAAAGCTGTAGACATTTTATCTTGGTTGGGCTTTAGATTTTGGTTCAACTGAAAGTTGGATAACTCGTTCTGGGAATTCCATTGATTCCAAGAATAACTTCTCTGTTTTTCTCGTCACAAAGTGTGTCCCCAGTAGTAGTATCTAAGATGACCAACAGCTGCAGCGATGTCCACCAGCGTAAACTTCAGACGATTTCGTTACGAGTGTTATGCGTGCATTTGTAGGATACGTCCTACACGTCTACGCGTTTACCTTTAGTTGAGTTTTAACGTATGAAACTAGATGATAAGATACCCTGAGTACACACGGAAGAAAGTAAGTTTCCTACGAACGGGGTCAGTCATAACTTTGAAAGCTAATGCTGAATGGCTTCATCAGAAGAGTGTCTTTCTACTTTTCATCAGTGTTTCGACCGATACTCAATAGCTGGTACGCCCAATGAGATGGGGTATTCTACTACTGACTCAGTACTGGTTGTAAAATTCCCTTTATATTTGAAGGTCATCCACATACTATGGGAAGAATTCTACAGATAATGTAGCTTTATTGAATCGCAGCTTAAGCTCACAATTGAAATTTCTTCTCCACCTAAGTATTTTTCCATTTTAGTCTTCATCGAATTCTGCAAGCTAGCTTGGATAAGTTTTCATGGTGGCCTTCAGTCAGACTGGTATTCAGCTGATTTCTTTAACAACAAGATTTTCCCTTGGCTACTACCTTCTGTTGTAATAGCTTCTATTTCCTCAACAAGATCAATTACACTCTTCGAATAAATCTTCAGCTCCGTAATTGAAGTTGAATTGGGTGTGTGTTAGCTTGTAATCTGTCGGGATTGTTCCTACAGAGTATAGGAAGTCAGGCCCTGTTTTATCCATTTTGTTTACGAATACGACATGAGGAACTCCATGTTGTAGCCGACGCCAAACAAGGTTTCTGTTTGTGGTTCAACACCTGATTGCGCATCTAATATCAAGCACGATCCATCAAGTACACGAAGTGAACGTCAACTCAACTGTGAAGCTCCATGTGTCCTGTGTGTATCGATGATGTTGATACGGGTGGTTTTTCATTGAGCAGTTGTTGCAGCAGATGTGAGCAGGATACCACGTTCTTGTTCTCTGTTCCATCCAGTCCATTTGGTGAGTTACCACGAGTATTCCGATTTTGTGGATTTTCCCAGTGTAGAACAAAATACGCTCTGTTGCAGTAGTTTTACCTGCGTCGATGTGAGCTACGATACCGATATTACGAGTATCTTTTAAAGAAAATGCCTCTAGTCATGAGTCAATTTTCCTTTCATAAATTTTTAAATGTTTGAGAATTTCCATCTTTTATAGTGAAAATCTGCTATAAACAGCTCTGATATTCACCCTATAATTACTTCAACGATAGTGAGCAAATGCTTTGCTATTTCCAGCCATTTTGTGAGTATCTTCTACGTTTCAACAGCCGAAACCAGTGTTATTTTGGTTGCGTCTAAAATTTCATTAGCCAAACGTTGTTCCATAGTTTTTCCCTAAACGAGAAGAAGTTAGACCAACCAACGTAGACCCATCAGAAGTTCTTTCTTTCAGCACGTACTTCTACCGGTACTTGGCAGTTAGAACCACCAACACGGACGAGCACGAACTTCAAGAACTGGCATAATGTTGTTTAATGCTTCCTTCGAAAACTTCCATAGCCTCACGTCCCGATTTTTCTTTAATTAAATCAAATGCAGAATATAAAATTTCTTTGAGCTGTACCGCGTACCCATCTAGGCATTAATTTGTTAATCAATTTTGTAACACCTTTGACGTTACAATTGGATCTGGCAAACGTCACGTTTTGCACTCGACCTTTGCTGCGCATAGTGTCTGGCCTCCTTTCTACGAATTCTTTTATCAAAATAATCTTATATTATTATCTCTTTTGCCTGTTTGTGACACGTATAGTGAATCAGTCCTTGTTTACGGTCAGTTAACTCCTGCAGTATCTAAAGCTCCACGGATGATGTGGTAACGTACCCCTGGTAAGTCTTTTTACACGTCCTCCACGAATAAGCATACACACCGTGTTCTTGTAGGCTGTGTCGATACCTGGAGCATATGCTGCCACTTTCGATTTGGCTTTGATAAACGAACACGTGCACATTTTACGTGCAGTTGAGTTAGGTTTCTTTAGGTGTCATAGTCCCAACACGAGCACAAACCCACAGCTTTTTGTGTGAAGAAATGTTAGTTTCTTTCTTTCTTTGGAGAGTTGTAACCTTTGTTAAGCGCTGTGAACTCTGATTTTGATACTCCTTTGATTTACGAGGTGCGAAACAATTGCTAATAGCTGGCATTTTTCGACTCTCCTCCTTCCCTCGTTTTATTTGTGAATCAATGAACAGGTGTATCACATTTTTAAATTTTTATAAGCCTCAGCATGGCTTTACACAGAGTGCCGTAACACTCACGTACTACATAATGTTCCACTTTTATTCTCCTTGCCAACACTTTTAAAATTTTTATATCTCACTTGGCATATTATCATATTCCTATTTTCACACTTAACCAGGTGTGTATCATTTTATAATATAAATAAACACTTCCAGGTGTGCTGTCACAATAGTACTTTTAATAAAACTATTCCAGGTGTTTCATTCCTACTTTTAAAAATTATATATAGAAATAATTAAATTTACACTTGTTGATTAAAACTGATTACAAGTATAATATAATTATAGACATCGATTGAGGGATAGTTTATGATAAAAATTAAAAATCTTACTGTGAAATTTGATACAAAGTATGCAGTTGATAATTTGAGTTTTCACTATTAATGATGGAGAAATATTTGTCTTATCGGACATAATTGAGCTGGTAAGTCTACTACAATCAAATCTTAGTTAGTATATTAGAAACCTACTAGGAGAGATTTATTTTAATGACCTACTTCTATAATAGATTAGAATGTAAAGCAAATTGATATGTGCCCGATTCACCTGATATGTTTCTTACATTATCAGCCTTTGAATATTGGTCATTAGTCGCCAGCATATATGAAATTGATAATAAGATAAGAGATGATATTCTTAGTAAATACTGCAAATTATTTAATATGGTAGGTAAGTTGAGCATCAAGAAATTAGTTCTTTTTCTCACGGTATGCGACAAAAAGTATTCGTAATTGGTGCCTATTATCAGAACCTAAGTTTTTGGATTATGGATGAACCAATGACAGGATTGTATCCATAAGCTGCATTTTGACTTGAAAAATTTGATGAAAGAAATATGCCTCAAAAAGGGAAAATAGTGTTCTATTCTCTACTCATGTCTTGGAGGTCGCTGAACACCTAGTGCGATAGAATAGGCATCCTCAGCAAGGGAAAACTAGTTTTTATCGGTACTCTTAATGAACTTAAAGAAAAATTTTGAGGAGATAATTTAGTATGAAAATTTATCTTATTATAGTAAAAATTCAATTCAAATATTTTAGGTGGTGATTAAACATGAGATTCAATGTAATGAAGGAAATTATTCTTAACGAATCTTCTTTATAGTTTCCTCCACAAAGAAATAAATATAGAAAGAAATTCAGTGGAAAAAGTGATATAAGATATGTTTTTAGAAATATATTAATGATGAATCAATTTCTTAAATATTTTATTTGTATTTTTCAATATTTTCTCGTGGTTTTAACTTTCTGATCGGGTATAGCGAGGTATACTTTTCTTTATTTTATTAATGGTGTTTATTCAAATTTCTAAATAATTTCTACCAATATGTTTTATGAAAGTGATGATACATTGGCAATTCATTCATTTACATCAGTTACAGGGCTGAGATATTCTCTAGTAAATTGTTCACTCCTACTTTCACTAGTTATAAGTAATTTTTATTCCATTAATAGTTATAAACTCTGATTATTGGATTAAATGCAGAGCTCTCAACTCAAAAATCTTTTATTCGTATTAGTATATAGTTTCTGCATTTATCATTACTTAATATGTCTCCTATTATGACACTACTTCATTTATTACTTAGTATCCCAAATTTCAAGAAGAATAAAGGGAAAGTTAATGCAGCCACAATCTTGATTGCACTGATAGTTTTTAGCGGGGAATATTTGATTTTGCCTCATACTTTATAAAAATATTGGTTCTCGAATACAAAAGGAGATTTATTTTAAATATACTCGTGTTAGATATTCTCAAAAGACTTATACTTATTTAATAATAACTATAATCCTAGTAGTTATCTCTTTCTTTCACTTATGTATCTCGTAGTAAAAACACGTGAAAAGACTTATATAGAATATCTGCAATACATACACATCTAGTTCTCAAAACTGTAAAAATTAAAGAGAAAAACTAATAGTACATCAACTACGCTCATCGTCTAAACTAATTAAGAGAAATGCTAAACTATTGTTAAACAGTACAATTTCAACAACTGTATTTACTTAATCTTCTTATCACGCTTGGTATATTTGTAATTCCAATTATAGAAATTAGAAAGCACGGAGGCATTACACTACCACTTATATTCTATCCAGTAGCTATGACTATAGGATTTACGTTAGCATTATACATTAATTCTAATCCTATGAATTTTACAAGTATAGCAATATCACTAGAAAAACAAGATTACTATTTTTTAAAATCTCTTCCATTAGATTTTAAAAATACCTAAAAATCAAATTAGCAATCGCCACTTGTTTACAACTTGGCTTTTTGGATTATTTGCTCTGATTATGATGTTAGTTATAACTAAAACACCAATCTTATTAGCAATTGTAACAATAATATCTTATATTGTTTCAAGTCTTGTCTTTTCTTTCTATAGTTATACAAGCGACTATAAAAATTATATCTAAATTGGAACACTATCACAGATTTAGCTTAATCGTAGTTCGATAAATCAAGTCCTATTAACTATTTTAGCTTTCGGAGCTATTTTTATTATTAGTACTACTTAATATAGCGACATTTTTCTTAATTGCTATGGTTCCATCATCAGCAAAATATAGTAGGAATAATATATCTCTAATACTAATTATATTGTTGATTCTTGCAACAAGAAAATTAAGAAAAATGTTTTGATAAACTATATTCATAATAGAGTGAGTGACTCAAAAATCGATTTTGAGTCACTTACGTTTTATATTTTATTCTATTCCCCTATAATAATCACTGTCTATTTTTCTATAAGGAGCTATATCCTGAACATATTCTAATACTCCTTGAAATTCACCGTTTTTCGTCATAAACACCCGCATAAGTAACATGAACAAACTTCCCTCTTGATTCTGATTTAAACCACATTTCATACTTATCTTTTTTTCTTTCTCGCAAGTTTTTCATTATAGTTTTAACTTTTTCTAGGTACTTAGGTGGATGACATAGTTCTACATTTCTACCTACTTGTCCTGGCGTACGTTTAAATATCATTTCTTCTTCTGAGTAATGATTATTATAATATTGGAAGATTTCCTCTTTATTCACAAAAGGTAATCTCCATTGGCAGATGATTCAATATCAAATCAATTTGATTTAATGACAGATAACCATTTCCGATTTTCTGAGGTGTATCCCTATTGAAAGTCTCTTCTTTAACTCCTTTTTGGTTTATAGGTACAGTAAATTCTCCTTCAGGAGTTTGAATAACTTTCAGTCATCTCACTTTGTGTAACTTCTATAACTTCACTATCATCTACAGTTCTTGTATTCTCAAAATCTTCTATGAGGAATCCATTCTTCTTGAGGGCGAATTATTGCATAACCGTAAGCATCGCTATCTTTGTAGCAATACTCAACCAATCGTCTTGAGTAAATGTTTCTAATAATATCATCAGAAGAATCGACTCTTCTTTAAAGATCATTTCCTCAAATTCTTTAACAAAAACTTCAAATTTTTCTTTCACAACCTCTATCTCTGCATTAGGTAGTTTTTCCGCTTCTTCTTTAGCAAGTTTGAATAACTCTCTTATTTCATCATCAACACCCCACATAACCTTAGGTGGTGCATCATGACCATATTTCTCCATTATAGGAAACATCAGTTCTTCTTACGTTTGTAATGAATATCAAATTGACCTAATAGTTGTAACTGACGTAGCAATCCTTTTTAAAACTGCTTCTTTAGTTTCACCTTTTCATCTAACTTTTGTATAGTTATCTATAATTCGTCGAACTCGTATTATTGCTGCTCTTAAGGGCTAAATTCTCTTGTTTTAAACACTTGAACAGGATGTCCTGATGCTCACTATCTTCAACTTCAACATTTTTATCGCACCTTTAAATAGATTAGCATGTACGTTACATAATTTTCATAACATCCTCAAAAAGTCACACCAGAATCTGAATTCATAAGTTCATGCTCCATTAAAGAAACTCAATAGCAGATACTCCAGAAAAATGCTCATCAAATTCAGCTTGTACTGACTCTGCAGATTCTCCATTATGAAGTCGTAATAGTATATCTCTTAAAACTTCAATTTCTTGTAGCCATTAGTCTACCCCTACTACTTCATACCCATTAGCTTCTAATGTAGCAACAATTGTTTCAAGTTTAATTCCTGCCAACTTCGAACCCATTTTTAGCGAAGTCTTTCTCCTACAGTATTTCTATAATTGGGTTAGCTAGTGGTTTAAATCCAAGATCAACCAAAATATCCAACACTTCTGGATGTTTATCAACAACTTGTGCAACTGGTATACTTACATCAATAATATTATCCATTTCTCATTCCCTCACTGCTTTATATTAATACTATAATTATATCATAAGCCATTGATAATCGCTATCAAATTAAAATATTGAAAATAAAAAAGGTGTAACTTAGACATCTCTTCCTATGTTGTCACCTTTAATATTTTTGTAAGTTCTTATAAATTATTTCTCCACCAAGAAGTTTTTCTACATCTTCTTGTTTGATATAATCACTGCTACCGCTTCTTCGATTAAGTAATTATAGTTAGTTAAAGTATGATACTCTACTTTATCAGCTGAAAAGGCATCTTGTGCTTTCTTAAGTTCATAACCAAATATCGCCACAACACTCCAGAACTATTGCACCAGCTTCTTCTAACGCTTTAGCTACTTTTAATGAAGATAATCCCAGTTGAAATTAAGTCTCTCAATAATAACAACTTTTTGTCCTTCTAGTAATCTACCTTCGATTTGATTTGTTTTTCCCATGTTTTTAGCTGAATCTCTCACGTAAATCATAGGTAAATCCAGTACTTCACTTACCCACGCAGCGTGTGGAATACCTGCTGTAGCTGTACCAGCAACTACTCTACTCTGGGAATTTAGCTTTAATTACTTCACTCATACCAGCTGCTATTTCACGACGAATCGCAGGGTATGACATTGTAATTCTGTTATCACAGTAAATTGGTGATTTAATTCCAGATGTCCAAGTGAAATAACTCATTTTGGTCTTAATGCCACTGCTTCAATATCTAATAAGTGTTTTGCTATTTTTCTTTCTAATGCCATGTTCTTCTCCTTTATATTATCTGTATATTTTTATTTTACGAATTGACTTTTTATTAGTTTATAAACTTCAAGTGGATTTTCTGATTTAGTTATAGAACGCCCAACCACGATGTGTGTACTTCCTTCTTCGTTAGCAACAGTTGGAGTTGCTACACGTTTTTGATCTCCTACTTCATCTGTTTCTAATCTTATTCCTGGAGTTACTTTTAAGAAGTCATCTCCACAGTTTTCTCGAATAAATCTTGCTTCCCAAACTGATGAAACTACTCCATCAAGCCCTGCTCTTTTAGCTAGTTTAGCATAATTTATTACACTCTCTTCTAGAGATACAGCAATTAGTTGCTCTTCTTTCATCGCTTCTTCTGATGTTGAAGTTAATTGTGTTATCGCTATTACATTAGTATCCACACTACCACCATCAATCATCCCTCGTTTTGCTGCTTTTAGCATTTCATAGCCACCTGCCGCATGTACAGTAAGAATATCAACTTTGAATTGCGCTAATCCTTTTGTCGCACCATAAACTGTATTGGGAATATCATGTAATTTAAGATCTAAGAATATCTTGTGTCCTAATTCTTTAATTTTTTCAATAACAACAGGTCCATTTTGTAGGTATAATTCCATCCCTATTTTTACAAATAATTTTTCTTCACCAAATTTTTCTAAAAAATTTAAAGTATGTTCCAAAGTTGGAAAATCTAACGCTATTATTACATCTTTATTCATAATATTTCTCCTTTTTATTTATATGCACGACCACGAAGTTCTAATATATGTTCAACTCCTAATTCATCAAGTGCCGCTTCTAACTTATCAATAATTTTCGGGCAAGCATATGGATCTGCAAAATTCGCTGTACCTACTGCTACCGCACTCGCTCCAGCTGAGATAAAGTCTATAACGTCCCACTCATCCATAATTCCTCCCATACCTATAATAGGAATGTTTACAGCTTGGCTAACCTGATAAACCATTCTTATTGCTACAGGTTTCACCGCAGGTCCAGAAAGTCCCCCAGTTACATTCGCTATAATTGGTTTTCCAGTCTTCTTATCTAGCCTTACACCTACTAAAGTATTTATCATTGTAATACCATCAGCTCCACCTTCTTCTACAGCTTTTGCCATAGCTACGATATCAGTAACATTAGGTGAAAGTTTCACATAAACAGGGACACTTGATACTTCTTTAACTTTTCTAGTTAAGTTTTTTGCTGTTTCTGGATCTGTTCCGAACTGAATCCCTCCATGTTTAACATTAGGACAAGATATATTTAATTCTAATGCATGAACATTCGGTGCTTTTACTTATATGCTCTGCTACATAAACATAGTCATCTATCTCACTTCCCGCAACATTTGCAATAATAGGAACATCATATTTTTCTAATTCTTTTAATTTAGTTTCTAATATTTCATGAACTCCAGGATTTTGTAACCCTATAGCATTTAACATACCACTAGATGTTTCAGCAACACGTGGTGTAGGATTTCCAAAACGTGGTTCTTTAGTGGCTGCCTTAATCATGATTGCTCCAAGTCTACTTAGATCATAAAAGTTAGCATACTCTAAAGCCAAATGCAAAACATCCTGATGCTGGCATTACAGGATTTTTTAAATCTAATCCCGGCAATTTTACTCGTAATCTTTCGCTCATAAATTCCTCCTATAATGCTATTTCTTTCGAATCATAAACAGGTCCATCGTAACATACACGTGAGATAGAACCATCAATTTTTTCGCAAACACATGCATAACATGCACCTACTCCACAAGCCATTCTTTCTTCTAAAGAAATATACCCCATTTTTTCTTCATCCATCTTAGTTAATGCTTTTAACATAGCAAATGGACCACAACTATAATACTTATCATAGTCAACTTCATAATTTTTTATAACATCAGTAACAAAACCTTTTTCTCCATAACTTCCATCAGCCGTAGCAACATAAGTTGTGCCAAGCTCTGCAAATTTTTCTTCATAAAACACATCTTTCACATTATTAAAACCTAAAATATGTACTGTGTTTACCCCTTGTTTTCTAAATTGCTTTGCTAACTCATATAATGGCGGAACTCCAATTCCTCCACCTACTAGCAATGCAGTTTGCCCTTTTTCTAGCGTATAAACATCATATCCTTTTCCTAATGGTCCCAATACGTCTACTAAATTACCTGCTTCTAATTCTGAGATCTTTTTAGTACCTGCTCCATCTGCTCTGTAGACCATCACAAATGTATTCTTTTCTTTATTAATTTCACAAATTGAAATTGGTCTTCTTAATAAAAACTCATAACTGTTACTAACTTTAATATTTACGAATTGTCCTGGTGTATTCATTTCTTTAACTACATCTCCTTGCAGTTCAATTCTAAATATTTTATCTGCAATTTGTTCATTACTAATTACTGTTGCTAAATAAGTATCCATCCAAATGCTCCTTCTGTAAGAAGAAGGGAAAAAATTTCCCCTTCTTCATCATTTTTTATTTTATAGTGGTAATATATCAAATGAGATTGATTCTAGTACTTTTAGTAGCGCATCTGCTGTATCTAATGATGTTAAACATACAACCTCTTGCTCACTCGCTACACGACGAATCTTGAATCCGTCTTTTGTTACATCTTTATCTTTTGAAGTAGTGTTAACTACAACATCCACATCTCCATTATATATAGCGTCAAGTACACTGTAATCACTTTGATTAATTTTTCCTACTGGCGTAACTCTTAATCCATTTTCATCTAGGTACTTAGCTGTTCCTTCTGTAGCTAATAGGTTGTATCCTAAACCGAAGAATCGTTTTGCTATATTTAATGCTTCTTCTTTATCATCGTCACTAATTGTGAATAAGATATTTCCTTGATCACTTACTTTGATTCCTGCTGCAAGAAGTCCTTTATAAAGTGATTTTTCTAGAGTTCTATCACTTCCCATTACTTCTCCAGTTGATTTCATCTCAGGTCCAAGAGTAGTATCAACATCTTTTAGTTTTTGGAAACTAAATACCGGTACTTTAGTGTATACATTCTCTGCTTCTGGTAATAATCCAGTTTCATATCCTTTAGATTTTAAAGTTTCTCCAATGATTGCTCCAGCAGCAAGTTTTGCCATTGGCACTCCTGTTATTTTACTTAAGAATGGTACAGTTCTTGAGCTTCGTGGGTTAACTTCTAGTACAAATACTTCCCCTTTACTGATTACATATTGAATATTTAATAGTCCAACAATGTTCAATCCTTTTGCTAGTTTAATTGTGTATTCTATTAACTTATCTTTTTCACCTTCTGTTAATGTTTGAGGTGGATACACTGCTATAGAGTCTCCTGAGTGAACCCCTGCTCTTTCAATGTGTTCCATAATACCTGGAATAATTACTGTTTCACCATCACTAATAGCATCTACTTCTATCTCACGTCCAACTAAGTATCTGTCAGTTAGTACTGGGTGTTCTGGCGTAAGTTTTACCGCTGTTTTCATGTAACGACGTAGTTCCGCTTCTTCATAAACTATTTCCATAGCTCGTCCACCAAGTACGTATGATGGTCTTACTAATACAGGATATCCGATTTCTTCAGCATTCTTAACTGCTGTTTCTACATCAAATGCAGTTTTTCCAAGTGGTTGTGGAATATCCAGTTTATGTAATAATTCTTCAAATTTATCTCTATCTTCCGCGTTATCGATTTCTTCTAAGGCAGTACCTAGAATTTTCACGCCATGTTTTTCTAATTTAGCTGCTAGATTAATCGCTGTTTGCCCACCGAATTGAACTACAACTCCTAATGGATTTTCATGATTAATTATCGCCATTACATCTTCTTCAGTTAGTGGCTCGAAGTACAGTTTATCAGAGATTGTAAAGTCTGTAGAAACTGTTTCTGGGTTGTTGTTAACGATGATTGCTTCATAACCTGCATCTTTAATCGCCATTACCGCATGTACTGTTGCGTAGTCGAACTCTACCCCTTGTCCGATTCGGATAGGGACCTGATCCTAGTACAACAATTTTTTCTTATCGCTAACGATTGATTCTTGCTCTTGTTCATAACTTGAGTAGAAATAAGGCGTTTCTGAAACGAACTCAGCTGCACATGTATCTACCATTTTAAATACTGGTGTTATTTTGTTTTCTTGACGAAGGTTGTAAATATCATCTTCTGTCATTCCCCATCTATGCGCAATTACCTTATCAGAGAATCCATATTTTTTAACATATTCTAGTAAATCAACATTTCCAACATTGTCTTTTAATTCATGTTCGATATCGATGATATTTTGCATTTTTTCTAAGAAGAACATGTCAATTTTTGTGATATCATGAATATCTTTTGTACTTTGTCCACGTCTTAACGCTTCTCCGATAAAGAATAATCTTTCATCTCCAGCTTGTTTAATCTTGTCAATAATTTCTTCTAATGTGAAATCATCTCCATTAGGTAATCCAAGGTGGTGCACTCCATATTCTAATGAACGGATAGCTTTTAGTAAACTTTCTTCATAAGTTCTACCCATCGCCATTACTTCACCAGTGGCTTTCATTTGTGTTCCTAGTTTTCTATCCGCGTTTTCAAATTTATCAAATGGGAAACGTGGAATTTTACTTACTACATAGTCAAGCGTTGGTTCGAAACAAGCATATGAGTTTTTGTGTAACTGGATTTATTATTTCATCAAGAGTTAATCCTACTGCAATTTTCGCTGCAATTTTCGCGATTGGATATCCTGTTGCTTTTGAAGCTAGGGCTGATGAACGTGATACCCTTGGGTTAACTTCGATAATATAGTATTTGAATGAATTTGGATCAAGTGCAAGTTGTACGTTACATCCTCCTTCAATTTTTAAAGCTCTAATAATTTTTAATGATACATTACGTAGCATGTGGTACTCTCTATCTGTTAATGTTTGAGAAGGTGCTACTACTACTGAGTCCCCGTGTGAATCCCTACAGGGTCAATGTTTTCCATGTTACATACAACAATCGCTGTATCGTTAGAGTCACGCATTACTTCGTATTCAATCTCTTTAAATCCTGCGATAGATTTTTCTAATAAACACTGAGTAACTGGTGAATAGTGTAATCCACTGCTTACGATTTCTTCTAAATCTTTCTCATCGTAACAGATACCTCCACCTGTTCCCCCCATCGTAAAGGCAGGGACGAACAATTACTGGATATCCTATTTCAGCAACGAATTCTCTCGCTTCATCTAAAGTTGTAATAATTGCTGATTCTGGAACTGGTTCATTAAGTTCATTCATAAGGTCACGGAATAATTCTCTATCCTCTGCTTGTTCAATCGAGCTTAATTTTGTCCCTAGTAATTCAACTCCATATTTATCTAAAATCCCACTTTTGTGAAGTTCAACCGCAAGGTTAAGACCTACTTGTCCTCCTAATGTTGGAAGTAGTGCATCAGGTCTTTCTTTTCGAATGATTTTACTTACAAATTCAAGTGTTAATGGCTCCATATACACTTTATCAGCTATTTCTTTGTCAGTCATTATTGTCGCTGGGTTAGAGTTAACTAAGATAACTTCATATCCTTCTTCTCTTAAAGATAGACATGCTTGAGTTCCAGCATAGTCAAACTCCGCTGCTTGACCTATTGTAATTGGTCCAGATCCTATTACTAGTATTGTTTTTATATCATTACGTTTTGGCATTTTTATTCTCCTTAATTCTGCATTGATACTCTATTGTTTTTCAGGTTATTTCCTATTTGTTTTCTTTAAATTCTCTCATGTAATCTATAAACTGATCGAATAAGTAGTTAGGATCGTGCGGTCCTGGTGATGCTTCTGGGTGATATTGTACTGAAAATACTGGGTATTTTTTGTGACGTACCCCTTCACATGTTTTATCATTTACTGATAGGTGTGTAAGCTCTAAGTCTGTATCTTTTAGTGAGTCGATATCTACACTGAAACCATGGTTTTGTGAAGTAATATCAACTTTTCCAGTAATCAAGTTTTTTACTGGGTGGTTAGCTCCACGGTGACCGAATTTAAGTTTGTATGTTTTCGCTCCACATGCTAATGAAATAAGTTGATGTCCCATACAAATTCCAAAAATTGGAATTTTAGCACTCTTCTTTAAGCATCTCGATTGTTTCTGGTACATCTTCTGGATCCCACAGGTCCATTACTTAACATAATTCCATCCGGATTAAGTCTGAAAATTTCCGCAGCAGTTACATTAGTGAGGAACTACAACGATATCACAATTACGTTCATTTAATTCTCTTAGGATTCCTGATTTCATACCGAAGTCTACTAGTACTACTCTATATCCATTTCCTGAAGATAAGAAAGCTTTTTGAGTTGAAACTTGTTCAATTTGGTTCGTTGGTAAATCAGTTTTTCTAAGATTTTCTAATTGCTCTTCTGGATCCATGCAAAGGTCAGTAATTATTCCTTTGATTGTACCGTGTTCTCTTATTTTTCTTGTTAAACTACGTGTATCGATTCCAGAAATCCCAGGGAATGTTAAGTTCTTTTTAGCACTTCATCTAAACTGTACTCTGTTCTAAAAGTTAGAAGGTTTTTTTACAAACTTCCCTAACAATAAGTCCTTTAATACTAGGATTAATTGTTTCAAAATCGTCTCTATTGATTCCATAGTTTCCGATTAATGGATAAGTAAATGTTACTATTTGTCCATTGTATGATGCATCAGAAAGTGTTTCTTGGTATCCTGTCATACCCGTGTTAAATACTACTCTCCCGCTAATGCTCTGTTAGCACCAAATCCATATCCTTTATATACTGTTCCATCTTCTAAAATTAATTGTCTATCGTAACTGTACATCTTTGTTCTCTCTTTCTAAGTTTTTTATTTTTTAAACTTCAAATACTTCACTATCTTTGTATGCAACTTGACCTTCACATAATGTTAATACTGGTATTCCGTATATTTCTTCTCCAACATAAGGTGTGTTTCTACCTTTTGATAAGAATTTTTCCGGATCAATTTTTAGTGATTTTTCTAAGTCAATTACTACTAAATCTGCAAATCCACCCTCTTCTAAACGTCCATATGGTAGGTCGAAAGTATCTGCAACTTTTTCAGTCATTAGTTTAACTAGTAAGTCTAGTGAGAATACTCCAGTTTTTACAAATTTCGTATAAAGTTGACTGAATGCTGTTTCACTTCCTACAATTCCAAATGCAGCATTTCTCATTGATAAATCTTTTTCGTGAGTTGCATGTGGTGCGTGGTCTGTCGCTATTACATCGATTGTTCCATCTAATAGACCTGCGATAAGAGCATTTCTATCTTCACGTGCTCTTAGCGGCGGATTCATCTTCCACATTCCGTTATCTTCTGGAATATCCATTTCATCACTTATTAGGTGGTGAGGACATACTTCACAAGTTACTTTAATTCCTGCTGCCTTCGCTTCTCTTACTACCCTAACTGATTCTTTAGTAGATACGTGACAAACATGGTAGTGACATCCTGCTGCTTCAGCTAAAAGAACATCACGTGCAATCTGAACACTCTCACATACTGAAGGAATTCCTGGTAAGTCTAATTCACGACTTCTACGTCCACAGTGCATACATCCACCGCGGATTAATGAATTATCTTCACAGTGAGCTACGATTGCTTTATTTTAATTTAGCAGCAACCATCATTGATTCATACATCATATTAGCATCCTGTACTCCTCTACCGTCATCACTAAAGGCAAACACATGCTCAGCTAATTCTTCGAAATCAGCATATTCTTTTCCTTCTTCTACCTTTGTTATACCCCAAAAGGAATCGCTCTGATTACTGAATCACGTTCAATAATGTTCTAATTGTAATTTTTAAATTCTCATAGCTAGTCTGGTACCGGATTTAAGTTCAGTATAGGCATCGCTGTAGTGAATCCACCACGATGCTAGCTGCTTTTGAAGCATGATAAATGTTTTCTTTGTATTCAAACCCTGGCTCTTCCAGTGTACGTGAACATCTATAAATCCTGGTAGAAACGAAATTTCCCTTCTAAATCTAGTACCCTAGCTCCATTTTCGATGTTCTCAGAGATTTTTACGATTTTTATATATCGACTCATATCTCTTTTCCTACACAATACACCATTTTCTAAAAATTTTACCGTAAAAGTGAACATATGCTTCTCCTTTATAAGTTATTATCTTTAATTATTTTCTATCATTGCCTGTCTCATGAATATTCCAGTCATCTGTTCAAAGATTACTCGATTTAGGTGCTTCCACTAGTTCCGAAGCTATTTCATATCTCTATTAACGGTGTCTGGATGCATCACTATTGCAGATTCTTTTAAGCTTCATAGCGATCTTTAGTTAATCCAAAAGTTATTATGGTATTCATCTTTACTTATCCCATCTTTTAGAGTCATGTCTTTCATGTTGAACTCTTAGCAACATACAAACATCAACTTCTCGCAACTACTTTTATCAGTCTACTACTTCTCCAAGTGTCTCGTCTTTTGAAGATATCAGGACAAACAAATCTTTACCTTGCGCCTAATCTAGTAAGCATGTTGTAATTACTTCTTGCCACTGAGAATAATATCCCCTGCGATAATTACATTAAGATTTTCGAACGTTCCGAACTTCACGTACATTGTCATTAAATCAAGCAAACATTGACTTGGGTGTTCGCCATCTACCATCTCCTCCGCTTAAAATCGGAATATTTAAATTAGTCGTCATCAGGTAAGCGTCTTGACCATGTCTAATAACCAACATGTTACAACCTAACATTTAACGTTTTACAAGTATCGTATAAAGTGTTTCACCTTTATTTACTGACTGATGTTGCAGCCTCGAAGTTTATAACATTTAATCTATGTTTGTGCTCAGCAACCTCAAAACTATGTTTTCTGTTCTAGTTGAGTTTCTCAAAAGAATAGGTTCGCTACAGACGTATCTTCTTGGCTCCACCTGCTTACCATTTTTCAGTCTCTAGAGCTCTTTCCATCAGTTGATAAACTTCTTCATTTGTTAAGTCTGCATATTTTACTATATTTATCATAGTACTTCCATTTTGTATAAAAATACCAGTATCCATTTGGCTACAGGTGTGACTGTTCATCAACTATTAAATTCAAGTTATTATCTGGGCATAGTTATACTTAATATAGCTATACCAAATAAAGTATAAACTTTAAATCAACTCCTTTGTTAGCCTCTCTGACTACCTTAAAAAGATTTTATACTTTAAATTAATAATATTTCTTCAACATCATCTACTTCATTTAAATGAACTTTTACATTTTCTTTTCTTGAAGTAGGAATATCCAATACGATCCGCTCTAATTGCAGTTCTCTATGTCCCCTATCTACAAGAATAGCAAGTCGTATTGCTTTTTGGACGATTCTGCATCCATTATGGCATCTATCGCTGCTCTATACAGTTCTTCCTGTATAAAGAACATCATCTACAATAATTACAACTTTGTTTGTCAAATCAAGTTTAAACGTGGAACTTTTATTTCAGGTTCGGCACTGCTATTTTCTAAATCATCACGATAGAATTTTATATCAAGTGTTTCTACCGGAATATTAGTATTTTCAATTTCTTTGGATGTTTTAATCTTTTGGCGATATGAACTCCTCTAGTTTGAATACCTACCAAGACTATCCAGCATCTAATTTATTTTGTTCGATAATTTTCATCTGCAATTCTAGTAACTCATTCTGAGAAATCATTGCTTTCATCGAAAAGAATTACGTCATACTTCACCTCATAGCCTACCTATTGGAGCAGGACAGCATAAATAAACTTGGTTTTCCAATTAATAAATCTTTGTTGACCTCTCTGGATCATAGGCTAAAGATGTGTTATTCAAATTATCAATATTATATACCATAATAAGAGATTTGTTAAATTCCATATCGTGACTCACCATAATTAGTATACCAGGATATTTCTTTAATATCTTCTCACCGCTTCTATCGCAACTACATCTAAAAAGTTAGTTATCTCATCTAATAAACAGTACATCTGTTTCTTTCTAAAAAGTAAACTCACGAAATAAAGTTTTAACTTTCTCCCTTTGCTTAAGACTTTCTATCTTTTATTGATATCATCACCTCTAAAAATTTAGTAAAAGCTTAGTATATTTCTAAGTTCAATATCATCTAGTGTAGTAGATTCTTTCTACAAATTCAAACAATGTTTTTCTTCTTTAAAAATATCAAAGTTATTTTGTTCAAAAATATGCTACTTGTAAAAGAACAAGGAATAGACTTTTTTCATATTTTTAGAAAAGTAGTTTTCCCTGAACCGTTTTTTTCCTTTTAATTAAAATCTTATCTCCACTAGCAAAAAGTAAAACCAGGTGATGTCCAAAGAAATTTCCCATCTATTTCACAGCTTTTCTCTCAATACAAAAACTCTTGCTATGAGCTTTTCTCAAATATTTCTAGAAAATTCAATATCATACTTTATCTTTTAACGGCTTAGGGTTTAATATTAGCTCTGTAACTTATCTTCTTGTCTTGATATTTTTTCTGTAATCTCTTTTGATTTTTTGAAATTTTATTTTTACACTTATAATTCTATAATCTGATCCACTCATGTTCTTTTGGCTTTCCAGATTTTTCCTGTTCCTCTTTCATCTCTTGGATGCTTTTCTTTATCTTCTTAGCTTTCTTTATTGTACTTTTGTAGTTCAGCTTCATACTCAGCAGTTTTCAATTTCTTCTTGAAACTTGTACCATGATAATTCTCCCATTAAATTCTCTCACAGTATTATTTTCAATTATCCATAACTTAGTACAAACATTATTTAGAAAATTTCTATCGATGACTAATACAAAAAGTCGCTGGAGTTCTTTTTATAAGATTAGCTATTTTGTTAGCATTATTATAATCTAAGTATGTTGATGGTTCATCTAGTAAATATAGTTCAACATTTGATAATAAACTACTTCTAATCTTGTTTACAACAACTTCTCCCCCACTCTTTTTAAGAAGAGAATTTCTCCAAATTCTAAAAACTCTGATGAAATGTTATTTTCATCTTTTGAGAAAGTCATCTATATTTTTAACAGAGTTGTCTTCCCTGAACCATTTTTTTCCCTATTAAACCAATAATATCACCAGTATTTATACTCAATTTTTTCAATTTTTAAATAATATCTTCCCTTGTTTTTCAAACTCTATGTTTTTAATATTTTAATATTTGCATACATTAACTCCTTTTTAATAAAAATCTCTATTAATCTAATGTATCCATGCTCCCACCCCTGAATTGAGTTTTTACTTAGTGTCTATTTTACTCATATTATATCAAAAATAAAAATAATTGAAAACATTTTCTTTAATAATTTCTCTATTTATTAAAAATATTTTAGTGCTATAATTGTATTTATAATTAATAAAAAGTAATCTGAGGTTTTTATGATTGAAAAAATTATACAAGATGAACTTGAAAAATTTTATCCAGAAATGATTGAACTTCGTCGCTATATGCATATGCATCCCGAAGTTTCATTTAACGAAAAAAATACAGCGAGATTCATTAAAGAATATTTAGAAAAATTGGTATTACTGATATTAAAAACAAACGTCGGGCTTAAATGGTGTAGTTGCAAGAATAAAAGGACAAGATTCTTCAAAAGACAATCGCTTTTCGAGCAGACTTTGATGCTCTACCTATAAAATGATGCAAAAGATACTCCTTATAAATCTACAATCCTAATGCAATGCATGCTTGTGGGCATGATGGACATACAACAGCATTACTTGCAACGTGTAAAGTTCTAATGGATCATCAAAAAGAACTACCACGCGATGTTGTCGCAGTTTTCCAATATGGAGAAGAACAAGCTCCAGGTGGAGCAAAACCTATGATAGATGCTGGTTGCTTACAAGGGGATTGATGCAATATTCGGTGCCCATCTTTGGACACCACTTCCACTTGGAACTTTAGGATATAGTTATAGTGAACTGTGCGGCTGCCGATAGATTCGAAGTGAAAAATCAACAGCTAAGGAAAAATGCAAATATTATTGCTGCAGAATTTGTTAGTATGACTCAACAAATAGTTTCACGATTTTGCTAAACCAAGAGAAACACTAGTTATCACTTTGGGAAAAACTTGAAAGTTCTGTTAAAGAAGCAAGTATTACTGGAACTATTAGACATTTCAATAAAGAACTTCATAAAAATGGTACTAGACTAAACTTCAAAACCTTATGTAAAGCTCTAGAAAATGAATATTCTGACACTAATATAGAATTTATCTACTACGGAGGTTATCCACCACTTATAAATCACAAAAAGGAACAGTAGAAATACAAAAAAAGCAACCTCTAAGATTCTTCCAGATATTAAACAGTTGGAAATTGAACCGTTAATGATTGGCGAAGATTTTGCATATTATGTTGAAGAAGTTCCTGGAGCATTCTTCTTAATTGGTGCAGGAAATTCTACCTTCGCTAAGTATCCACACCACCACCCAAATTTCGATTTTGAAGAAGAAGTAATGAAACAAACAGCTTCAATATTCTTAACACTAGCATTTGATTCCGCTAATGTAATAAAATAATCTTAAGGGGGAACAATAGATATGCATACATATTTAGTTAATATTTTTGGTAAAGGTGGACACGGAGCTGAACCTCATGAAGCCATCGATACAACAGTTATCGCTGGGGAATTTGTAAGAAAAACTACAAAATATAAAAATATAGAAATAATATCTGTAAAAAGTGGAGATGCTTTTTAATGTAATCTCTGGTAAGGCAGAAATTAATATAAAAAACAGATAATTTAGAACAGTTAAAAACAATACTATCTTCACTGCTTATATATTACGGTGAGCAGACTAGGTTTGATATTGATGATATGTAAAAAGAGAACCACATGAGTTCTCTTTTTACATATTAATCAGCTTTTTCTTAGTCTTAATGCAACTGCTGCAATAATTAATCCTATTATTACAGTTGACTGTGATGATGTACCTGTATTAGGTAATGTTTTTAGTTTCTTTAGCAATAACTTTATTTTCTTTTGAATCTAATAATACTGGTACTTTCACATCTTCTTTTCATTAGATTTAGAAAGTTACCATATTTTTCTTTAAGTGGCAGATTCTCTTTATGTGTATTTTTCTTTAGCTGTTGTACCCAATTTAGGTTCTTCAATATTCTTATCAGTTGGAATCTCATATTTTGATTTTCCGGTTGAATTAATGACTCACCTTTTTACTTCAGTAGGTCTCAGATTTTGCTACATTCTCTAATTCTTTTAATAAAATTTCCCTAACGTTAACTTTGCCTTTTTCAATCTCATCTCTTAATAATTTCTTCTATCTTACTTTCTATCTACTTCATACTTAGTAACTTTATTATCTATATTAAAATATGCTTTCAGCTGCTTTTTAATTTCTCAGAAGTACTAGTAATAACTTCAAAATTAAGTTTATCTAGCTTTCTTTAAAGTCTTTTCTGTTAAGTTCAATTAACCACTCAAATACAGCCTTTACCTTGTTTAGATATTACATCTATTGTCTGAACTGAAGTTGGAGCAATAGCACCTACCCTTGATTCAATAATTTTAACTCTGTCTGAATTTTTGTCAAATCACTTTCATTAGGATTAAGTACCGTTTCAGTAAGTTTATATACTCATTTTTCTGGAGTTTTAGCAATTAATTTATGTCCTAATTCGAAATCAAATTTTTAATCACATCTTTCGATACATTCTCAAACACTTTATTTAATTCATCTATATTATCTGACATATATATTTTTTTTAGTCGCTAACTTCTCTAGAAGACGCTTGACGAATTCTTTTTCTTTTTATATTCTTCTCCAAAATTTATGAAACCAATTGGATATATATCGTACTTACCTTTAAAAGCTTTCTTTCAAATGCACTGCTGCATTAGCATATCGTGCTGATTCTCCATGTCTTCTCATTAAATAGTTTGTTATCATCTTCTCGTTTACCAGCACCTGAATTCCATCTGTCATGCAATATTATTGATTTATTTTGGCATTAGTTATAAAACTCTCATTAGCCACTCTAGCGCAGAATAGAAATTAGTACCAATAAATGGAATTAAGCTATCAATACCCTCAAATAACTTTTTGTTATCATTAGTCGATTCTACAACAAGATCCCGCACCACCTGAAAACCAACAAGATTAATCTTTTGTATTTTGAATTTTTCTAGTATGCTCTACAGTTTTCTTAGCTATCTCTTTTACTCGATCTAAGACATTAAATCATACTTAAAGAAGTATCAATAACTAGACTCACTTCATTTTTAACTTCGTATCTGTAATATCAGTTTTGTTGTTTTCTGTTAAATCTTTTAAATTTGTACTATATATTCCATCTTTTCAGAGATTTTATTAGTATCTAGTTGCAAAAGTTTCCTCGTGGTGGTAAATCACTCGACACTTTACCACGATAATAGAAGTCCATTGGTACTACACTCTATTAAAAACCAGATTTATAAAATATCTCATCATCTATTCCCATCCACTCACGAAGTTTAACTCCACTTTTATCATTGAAGAAGATTTTTACTCTCTTGAGCTTTTAATACCAGGCGCTTGACCTACGATTAATATTTTGGCTGTGCTAGTGCTGAGAAAAAGAGGTTCTATACCTTCATCTGTATATTTTTATTGTCACTATCTGTCATTATCTCTGTGGTTCATCTATCCAAATTAATCACCCTATTTATTAAATAAGTCACTTCGGAAAACCAAGGAAAAACTCATGTTACCTTACTACAATATTTAATATATCTTTCTCCAAAAGTATCTAATAACCACTTTTCTTGGTTTCAATAAAACTGTCATATATATCAAAATATCAGAGTATCAGTAACCATAGATTTGCTTTCATTAGTAACGATCATGTTAAAACAAAGTAGAGTGTACAGTTTACTATGAATAGACTCCAGTCAGTTAAAAGCTTTATTATTTTACATTGCTTTTTACCATTTTTGAGATATTACCGCTTTTATCCATAAACTATACCTAAAGCATACATACAGCTCCGACTAATACCATGAAAAACCTTTTAGCTCATACTTTTCCAGAGTTCAAAAACCTTTTCAGTTATATATATTGATAGTATTGTTATTATTAAACAGCTAATTACATACACTGGACCAATCCCTAATACAGACATATCATTTTTATTCTCCCTAAGACAACCTAAAGCTATCTATCTTACTTTCTAGTTAACTCGACTACCGCTTCTACAGCCGCTGTTCCTGGGAACATGTCTACTGGTTGAATACGTCTAATTTTATATTTTCTTGTTAAAAACTTTTAAGTCACGTGCTAGATGTAGATGGGTTACAGCTCACATAGACAATCTTCTTAGCATCAACAGCTAATAAATTCTTAGCTAGTGGTCCAAGACCTACGCGAGGTGGGTCTACTATTGCTACATCAAAGTTGATTCCTTTTTTCTTCCAACGTGGTACTATTTTATTAGCATCTCCTGCAACATAAGTACAGTTTGTTAAGTTGTTTAGTTTAACATTGTCATTAGCATCTTCAATCGCAGCAGGAATAATATCAACACCATATACTTCTTTACAATTACGGCTGACATATTGCCCAATTGTTCCAACTCCACAATATGCATCTAATACAACATCTGTTTCTTTCAATGCAGCAAACTCAACTACTTTATCATAAAGTTTTTTTGTTGCCGGTGGATTTAATTGGAAGAATGACTTAGCTGAAAGTTCGTACTTAATATCACCAATTTTTTCAACGATATAATCTGAACCATATAAAGTAACACTTTCTGTTCCCATTACCAGGTGATCTTTGTCATTTGTGATATTTAGTATTATACTTTTAACGATTCTTTTCACGCTTAAGTTCATTAACGACCTTATCCATATTCTTAATTTTATCAGTATTCACATGAATGTTACTTGAACATCCCCATTGTAAAATGAAGTTCTTGTCGCAATATATTTTCAATACCGTAATTCTTTTTATTTGTAGAGATTTCTACTTTATTTTTCCTAGTAATTTCTTAGCTAAGTTTGTTATTTTATTACCATTTTGATGTAATGCTAAATCTTCATTAATTTCAACTAAATCGTTAGAACCTTCTTTGTATAAACCTGCAATAACTACGTCCCATTTCTAACAGCTAAAGGAAATTGGTTTTTGTTACGATATCCTTCAGTTACAGGACTAGCTAATGTTTTTAATACTAACTTATCAGGTTTTGGTAGTCTGTAATATTTATCAAAAGCATCTAATAAAATTGTACGTTTGTATTCTAATTGTTTTTCATAGCTAACATGAGCTAAAACCATATGCTCCACTCTCTGCATATTCTACGTTTTTATTTCTACTCTATGTGGACTAGGGTTCTTTTTACTTTAACAAGTTTACCAATAATGTATTTTGGTGTCTCTTCTACTATTTCACAAACAATAACTTCGTCAGGTAGTGCACCTTTTACGAAAGTAATTTTCTTTTTATAATATCCTATCCCCTCACCATTAATTCCTATTTTCTTAATTGTAAGTAAGACATTTAGTTTTTTACCGTTTTTATTTTTCATCATATCCTCATTCATAAAGATAAGCTGAGTAAAAGCAAAACACTCCCACTTCAGCTTATCCAATTCTACTATTATTTTTATAGTTTTAATTTCGTTATCTAATTCTTCTACTAATGCAATTAATCTATCAATTTGAGTTAAATCAACTTTTTCTGGTTCAATATTTTCTAACTCGCTTGCAAAATCTTCAAATTTTTGTTTTTTTAATTCTTCTAAAATATTATTAGGCATAACATTCTCCTTTTTGTTCTCTACTCCATTATAAATATAAATTTATAAAAATTCAACTCATATCACAAAAATAAATTAATTATTTTAACTATTACTAATCCGCTATACTATTCAGAAACAAATAATCCATCTTATATTAGCATAATTATATATTATTAGTAGAAAGTAAAAAATCACTATTTACGTAAATATTATTAATAGACATTTTAATATATTTTTAAGGTACTATTAAATTAGGAGTGTTATATTATGAATTATATTAATTTTACAATTATTAAACATTGATATTTCAAGTGTTTTTACTATATAACTTCTATTTTAAATGATATAAACTTTGATATTGTATTAACTATATTTTTAGTAATAAATACTTTATTAGCATTTTCTATTGTTTTTATAGAATATCAGACTCACTACGTCTTCTTGGGCATGGATATTAGTTCTATTTCTATTTCCATACCTAGGTTTTGTTCTTTTATTTAATATTTGGAAGACCTATATATAGGGAAAAAATCTTTCCTTTTTCAGATGATGAGAAGATAAAATATCAACAAAAATCTATTGAAAAGGGAAACTCCTTATGAAATCTCAAAAATGAACAAGTAATACACAAAACATAGAAATCTAATAGAATTAAATTTTGAAACAGATAAATCATTTCTTGTCAAAAGAATAATAAAATACAAATTATTACAGATGGAAAAAGAAAAATTTAGATTATTATTTGAAGATATTAAAAATGCTAAAAAGCTATATTCATATTCAATATTATATCTTAAAAAAGATGGAATCGGTAAACAACTCTTCCACCTACTAGAACAAAAAAACTTCTAGAAGGTGTAGATGTATATATTCTTTATGATGATATTGGTTCAAGAAAAATTAAGTATTTCTTCATTAAGAAAACTTACTAAAAACAATGCAAAAATAAAACAATCTTTAAATCAATATTTCCACTGATTAATTTTCGTATGAATTACAGAAATCATAGAAAAATCGTTACAATTGATGGTAATATTGGTTATACTGGTGGTTTTAATGTTGGGGATGAATATCTAGGATTAGATAAAGAAAAATTTGGATACTGGCGAGATACACATCTTCGAATAGAAGGAGAAGCTGTAGGATCTTTGGAGTATCGTTTTATAGATGATTGGAATTCACAGACAACAAAAAAAACTGATCAACTTAAATTAACTGCTGAACACGTTGCTACAGCAGTAGATAATTATCTTCCTATTCAATTGGTTTCTAGTGGCCCTGATAATAAACTTCAAAAAATCAAATATAGCTATCTATATATGATTTCGAGAGCCAAAAAATACATCTATATTCAATCGCCCTACTTCATCCTGATGAAAGTGTTATGGATGCATTAAAAATGGCAATATTATCTGAATTGATGTTAGAATTATGGTACCTAATAAAACCTGATCATATATTTGTTTATTGGGCAACATACTCATTTATTGGAGAATTAGCTGAATAGGTGCGAAGACGTATATTTACGAAAATGGATTTATTCATACAAAAGATGATTATCATTGATGATGAAAGTCTCAAGTTTAGGAAGTGCAAACTTCGATTATAGAAGTTTCAAACTAAACTTTGAACTTAATGCATTTATGTATGATTATAAGACTACAAAAGAATTTAGACATATTTTCTTTAAAAAGATATAGAAAAAGTCTTCACTAGTTTCTTTTTGAAAAAAATATCAACAAAAGAAGTTTACTAATAAAAATTAAAGAAGCCTTTTGCAAGGTTGATTTCACTGATTCTTTAGTTGTTTTATATTAAAAATATGATATATTAATACATATGTACACATAGGAGGACAAAAATTTAATGAAGAAATTTAAAAAAAGCTATTTTTACCTATAGCTCTTAGTATATCAGTTATAGGTTTAGCAGGATGCTCTACTGGAGGAACAAAATATATCTCTAGTAAAGCTAGGAGATGTAACAGAAAAAGATATCGTAGAAAGTATTGGTGATAGTCAGCTTTCAAAAACAGCTACTAGTATGATGATTCAAAAAGTACTTTTTAGACAAAATATAAAAACAAAAATTGATCAAAAATCTATCGACGAGCAACTTCAAAAAGCTCAAGAACAATACGGTGGTAAAGATAAATTTGAACAACTTTTAAAACAACAAGGATTCACTCTTGATAAATATAAAGATGGTCTAAAAGTTAAAGCTGCTCAAACATTATTAATTAACGACTACACTGGAACTAACGATGACAAACTTAAAGAAAGCTATGAAAAATAAAACACCAATATCACTTAGCTCACATTCTTGTAAGTGTTAAAAGTGAATCAAATCCAAATGGATTAAGTGATGAAGAAGCTAAGAAAAAAGCAGAAGAAGTACTTAAAAAACTTAAAGATGGCGGAGATTTTGCTACATTAGCAAAAGAAAATTCTAACGATACTGCTAACGCTTCTAACGGAGGAGACTTAGGATGGTCTTCTAAAGAAGATAACTCATTTGTTAAAGAATTTAAAGATGCAGCATACGCATTAAGTAAAGATAAAACATCAGATGTTGTAAAAACTTCATTTGGATATCACATTATTAAAGTATTAGATGAAAAAGACTCATCATTCGACGAATTAAAACCAGCATTAGCTGAAAAAGCTGCTGAAGAAGCTGTTAAAAAAGATAGCACAATCGTAAGTAAAGCTCTTAAAAAATTATTCGAAGAGTACAATGTTAAATCAAGTAACAGTGACGTTGAAGCATACATTAAATCAATGCTAGAAGGAAATACTTCAGCCTCAATATAGTATTCATAAAGACGACTAATAGCAACTTAGCTTTTTAGTCGTCTTTATGAATTCAAAAGGTTGGAAAACCAATATTTTCCCAACCTCTTAACTTAATTAACTAACATCATCACGTGCACCAAGGATATCGATAGCATTTTTTATTCTATCTTTCGTAGGTGGATTGATGTCATTTAACTCATACTCTATTCCTAATTCTTTATATTTAAATTTAGCCATATCGTGATAAGGTAATACTTCACACGTTCAACACCATGTAACTGTATCAATATATTTACGTAATTTTTCAAGTAATAATCATCATCTGTCCATTTTGGAACAAGAACGTGTCTTATCCACATCTTAGCTCCATGTTCACTTAAGAAATTAGTAAATTGGATAATATTTTTATTTGTACGTTTAGTTAAACGCATATGGTGTTCATCATCAATATGTTTAATATCTACTAAGAATAAATCAGTTAGAGAAATTAACTCTAAGACCTTTTCATTCATACTCGGAGCATTTACATAAAAACCTCCACAAGTATCTACACACGTATTAATATCTAATTCTTTTAATTTTCTAAAAAGCTCTAAAATAAAATCGATTTGTAGTAAAGACTCTCCACCACTTACTGTAACTCCTCCGCCTTCACTAGCTTCAAAGAAATCACGATATTTTACTATCTCTTTTGTAAGTTGATCTACTGTCATAACTTTAGCATCAGGATTGTGCATTTTCCAAGTATCTGGATTATGGCAGTATTTACATCTTAACATACACCCTTGGAAGAATACTACATATCTTATTCCAGGACCATCAACATTTCCGAAAGATTCAACTGAGTGAACATTAGCTGTTAATCTCTTTTACAGAATTTACTTCTACTTTTTTTCCATTTCCATATGCGATCTCCTCCTTTTTGCTATTTATAGTTTTAATTATAACGTATTCATTGCTATTCTGTAAATACTTTTTTACTTTTATTATTTCTTTGATTTATTATCTAAAAAAGTGGAGGCTTTTAGCTCCACCTTCTTTTTAATTATTCACTTAATTACATGAATTGGTGCATTGTACGGCTTAATACGTCACGTTGTTGTTCTGGAGTTAAACTGATTAGACGTACAGCGTATCCTGATACACGAATTGTGAAGTTTGGATAATCTTCTGGAGATTCAATAACTTTAAGTAATGTTTCTTTATTGAATACGTTAGTATTTAAGTGGTAACCACCTTTTTGAAGTATCCATCCATCATTGCTGTTAAGTTTTTGATTTGGTCTTGTTTAGTTTTACCTAAATGAACTTGGTGTGAATGCAGCAGTTAAGCTGATTCCATCACGGCTGTATTCGTATGGTAATTTAGCTACTGAGCTTTAAGCAAGCTAATGTCTCACTTTGGTCGTCCGTTCATTGGGTTAGCACCTGGAGAGAATGGTTCTCCTGCACGACGTCCATCTGGAGTGTTACCAGTTTTCTTACCGTATACTACGTTAGAAGTAATAGTTAAGATAGAAGTTGTAGTTTCATCTGCACGGTAAGTTTCGTGTTTTTTAAGTTTAGTCATGAACGTTTTTAGTAACTCAACAGCGATTTCGTCTGCGCGGTCATCGTTGTTACCAAATGTTGGGAATTCACCTTCAATTTTGTAGTCTACTGCTAATCCAGTTTCATCTTCGATTGGAGTAACTTTAGCATATTTAATAGCTGATAAGCTGTCCCGACTGCTACTGAGAATCCAGCGATACCTGTTGCCATGAATCTTCTTACTTTAGTGTCGTGTAATGCCATTTCTAAGCTTTCGTAAGAGTATTTATCGTGCATGTAGTGGATTACGTTTAATGTATTGATATATAGTTTACATAACCATTCCATGAATACATCGAATTTAGTCCCATACTCATCGTAGTTTAATACACCACGGATTGGCTCAGTTTTGGTCCAACTGACACCTGATAATTCATCGCGTCCACCGTTGATTGTGTATAGTAAAGCTTTAGCTAAGTTAGCACTGAGTCTCGAAAGAATTGCATAGTCTTTACCAGTAGTCATACCACTTACACAACATGCGATAGATTTGTCACAAGTCCCTAAGAAGTCTGCTAATAATTCATCACTTTCGTATTGGATAGCACTGTGGTTGATTGAAGATTCTGAACAGTAATCTTTGAATCCTGTTGGTAATTTAGTAGACCAAAGGATAGTTAAGTTTGGCTCTGGAGAGTTACCCATGTTGTCTAAATGTGTGGATGAAACGGAAGTCAGTTTTTGTAACTAATCGATCTTTCAGCATCTAACATTTCACCAACGATTAATGTAATGCCCAGATTGGGTCTCCTGAGAATAATTGGTTATAGTCTGGAGTATGAGCGAATTTAACGCAACGTAATTTTAATACTAAGTGATCAATTCCTTTGAGCTTCAGACTCAGTAATTGTTCCATCTTGTAAAGTCTCTTTCGATATAGATATCTAAGAATGTAGCAATGTTACTGATAGACATCGCAGCACCGTTTTGTTGTTTGATAGCTGCTAAGTATCCGAAGTATAACCATTGTACAGCTTCTTTAGCGTTTGTAGCTGGTTCAGAAATGTCGAAACTGTAGATTTTTGCCATTTCTTTTAATTCACTCTAAAGCACGGATTTGTTCGTTAACTTCTTCACGATCACGGATAACATGTTCAGATCATAACTCCATCAGCACCGATTTTAGCTAAATCTCCTTTTTCCCATTCATAGAGTTGATTCACCCGTATAAAGCTACACGACTTTGTAGTCACCTGATGATACGCCCACGTCCGTATGCATCTAGGAAGTCCAGTGATAACACCAGATTTTCTTACTAAACGCATTTCTGGAGTATATGCATCGAAATACACCTTGTTGTGAGTTTTACGGTAGTCAGTGAAGATTTTAATAACTTTCTTCATCAACTTTCATATCCGTATGCTTTACAGCTGTTAACAGCCATGTTAATACCACCGAATGTCATTAATAGCACGTTTAGTGGTTTTATCAGTTTGTAATCCCAACATTTGTTCTAAAGTCTTTTTCAATGTATCCAGGTCCGTGAGAAAGGATAGTTGAAGGAATACTAGTATCCATATCTAATGTTCCCACCAGCTAAACGTTCTTGATGCATTAAATCATTGAATTTTTCTACTAATTTAGTAGTAGCTTCTGTAGTCCTGTAAGGAAAGATGCATCTCCTCTATATTCAGTATAGTTAGATTTAATGAAAATCTACTAAAGTCTACTCTGTTTGCCATTTACCACCAACGAATGCTCTGCAACTGTTGTCATATTAATGTCACTCCTTAAAATTTTTTTATTATTATGTGATAAATAAATTTATTAATTAAACTATTTGTTACACTCTTAGTGTACCTTATCGATATTATTATGACAATATTTTTTTCTTATTCAAATTGTGTACTTTTTGTGAACTTCAGTACTAATACAGTAAATTATGATATTCTGAATTATCTATTTAATTAATAGTAAAATATTACTATATATCTTTGGAAAGTCCTATTGCAAAAATAATGAAAACGTTGACTTATAGTGTTTGTTTTTATCTATAGTCATCTCTCAAAAATTGTTATTATACTGTAATTATTTATATTGAATTTATTTAGTAGACATATATAAAAATAGCATATATTTTTACTAAAAAATAAGAAGTAAATGATATATGCTATCATTTACTTCTTTGATTTACTACTTTTTCAAATAAGTCTAATAAATTTTCTATAACCTTCTTTTTCTAAATCTTCCTTCTTAATAAATCTGATAGACGCTATTTATACAGTATCTAAGCCCTCCTAGTCTACTCGGACCATCTGGACATGTCCTAAAATGAGCATCTCCAACTCTACTTAACTTCAATTCTTTCCACAAGATGTGAATTATCTTTATAGTATCTAGTAACTTCACTTTCAATTGGTTTTTGAGAAACTTGGTCACCCGCAATGAGATTTAAATTTATCTTTGAAGAAAAATAATGGTTCACCTGTTGTTATATCTACATACACCTTCTTCAAAACTATCCCAATATTGTCCAGCATACGGACTCTCAGTTGCACTTTCCATAGTAACTGCATATTCTAAATCAGATAATTCTTTTTAGCTCATCTTTTAGATCAAAAATCATCTGGATTTATTTTTATTTGTTCATCCATTTTAAACATCTCCTTTATTATTAATATATTGTTTTAAATCTTCTATTATATTATTACCATCTTTTTATCCCTAAGTTATAGACATAGTTTAGTTTTTTTCAGTATCTTTTTTCTAGTCTTTTTACAGTAATATCCTCACTTGGTCGTATAACAAATACTTTCCCTTGTTTTTCTAATTCTAGTATTCGTTCAACTGTTTCATTATAGTCTTTATATCTATTTCTCTAACTTTTCGATTAGATGCGGATATTTCTTTATAAAATAACTTAAATTGTAAACTTGTTGATTTTTTTCTTTCTATATGTAATAGGTCTTGTTAGTATATACAATTATTTTATCAAAGTTTTGTTTTTCAAAGAAGTCTATCGGTATGCTATTAGCTATTCCCACCCATCTAGATATTTTTCTCATCTATCTCAATTATTTCTGAAATAAACGGTAGTGGATGTAGCTCTTAACGTCTCCATTTGTTTATATGGATCTGTTATTTCTATAAACTCCGCTTTCCGCTTTTCTATATTTGTTACAGTAGCATAGAAATTTGTCTTAGAATTTTTAAATGTCTTTATTATCAAAAACATCAAGTTGAAATGGAAGTTTATAATACGTAAAAGTCTTTATTTAATTAGATTACCTGTTCTTATCCAACTTTTTAAACTCATGTATCTTTTATCATTAATATAACATTGTATCGTAGTGCTCTTTTAGGTTGTTTAGGAAACATAGTTTACTCCAAAATAGTGTTCCTGCAGAAACTCCAACAATATCAGTAACTTCTATATTATTTTCTAAGAACACATCAAGGATACCTAGCTGTAAATAGACCTCCTCATAGCTCCACCTTCTAATACCAAACCTACTTTCATTCTAATCACACTCCTTTTTAAATTGATACTATTATATCATCTTTTTCATTTAGTTTAAATAAATTTACTTGAGTTTTAAGTTGATGTTATTATTTAAAACAAATAATAATTAAATACGAGGTATTTATGAACATATTACTAATCGGCGTAATGGCTTTGTTGGTAAAGCTTTAATTACGAATTATAAAAAGTAAAAAAGTTAACTTATATATATCTGATCTCAAAACTCACTCTATCTCTAAAAGATGAAGCAAATATGGATACAGGGAGATATTTTTGATACTTGACAATATAGTGATTAAACGAAAGATATGATATTAGCTCATTCATTTAATCGGAACAATTAAAAAATAAAAAGTCTATATTCAAAACTAAATACAGAAAGTGTAACACAGACAATTAAACTATGCCAAAAAGCAAACATCAATAAACTAATCTACTTTTTCTGCAAATGGTGGCTTCAAACAATATTTTAGAAAGCAAACATAACGGAGAAAAATTAGTAGTAGATTCAAAAGCTAGACTATCTTATAGTACGTCCAGGCCTTATGTATGGTAAAGAAACAGATTTTCTTCTTATTTTTAATATATTACCTATTAAATTTTTTCAAAATTAGGTATAACATTTTTCAAAAAAATGTGTATCCTCTTCCAGTTGAAAAAGTAGCTGAGTCTGTAGTTAAAGCTATTCTCGACAATACTAATTCAACTATTATTGAAATAAAAGATATGAAAATAACTATATACAACGACTTAAAAATTTTCGATCTCATGAATCAATATTTTAAGTCTATTTTTATGACATTTGTCATATTACTTTCATGACATTACCTACTAAAAAGACATCTTCGCTACTTTGGTATAATTTAATTATCAAACGAGAGGTGACAAAAATGGCATTAAAAAATAGTTATAAAGATAAAAACATTAATAAACAAATACATAAAGGAAAAAACATCTAAATAACATTTCATTTAGCGATATTTCTGAGGAGATTGCGTATTCTTTAATAGGTCCAAATGGAGCTGGTAAAACAACATTGATGAACTGTCTATTTAGGATAATAAATTTATAGATTCAGGAAGCATTAAAAATAAATGACTTACAAATCCAGAAATAATAAATTAAAAAGATCAGTTAATGTTCTTCCTCAAGAAAATGTTGTTTCTCAAAAACTTAAAAGTTAAAGAATTAATCTGATTTTGTAAAAAATTATATAAGAATCCCTCTATCAGATGAAGAAATCGATGCAACTTACTACGATTTGATGATATCACTTTTCGCATCTAAACTTTATCAGGATGACAAAGAAGACTTCTTTATCTTTCGTACTTATCATTAATAGGGAAAACCTAGTATTCTGTTTTTAGATGAACCAACTGCTGAATGGACACTTCAACACGTATTAGGTTTTGGGAAATAGTAAATACACTTAAAAATAAAGGTCTCAACAATTATCTATTCTTCTCACTATATTGAAGAAGTAGAACATACTGCAGACAGAATATTAGTTCTTAAATAAAGGAGAACTAATTCGTGATACTACTCCCACACGCTATAAGAGCAGAAGAGGTAGAAAAATTCTTCACTTTACCTATTAAAATACTTAGAAGTCATTGAAAAACAATCCGAAATTTACAACTTAGAAATAAAACGTGATAGTTTCAACTTCTTAACTAAAACAACTGACTTTAAATTTGGAATATTACAAAAATCAGGATGCACTTTAAATGATTTTGAAATTCAAAACAGAACACTACTAGATAGTATATTCAATCACTACTAAAAGAACAATGAGGAGACAAGACAATGAGCAATATCTTGGTACACTTTTAAAAAAATGGAATTTATTTTTACTAAAAGAAATTTATCAAACTTTATTATGGGATTAGGGATTCCCAGTAATCTTCTTTTGTATTATTTTCAGAATGCAACAATTTGATGATCCTACTGATTCAAACTAGAGTTATTAAAGATATGTTAATTTCAATGACTGCATTCAGTAGCATCAGCTTTGCATTTTTCTCTCTACCTGTTTCTATTAGAGAAGATGAAAACAATAACTATCTACACTTAATTTGAATAATTCACCTATTAAACTATCTGAATACTATATAGCACGTTTTATTCGCATTATCTTCACTTTTATAGTATCAGTCGTTGTAGTATTTATTGTTGGACATTTTCTAAGAGATGTTAATATGAGTACACGTGAATGGATTATGTCAGGAATATTAATGGTTCTTGAAAGTATTACTTTCTTAGGAATAGGACTATTATTAAGTCTAATTCAATCAGTTGAAAAATTAGTTTACTTATGCCAATATTTTTATATCTAGGATTAGCTATGTTAGGGTGGATTATGGTGGCCAACTTTACCTATTTCCCAGAATGGTTACAAAATATATCTAAAGTAACTCCAACATATAATCTATTAGAATTTGTAAATAAATATCTTAAAGATGGAGTATTTTTCTCTTACTACAGTTTTGGTGTATTTACTTGCTTATAGTTTTGGATGTATTATCGCTACTTTAGTAATAAAACGTAGAAGCAGAAATCTAAATAAGCATAAGAGTGTGTGATACATTATTCACACATCTTTAGTATTGTGATATCATATAAAGATACCCTTAAATAAAGGAGACTGAACATGTATACAAAGTATTACTAAATAAGATTAAATCTAACTATATGTTTTTATCTATCTCTGGTATATATTCCCACTTGTATATGTTATTAGTGGTAGTTATCCAAAAATATACATTACCTCTAACTATTCTCGCCATCGCTCATATATGGAATATTATATACAGAAAAATAGAGTTCTTATTTTTATAGAATGGTTTTATTTTTAATTGCTTCTATATGCAGTTACATGACCATTGTTTTTATATCCAACGAATATTCTATTTAGTTTTTTATTTAAGTAATCTGCTAGTTTGGCATTTTCATGATAGTATTTTACTACATAGAATCAATTAGTTTTTTTTATAACTAATAAATGCCCTAACATTATATATGATTACGTTAATCCCAAAATGAATATTGCAGATAGAATAATCCTATTTATTTTTCTCTTCCTATGTATCATAACTTATTTTACCCAAAAATATGAGCTATGAAAGAAATAAACTAAAAAAATGAGCGTTTAAAAACACAATGAACATATTAATCTACTTCTTGCTGAAAATGAACGAAATAGAATCGGACATGATTTACATGATAGTATTGAGTCATACTTTTGTTATGCTAAAATTAAAAGCAGAACTAGCTGAAAAATATTTAGATAATATTGAAGCAGCCAGAAAAGAACTTAAAGAAATCAGTGAAATCAGTAGTGCTTCTATGACAGAAACCCGATCTATAATTAATAAAGCTTAAATATAGAAGTATTAATGAAGAATTAAAAGTTATTTCTGATATTATGATCAATGGCTGATATTTCATTAGATATCGTAGTAATAATATAACTACGCTACCATCTCAGCTAGTAGAATGGACTATTACAATGAGTACTAAAAGAATTAACGAAATAATGTCATTAAACATAGTAATGCTAATAAATGTAATATTGATATTAATGAATCTAATACAAACTACACTGTTATTATCTCTAGATAACGGTAGTGGTTTTGAGATAATAACAGGAAGCAGAACTTATCTTCAATAAGAGAAAAGAATCAAAGTAGTTAATGGAGAAAATAGAAATACTTTCAAAATCACCTACTACTATCAGAGTAACAATCAATAAATAAACATAAACAGGAGTGACAATATGAAATTACTGATCGCTAGAAGATCAAAGTATGTTACGAGGATGCAATGTCAACATTATTATCAATGGAAGATAGTGTTGAGAAATGTACTTCAAGCTAAAATGGAAAAAGAAGCAATAGATTTAATTTCTACTAATGAGTATTGATGTAGCTATACTTGATGTAGAAATGCCTGAAGCTAACAGGACTAGATGTACTAGAATATATTCGTAGTAATAATACATACATTGTAAAGGTTGTTATTGTGACAACATTTTAAACGAATGGGATATTTTGAACGTGCTATAAGAAATAACGTAGATGCCTATGTACTAAAAGATCGCTCAATCGATGAACTTATGAAAAACAATTAACAACGTCTTAGCAGGTAACACAAAGAATACTCTCCGAACTAATGGAAAAATATCTTCCAATAGTCATAATCCATTAACAAATCAAGAAAAAATTATTCTTTATAAAAATTAAAGAAGGATTACCAAATAAAGAAATTGCTAATGAACTGTTTTTATCGGAAGGAACTATCAGGAATTATATTTCTAACATCCTAACAAAATTAAACTGCAAAAATAGAACAGAAGCAGTAAAAATCTACTGAGGAAGGATG
>BNJT01000057.1_pt1 | contig 38265 bp, 77 predicted proteins | sample 8540491 | NCBI WGS metagenome assembly BNJT01 (sample SAMD00202455, study PRJDB9452) | human saliva metagenome | host: Homo sapiens | reverse complement strand
CGGTGCCCTCGACGATGTCGCCATCGTTGAAGTACTTGATGGTCTCGTCGATGCGCGATCAGGTCTGCTCCGAACCAATGTCGTTGATAGCGACCTGCGGCGTGTTGAGTGGTCGTATAGTAGTTTCTCCGAAACGGACTGGATGAGTAGATGGACGAGTTCCGGCGTCTTGAGGCTGAGTGCGGATGCACCTGTCTCGAACACCGTGAACCAGTCTATCAGTCTTTGCCCTGCAAATGTGACGAATTGGCAGCGCTTTTTCCGTGGCGTGCGTCGTCGTCACGTCTGTTGAGTGGGCCGCGAGCTGCCGAGGCACCGATTCCGACGGCCACGTCGAGCGGCGCAGAGCTCGACGAGGTGCGCCATCTTCTCGCGGACGATCGCTTCGACGCGGCTGCTTCTCCGGGGCGACCTCGAGGAGGGTTCGTCGTGGATCTGCACGAGGGCGCGAGTCAGGCCAGCCTCGGACAGGCGTCGACGACGTTCATCATCGCGATCTTGACGATGTCGGCAGCGCTGCCCTGGATGGGCGCATTGAGCGCGGCGCGTTCGGCCATCTCGCGGCGCTGACGGTTCGACGAGCGCAGATCGGGCGAGGTAGCGGCGGCGTCCGAACATAGTCTGGGTGTACCCGTCTGCTCGCGCCTGAGCGGCGAGGCCCTCGAGGTAGTCGCGCACCTTGCCGGAAGCGTTCGAGTGGCGATCACGCAGGGCAGCTGCCTCGGGCACAGGAATGCCGAGCTGAGCAGCGGGGAGGCCGTAGGAGGACAGACCGTAGGCGAGGCCGTGAGGTTGCCTTGATTCGCGACGTTCCTCACCGCTCACCTCGGCGACCGGGGGTTCCCAAAGACCATGGACGCCATGGTGCGGGTGCGAGGTCCTCGCCCGAGTTGAGACGCTTCGATGAGCGCCTCGTCGCCGGACAGGTGCGCCATGGGGCGCATCTCGATCTGCGGTAATCGGCGCTCGTGAGCGACTCGAATCCTCACCGGCGACGAGGCGCCGCAGATGCACATACCGTCGGCACTGCGTGCGGGGAATGTTCTGCAGGTTCGGATCCGGAAGCGCGAGGCGCCCCGTGGCCGCAGCAACCTGGGAGAAGGTCGTGTGGATGCGCCCATCGGAGGCGACGGTCGCGGACAGCGAGTCGACCATCTGCGGAAGCGAGTGCGGTCGCGGTGGGTCAGCAGGAAGCGGGAAATCGTGTCAGCTCCCCAGTGTCAGCGGTCTTCGCGTGCAGGTCCGCCAGGGCCTCGGCGTTCGTCGTGTACCCGGTCTTCGTCTTCTTTGGTCTTGGGAAGGCCGAAATGATCGAACAGGAGCTCCTGGAGCTGCTTGGGGCTCGACAGGTTGATCTCGCGTCCGGCAGCGGCCCACGCGCCCTCGCGCGCAGCGTCGACGGCGCCTTGCCGAGTTCGTCAGATAGACCATCAGCACGGCCGTGTCCGCGTACCGATAGCACCATCTGACCGAGCAGGATCGACAGGGGCATTTCGATGTCGGTGAGCAGCGCGGCCTCGGAACTTTCTTCGAGGCGGAGACATCAGCGTGTTCGCGAGCGGGTGCGGGTGGGCGGCCGACTTCCGCGCGCACGCGCCTCGAGGCCAGCTCCCATGTCGCCGAGATCAAAGGCCTCAGGTCTCCTCTTCCTCGATCACGACACAAGCACGCGCGAAAGCATCCTCCAGCAGCCAGGAGCGCTGATCTGGATGCGCGGGTATGCCGCAAGCATCGTGTCGCCTCGACGCTCCCGAGCGTCCATCCGCGCGACGCGAGCGCGTGCCGGGCACCCTTCGCGTCGTGCACGACCAAGGAGCCGAGGCGGTGGCCAGCATCGTCATCGGCGCTTCCTCTTGCTTCGGGCTCAGTTCGACGGGGTCAATGACGAGCGCGTTGGTTTCCGACGCAAGGACGAGGCGCGTGACGTCGCCGCGCAGTCGGCCTCGTGTCCCCTTCGACGAGGGCGCGAGGCGGGGTGGCTGCCGCCCGCTGCCTGATATCGCGGGAGGCGTCGGCAATCGCAACGTCGATCTCGACCTCGTCGACAGGCTCGAGGGGGCCTCATCAGCGTGCCCCTCCCCATACCGATGCCGGCGACCTCGCGTACCTTCTGGCGCAGGCGCCCGAACTCAGAGAAGTCAAACAGGCGGTCGATGGCGGCCCACATCCGTGGGACGACGCGCCAGAATCTACTCGGCGAGACCTCCGAGTCCATATCGGTGAGCAGGCGGTTCAGGCGGCGGTTACGCACGACGTCGTCCCATGTGCTCGCGCAGGGCGGCGCCGCGCTTGCCACCGATTTCGTCGGCGCGCGCAGCAGGTTATCAGTCCGTCGTACTTGTTGATCCACTGGGCGGCCGTCTTGGGGGCCAACGCCGGGGACGCCAGGGCAGGTGTCCGGGTCTCCCCGACAATCGCGCAGCGATCTCGGGTGGCGATGCGGCGGAACGACCGTGCTTGTCTTCCACTGCCTGCGGGTCATGCGGCGCAGGTCGCCAGGGCCTGTGCCCGGGTAGAGGACCGTCACGTTGTCGGTCACCGTCTGGAAGGAGTCGCGGTCTCCAGACACGACGAGGACGGTGGCTCCATCGTTGCCAGCCCGATATGCGAGGCGTGGCGAGGGATATCGTCCGCCTCATAGCCCTCCGGGACGGTGACACAATGCCCATCGCCTCGAGAACCTCACGGATCAGCTCCACCTGGCCCTTGAACTCCTCGGGCGTGGCATCGCGCGTCCCCTTGTACTCCGGGTACTCCTCCGTGCGGAATGAGTGCCTCGACACATCGAAGGCGACCGCCACGTGCGTCGGCTGTTCGGTCTCAACAGCCTCGTCAGCATTGAAACGAAGCCGTAAACGGCATTCGTATGCTGGCCCGTCGCCGTCTGGAAGTTTTCCGGCGGCAGGGCGTAAAACGCGCGAAACGCCATCGAATGGCCGTCAATAATCAGCACAGTGTCACTCACACATGCCACCCTAGATGCCATGACACACGTTGACCAGACGAAACACACGCATTCTTCCTCACCCGATCCGCTCGCCCACGGCGGCTGGGTCGGCGCTCATTGGCCGGGAACGCTGATGGAAGCCACCGGCATGGAGGTACTGGAGCACAGCGCAACGCGCACCGTCATCTCCATGCCTGTTGACGGGGAACCGTCAGGCGCGGGCATCCTGCATGGTGGCGCCTCTGCGGCCCTCGCGGAGACCGCGGCATCTTTCGCCGCTCAGATTCACGCGCGTGAGACGAGCCGGCAAGCAGGCATTCGCTGTGGGCACGGAACTCAATGCCTCGCACATCAGTGCAGGACGCGAGGGCATCATCACCGCGACCGCGACCGCCGTTCACCTGGGCCGCAGCTCGACCGTCCACACCGTCGAGATTCGCGACGAGGCCGACCGTCTCATCTCCATCGCGCGCGTCGCGAACCCGCATCCTCGTGCGCTCCAGCCACGAGTGAGCTCGAAGTAATGGGAGGTCGATCGGCCTCCCCATTCCATACTGACTCAGTCATCAACCTGGTTGATCACCGCGTCAGCGACCTCACGCATGGACAGACGACGATCCATCGATGTCTTCTAGAATCCAGCGGAAGGCCTCAGGGCTCGCTCATCCCCATGTTCTTCATGAGCAGACCCTTCGCGCGGTCCACGCGCTTACGAGTCTCGAAGCGATCCGACAGATCGGCAATCTGATCCTCCAGCGACTCGATCTCTGCGTGCCGCGACAGGGGCGATCTCGACGGCGAGGGATCAGGTCAGCAGGGGCTGAAGGGCTTGACGACGTAGGCCATGGCGCCAGCGTCGCGGGCACGCTCGACGAGCTCCGTCTGCGAGAACGCCGTCAGCATGACGACGGCGCAGGACAGCTCCTGCAGGATCTTCTCCCGCAGCGGTGATGCCGTCCATCTTCGGCATTTTGACATCCATCACGCACAGATCGAGGCTCAAGCTCGAGTGCCAGCTCGACAGCTTCCTCACCGTCGGCAGCCTCGCCAACGACCTCGAGCCCCGCCTGGGTCAGCGTCTCAACGATATCGAGACGAATCAACCCCTCGTCTTCTGCGACGAGGACGCGACGCAGTTCAGCCTGCTCTTCACTCATTGTCATATTCCTCAGTTTGATCGGTTTTGCTAGCTGCTCTATTGTGGATCTCGCACGCGAAAAGCCCCGATAGCCCAACTGGCAGAGGGCGGTCGGCTCAAACCCGGCTTGTGTGGGTTCAGATCCCACTCGAGGGTACCGCCAGTGGAGTACGTGCTCCCAATGGTACCGGCATTTCAGCGCATATGCGACGTGCGCACCACATTTGGTACCGCAATTGTGCAGATGAACAAAGGGACCGACAAGCGGTGCTTGTCGGTCCCGCTGTCTGAGATCAGGCACGACGCTCAGTTCGAGACCAGTGCTCAGCAGCCTCGCCCCGGCGGGTGCAGCTCATCAGGTCGGCGATCGCCTGCTTGACCCTCGAGTCGTGGAAGTCAGCGAACCACGGCTCAACGGCGCGTGAGCTGGCCGACCTCCAGGTTGTTGGCCACACGGCCAAACAGCGTGTCGTGGACCGACACGGTCCTGATGTTCGTATTCATTGTTCTTTCTCCATCTTCTCTTCAGGCGCGCCAGAAAACGTGCTTTGTTCGCACTGGGCATTTCTGATCACGCCAGCGGCGATCTGCTGCGTTGCCGCGCCGTCGTTGGTGCGGCGTCCGTATCTCAACGTGTATCGGGCAGTTTATTCCACCAACGTCATGTTGTCCACGTGAAAAAGCAAAAAGGGGCGGGGTGCCAGCTCCATGCCAGCACCCCGCTACTCACGCATCTCACGCGTGGCGGGTTCCGCCAATCGCGTAGTCGGCCTCATCTCCGACCTCGTGGATACGCAGCATGTTTGAGGTAAAGCGGCGATGCCCGGGGGCATACCAGCAACGATGACCAGCTGTTCACCGATGTCCGCCAGGTGCGGGACTGAACCACCTGATCGAGCTGCCACACCATATCATCGGTGTGCTGCCTCAGGCGCAGTGAGGCCTGGATACCCCACGACAAGGCAAGGCGGCGACGCGTGGACTCGAGCGGCGTAAAGGCAAGCATCGGAATCGGGCGACGCATACGCGACAGCAGACGGGCCGAGGTGCCGGACTGACTGAAGGTCACCAGGTAGCGAGCGTCCATGTGCTCGGCAATACGTGCCGCGGCGTCACAGATAACGCCCGCACGGTCGGCGTAAAGCCGGGGATCGACGCGATGCGCTCTCCACCGTTCTCTTCCGTCGACTCGATGATCGCGGCCATCGTTCGCACCGTCTCAATCGGGAACGCGCCGACCGAAGTCTCTCCCGACAGCATAACTGCGTCGGCGCCGTCGAGGATCGCGTTGGCGCAGTCGGAGGCCTCGGCGCGCGTCGGGCGCGGGTTCTTGATCGATGGAATCCATGACCTGCGTCGCCACGATGACGGGCTTGGCGGCAATACGAGGCGAGTTCGATCGCGCGCTTCTGCACGAGCGGGAACCGCCTCGAGGGGCATCTCGACACCGAGGGTCACCGCGGGCGACCATGATGCCGTCGAAGGCCTCGATGATGTCTTCCAGCGCCTCGACAGCCTGGGGCTTCTCGATCTTGGCGATGACCGGGATGCGCTTGCCCATCGTCCATGATCTCGTGGACGTCCTTGATGTCCTCGGCGGAACGCACGAAGGACGGGGCGATGAAGTCGGCATCCTGCTCAATACCCCAGCGCAGGTCCTCCTTGTCCTTCTCGGACGGGGCGGGGACGGAGACAGCGACGCCAGGCAGGTTAGAGGCCCTGTGGTCCGAAACCATGCCGGGAACCTCGACGCGGGTAACGACGTCGGTCTCGGTGACCTCGACGACGCGGACCGCGACGTTACCGTCGTCGATCAGCGAGGCGGTCGCCGGGGCGCAGTCACCGGGCAGGCCCTTGAAAGTCGTGACCGACGAGTTCCTTGGTGCCGGGAACGTCGCGGGTCGTGATGGTGAAGGTGTCACCGATCTTCAATTCCTGGGGGCCGTCCTGGAACGTCTCCAGGCGGATCTTGGGGGCCCTGGAGGTCGACGAGAACCGCGATCGCGCGGCCGGACGTCGCAGACGCCTTCCTCACGCGCGAAATGACGGCCTCGTGCTCCTCAGCCTTTCCATGCGACCGGTTGATACGCGCGACATCCATCGCGGCGTCCACCAGTGCCTGGAGCTGCTCAGGGGATTCAGTGGCAGGGTCCAATAGTGCGAGACAATCTTAGCTCGACGCATGGGTATGAGTTTTACCTTCCAGCCTGTTCTGACGAGGAAGATCAGCAGCGGGGCAACGTGATCATTCCCATGAATCCGCATGTGGTAGGGACCTCAGCGCTGGGAAAAACGGCCAAGCTCAGGATCAGAACGACTCGAGTACTCTCCTGCGCGGACTCTTCTTCACTCACGCCAGCACCGACGATATCGTCAGCGTCACTGTCTTCGGGGGCAGCCTGGTCCTCCGCTTGCTCGTCGTCCGGCGCGGATTCGCCGTCGTGTGCAACAACGGTCGTCGAGCGCCCGGGACGGTAGGCGATGACGAACACCGCCACGCCGAGGGCGAACACCAGCAGGGACGTCCACGTTGAGGCGCAGACCGAGAACTCTGTGCGCATCGTCGATGCGCAGCATCTCGATCCAGCTGCGGCCCGCCGTATAGCCATCAGGGTACAGGCCAAACACCTGTCCCCGGCGAAGCGATGGCGCCGGTCGAGCCACACGATGAGAGCGGCCGCGGCAAGGTTCCACAGGCACTCGTACGAGGAACGTCGGGTGGAACAGGGTGCCGACGGGATAGCCGTCGGGCATGTGCGCCGCGTCGATCTGAAGTCCCCACGGCATGGTCGTCGGCGCGCCGAACAGCTCCTGGTTGAACCAGTTTCCCCACCGGCCGATCGCTGGGCGACCAAGAAGCGGGGCCAAAAGTCGGCGATCGGACCGAGGGCGGACGCCCGCGCGCTTGACGGCGATATACACGCCGAGCGCACCGAGGCCACACCACCCCAGATGCCCAGGCCGCCGCGCCGATCTGGAAGGCGAGCATCGGATCGCCGCCCGGGCCAAAGTAAGCATCCGGGGACGTGATGACGTGGTAGATGCGCGCCCCGACGACGCCGAGCAGGGATCGCCCAGAGCGCGGCGTCGTACAGCGTGTCGGGTTTCCGCCGCGGTCACGGTAACGCCGGGCTGTCCACCACACGCCGATAATCATGCCTGCCGCAATGATGATGCCGTAGGCCCGCAGCGGGATCGGCCCGGTACCAGACGCCCTGCGAAGGCGACGGGATACCGGCCGCGATGAGGGGCGCTCATGCGCGGGCCCCGCTGACGCCGGACTTCAGCTCGGTCGCGAGCTCACCGAGGGCCTTCAGGCCGCGGTCGATGTTCTCGTCGAACAGGGTCTTGACGAGCGCGGATCCGACGATAACACCGTCCGCGTAGGCGCCAATCTCGCGGGCCTGAGCACCGTTGGACACACGAGGCCCACGCACGCGCTCGGCTCCGGCCGCGCGGGTGCGCTCCGACATCGGCGACGTGAGCGCCAACGGCCGCACGCGCACCGTCCGCCCATCGAGGAGGCCGCGTGAGACCCAGCCGCGCGGTGCTCGGCGATCAACGAGACGGTGTTCGGGCGAGGAAGGCGCGCTCAGGTAGATGCGCTCAAGATCGTATGTTGTCCGAAGCCGCCTCCCACTGCGCACCTTCCTCGGGCGGCAGGGTCGGGGGTGATGAGGCCGGAACCGCCCACGGCGGCGAAATCCCTGGCGAAGCGCTCGACGCCCCACCACTCGACGGGATTCCAGTAGGGTCATGGAGCAGGTCGAAATACCGTAGGGAGGTCAGCTCATCCACCGCGTGGAAGAGGTCCTCCAGGTGGGTGCCGCGCTCGAGGCGGCGACGGTCGCGCGCTGGATGGTCGGTCCGTCCATGCCGGGATCAGAGTAGAAACCGAGCTCAATGACGTCAACGCCGCGAGTCCGCCAGGACCGCCAGCGCGGATCAGAATCCTCGACAGACGGGAAGCCCACGGGCAGGGTAGGCGATGAGCGCCGCATCGCCGCGCGAGGTGCGGCATCGATTGCGACGGCGGAATGGGGTGCTCGGGTCATCTCACTTCTCCTCGTTCTCATCCAGCACGGCCACGCCCGACGGGCCAGCGCTGGGGTCGATGACCTGCAGCTTCGCATGTCCGTAGCCGAACCAGCGCGATGCCGTGTCCACGTCACTGTCGCCGCGACCCGACACAGTCACGATCCGATGGGTTCCTCGCCTGGCGCGAACGGCCCCTCAGCCTCGGCCTTCGCGCGGGCCCAGGCGCGCACGCCAGCGAGGGCGTGCGAGGACTCGATGGCGGGAATGATGCCCTCCGTACGCGACAGGTGCAGGAAAGCATCCATGGCCTCGGCGTCGGAAAATCGGCATATACGAGGCGCGACCGGGCGTGCCAACCAGGCGTGCTGGGGGCCGACACCCGGGTGAGTCAGGCCCGCGGAAATCGAGTGGGGAGGCCTTCGTCTGGCCATCGCGCTCCTGCAGGACGAAGGTACGCGCGCCGTGGAGCACCCCACCTCGTCAGCGGTGATAGACGCGGCGTGACGGCCCGTCTCGAAGCCGTCGTCAAAGCGGCCTCGCATCCGAGCAGCTCAACGCTGGGATCATCGATGAACGCGGTGAACGAACCGATGGCGTTAGAGCCCCGCCCACGCAGGCGACGACCACATCGGGCAGGGCGTCCCTCGGCGGCGAGCAGCTGTGCGCGCGCCTCGTCGCCGATGACGCGCTGAAGGTCGCGCACCAGCTCGGGGAAGGGGTGCGGACCAGCGGCCGTGCCGAAGATGTAGTTGGTCGTCTCGACGTTGGTCACCCAGTCGCGGAAGGCCTCGTTGATCGCGTCGCTTGAGGGTCGCCAGAGCCCCGCCGTGACGGCAATGACCTCGGCGCCGAGCATCTGCATGCGCGCGACGTTCAGCGCCTGACGCTCGGTGTCCTCGCGCCCCATGTAGATCGTGCAATCCAGCCCGAGGAGAGCCGCAGCGGTCGCGGTGGCCACGCCGTGCTGGTAAGCACCGGTCTCCGCGATGACGCGGGTCTTTCCGAGTTCCTTCGTCAGCGCGCCTGACCGAGCACGTTGTTGATCTTGCGCGAGCCCCGTGTGGTTGAGGTCCTCACGCTTAGGGACACGCGCACGCCACGCAGGTCAGCCGCGAAGCGGGCGCCTCGGTCAGCGGGGACGGGCGACCGGCGTAGTTGAGGAACAGGTCGCGCAGACGGCGCTGGAAGGACTTGTCGCGCCACAGGCGCTTCCACGCGGCCTCGACCTCTTCGAGAGGACCCGATGAGGGGACTCGGCGACAAAACAGCCTCCGAAGTCACCGAAGTACGGTCCTTGAGCAAAGTCTCGGCGTTCATCACTGTCCTTCCTGACGCGCCGCGGCGACTCGAGACCTTACGATCCGTACGCAGCGCAGGGTGCTGGTAAGCGCTCACCATGTCCTGGATGCTCGCGCGCGGTCGCCCGACGTCACGAGCGCCTCGCCGACGGCACCGCGTCCGCACCCCGCTCGCGTATTCGAAGACATCGTGAGCATTCGCGACGCCGGACTCGGCGACCGCGACGACGTCCTGGGGAATCACGTCGATGACCTGCTCGACGGTCGAGCGGTCCACCTCAAGCGTCTTCAGGTTGCGCGCATTCACGCCGATGATCGAGGCTCCCGCCTCCATCGCGCGCAGGGCCTCAGTCGCGAGTGCGTCTCGACCAGTGCCTCCATGCCCAGCGAACGGGTGCGCTCCAGCAGCGACACCAGCACGTTCTGCTCGAGCGCGGCGACAATCAGGGGCACGAGGTCAGCGCCGTGAGCACGCGCCTCGTGGATCTGATACGGCGTCTAGTAAAGTCCTTGCGCAGGATCGGGATATCGACGGCCGCGCGCACCGCGTCGAGGTCGGCGAGCGATCCATTGAAGCGACGCTGCTCGGTGAGCACCGAGATCACCGATGCTCCCCGGCCTCGTACGTCGACGCGAGGCAGCCGGGTCCGGAATCGAGGCAAGCACGCGCCCTTGGACGGCGAGGAACGCTTCACCTCGGAGATGATCTTGACGGCACCATCGCGGTTACGCAGGCGTTGAGGGCGTCCTTCGCCTCCGGTACCTGAGTCTCCATCTCGCTTGATGCGAGCCAGAGGGACGCGGTCTTCGCGCTCTTTCAGGTCCTGCCGGACCCCAGCGATAATGTCATCGAGAACGCTCGACGCTCCCTTTCAGGCGAAACTTTCAATCCTCACCAAGGCTGGCGAAAAATAGCCGACGCTGGGTCAGCCATCCCGCACTACGGGTCAGGACGGGGAACGAGGGTGGAGGCCCGCGACGAGACTCGACCGCCGCGGCGGCCTTGTTGCGCGACTCCTCGTACTCGAGGGCGGGCACCGAATCGGCGACGAGTCCCGCACCCGCCTGCACGGAGGCGACGCCATCCTTCAGCGACGCCGTACGAATCGCGATCGCCAGATCCGCGTCGCCCGAAGGTCGAAGTAACCCACGACGCCGCCGTACGCCGCGCGCAGCCGGTTCAAAAATCATCGATCAGCTGGATGGCACGAGGCTGGGCGCGCCCGACAGGGTACCCGCGGGGAAGGTCGCGACCAGGGCATCCAGCGCGTCAGCGTCCTCGCGCAACACGCCCGTGACCGTGAAATGTGCTGGATGTGCGAAACGCTTGAGTTCCATGAGCGTGGAGACCTCAACCGACGCGGGATCACAGACCTTCGACAGGTCGTTACGGGCCAGATCCACGAGCATGACGTGCTCCGACAGCTCCTTCGGATCCTCCAGCAGCTCGGCCGCCAGGCGGTGATCCTCGGCCGAATCCACACCGCGCGGGCGGGGACCCGGCGATCGGATACGTCAGACGCGGCCCCGCTCGGTCTTCACGAGGGTTTCCGGAGACAGAGCCGACAACCTCGAAATGGCCGCCCTTCTCGTCAGGCAGATCCAGGAAGTACATGTACGGCGAGGGGTTGACGGTACGCAAAACGCGGTAGACGTCGATGCCGCTCGCCGACGTCGACACATCGAGGCGCTGCGAGACCACGATCTGGAAGGCGTCACCGTCTTCGATCGCACGCTTAGCCGCGTTCACGGACGACTCAAAGTCGGCGCGGGCCGTACGCTCGCGCACCTGAGGCGACGTCGCGCCACTGGAGCCCAAAACCGCGGGGGCGATGGGGTGGCAAGCTGCGTCGTCATCGCGTCGAGGGCGTTCAATCGCGCGATCGTACGCCCCGTCGACGCCGTCCGCCGAACCGTTCATGTTCCAGGCGATGGCCATCAGGTACACCGAGCCGGTCGCGTGATCGAGGGCGGCGACCTCGGTGAGCCAGGACGAGCGTCGCATCGGGAATATCAGATTCCTTCGGCGCGGTCGCGGCAGGGTCGGCTCCCACTCGGGAATGATGCCCCAGCCGAGAGAACCGACGAGGCGCCCGTCAGAGGGGCATTCCTTCAATCGCAGGGTGCCGCAAGCTCCTCGAGGGCGGAGTGCACAACCTCGAGGAAGGTTCCTTTCTCCAACGCACCCTCCGGATGCGAACCGATCCACTGCGCGTGACCATCACGTGCGACGATCGCACCCGCGCTCGAGGCACCAACGAACGACCAGCGGCCCCACGAACCACCATGCTCAGCGGATTCGAGAATGAAGCTGCCAAAAGTACCGTGCGCAAGCTGTCGGTAAACGCCAACCGCGCTCAGCTCATCCGGAGCACTCGGCGCACCACCGGAATGCACGACGCTCGGCCGCGAGATCGACAAAGACATCACGCGGAGGCCACGTCTGGCCCCCATTCGAGGCTGACAGGGCTCGGACTGATACGAAGGCGTCGAAATACTCACCGGTCTATTGTCCCATCCGGACGGGCACTCGTCCCAGCGGGTCCTGATAAGACCGACGGAAGGCCTACAGCCAGTCGGGCACAACACCCCATGCGATGGTGCCGACAAGCGCCGATCCGATCATCCACGGACCCATCGGCACGCGCGTCTTCGTTCCCGCAGATCCAACAACGATCTTCCACAGTGCGGCAACACCCGCCGACACGAAAGGACAGCGCGAGCGCGAAAACCGTTGCGTGCAGGGACACTGAGCCGACCATCGCGCCGAGCACCGGGGCGAGCTTGACGTCTCCACCGCCCATACCACCGGGCAGGCGATTGAGGAGAGCCACAGGAACGAACCAGATGAGTGCGCCGACCAGCGAGCCCACCAGCCTTTGTTGCCAGAGAGGCGAAATCACACCGCCGACGATCACGCCGAGGACGACACCGATGGCCATCGCGAGGGTATAGGCGTTTGGAAGCCGATGGGTTCGAGCGTCGACGTAGGCGCTCAACGCGCCGATCATCGCGACCGTCATCACTCCGGGCATGCCGGGACGCATCTGCGCGGCGACGAAGAAGATCGCGCCGACGATACCCGCGCTCCACACGATCGCATTGCGAGTGAAAGGCTTTGCGTCGCTTCAATGAAATAGCGACGCTGGATCTTCAACCCGACTTCCACAGCCACGCCAACGATGATCCACGTGAGGAAACCGGAGATGAGGGACAGATCGGCGCTCAGCCAGTCAGGGCAGCCACGAGATGATCACGAGGCGGATCCTCCCCGCTAACCTGCGCGCGTCGGAGCAGTTCCCGTTCAAGAGCGTCGCGCATGACATCGGTGTTCGGGCTACGCCCGGTCATCAACTGCACCTGCGCGGCTGCCTGGAAGATAAGCATGTCGGTGCCTTCAGCGACGACGCCACCGTTCTTCGTGAAGGGCTGCGCAGCGCCGTCTCACGCGGCGAGTAGACGACGTCCAGGAGCACCTGCCCCTCGCGTACTTCCATCTGCTGTGCGAGCGGGTCCGCGACGCCTGCGGGCAGCGTCGAGATCACGAGGTCTGCGGCACGCACTGCGCGAAGAACCGCATCGACATCCGACCACAGCACCTGCTCGATGCTCACGCCCAGTCGTGACGCCGCCGCGACGACAGACCCGGGCCTCGAAAGCGACGGGCGGCGACGGCCGAAGCGGTGATGCCAAGTTCGCCGAGTGCAGCGAGCGCCGACGAGGCCGTGGCACGGGCCCCCAGGACGACAGCGCTCGTGGGAAGCGGTCGCTCTGCCAACGAGCACGCACGCCGAATCGCTGACGCGATCCCCGTGACGTCCGTGTTGAAGCCCGCGAGTACCCCGGAGGCCGGCACCACCGTGTTCACGGCACCGACGCCTGTAGCAAGTGGATCGATCGCGTCCAGGAGCGGGATAATCGCCTGCCCTACAGGGCATCGTGACCGACAGCCCGCGGAAGGAATCATCAATCCCGCGATAAACGCGGGCAGGCTCGTCTCATCCTGCTCGATGCGGCGATACTCCCATCCCTCGATTCCGAGGGTCCTCCCATGCCGCCCGGTGAATCACCGGGGACAGGGAGTGATCAATCGGGGAACCGATAACGCTAAAGCCCACATCATGACGCGGTGCAGACCTTCGGGTTCGCGTTGCAGTACGCCTTGAACTGTTCGCGGTTCTTTTTCCTGCTCCTCGAGTGTCGAGGGCGAACAGGGTCTCCCCCGTGTCCAGGTTGACGGTCACGAAGTACAGCCAGTTGCCCTCAGCAGGGGTTTGAGAACCGCCTTGATGGCCTTCTCGCTGGGCTGTCCGATCGGGGTCGGCGGCAGCCCTGCGTGCAGGCGCGTGTTGTAGGGGTTGTCGTTGTCGAGGTCCGCCTGGTCCGGAACGCCGCTTGTCTTACCGACACCGTACAGGACGGTCGAGTCCATGCCCAGGTAGCCCTTCGTCTCACCGTTCGTATCGGCGAGGCGGTTGTCGATAACGCGGGCGACCATCGGCATGTACTTGTCGATGTTCATTTCGCCGTCCACGATCGACGCCTTAATCAGCACGGTCTCGCGATCCGCGGGGGCCACGCCGAGGGCGATCAAGCTCATCAACGGTCCCCTTCACCATCCGCGCGATAACGGTCGTCGGGGTGTCCTCCTCGGACACCTCGTAGGAGCCGGGCAGCAGCCATCCCTCGGCGTTGCCACCGGCCTCGGAAGGCAGGCCGATCGCCTCCGTGTCGGCGAGGGCGCTGTCCACCTGTTCCTCGGTGACGCCCATGATGTCGACGATCCGTTTCTTCACCTCGGACATCTTCTGGCCAGATGTGATCGTGATCGTCGAATCGACGCGGTTAGTCTCGTCCAGCAGGTGGCGAGTGCGCCTGCGGCGCTCATCTGTTGCTGAGGCGATACGTGCCGGGGCGAATGGACATCGACGCAGGGGTCTTCTCAAACTGGCGCACGAAGGCACCCACCGACTTCACGACACCCGCATCCACGAGGCCTGACCGATATCGCGGCCGGAGGAATTCTCGGCAATCGTCACCTCAACCGAGCCAGTGCCTGGACCGGGGAAATCATCAGATGCCGACGGTGACGAGTTGAAGAAGCTGATCGTAGGCAACGTAGCTGGCAGTAAAGCCAGCAAACCGAGCACCACAACGATGATGAAGAAGGAACGCACCCGACGGCGACGCTTACGCTTACGCGCCGCGCGTCGTTCGCTGGCGAGGCGGCGAGAGCGCATACCCGTGGTCTCGGAGGGCGACTCAGCGGCCTGCGCCGCACTGCGCTGACGCAGCGCAGCACCAGACACGCAGTCGCGCCCGTATCCGTTACCTCGTCGAAGGAGGAAGCGAGCGCTCAGCGCGCGCCGCCGCTCGGACTGGGCTCTCGACATCGTCGCGCGAGGACGCCTCACGCAGGGATGTTCCCTGAGCGGGTGTCACAGCCTCGTCCTGCGACACGTGCTGTTCGTGCAGCTCGGCGTCGGAGTAAACCTTTAGCTCACCGGGTGAATCTCGCGGCGAGAACGGAAGGGGTAAGGGGAGGCGTACTCACGCGTGCGCTCCTTCGTTTGGTTCGAGGATGATCTCCTCACCGGGGCCCGACCGCCCATGCGTTCAAGCTCGAGTGCCTGTTCCAAAAATGATCTGCGCTGCCACCTGATCGATGACGCTGCGGTGTTCGATCTCAGGAATCCCCGATGCGCGTAGCCTGGCATGCGCCTGGTTGAGACGTCATGCGTTCATCAACCATCGCCACGCGAACGTGCGGAACAAGCTTCTTGATGCGGCGCGCGTGCCGCGCCCCCTTCGCGGAGATCCCTCTCCCCCACGCAGGGTGGCGGGGAAGTCCGACGATCACTTCGATCGCGTCGTGGCTACGCACGATATGCGCCAATCGATCGAGATCGGACGGGTCAGGGAGCCCTGTGAAGGGTTTCGACGGGCATCGTGAGAATGCCGTCGGGGTCGCACCGGCTGACGCCGACACGCACGGTGCCGACGTCCACGCCGATGCGGATACCCGACGAATACTCACAGAGCCTCGATCTCCTTGCGAATCGCGTCGATCGCGTCAGCGATGCCCTCGAGGCTTGGTGCCGCCGCCCTGAGCGATATCGTCACGGCCACCGCCGCCACCGCCCATGCTTGCCGACGGCGCGAACGAGCGCACCGGCCTTCACCGAAAGCCTCACGCGCGGCCTCGTTCGTCGCGACGACAAGCGACGACTTGCCACCGACAACGCCACCGAGGGGCGACGACGGTTCCGCGCTCATTGCCGAGGCGATCGCGCGCATCGAGCGCGAGCGTACGCAGTGCATCCGCAGAGGGCATCTCGCCAACCGCGGCGGCGACAACGGTCACGGGACCGATAGCCTTTGCGGAAGCTGCCAGATCGGCGCCCTGGCTCAGAGCCTGAGCGGTGCGGATCTTCTCCAGTTCCTTCTCGGACTCGCGCAGCTTGGCCCAGAAGCGACTCGATGCGCTCGGGCAGCTCGTCAGCGCGTCCACCAACGAGCTGGGACAGCTGGTTGACGAGCGTGTTCCTTGGCCTGGAACTCGTAGGCGCCGTCGCCGACCAGGGCGTCGATACGGCGCACGCCGGAGCCGACGGAGCCCTCGCTGAGCACCGTGATGCGACCGATGTAGCCGGTGGTGGGCACGTGGGTGCCACCGCACAGCTCGCGGTCGAAGCCGTCGCCAATCGTCACTGACGCGGACCTCGGGCCGTACTTTTCGCCGAACAGGGCGATCGCACCGGCTTCGCGCGGCATCGATGCTCATGACCTCAGTCGTGACGGCCGGGTCCTCGGCGAGCTTCTCGTTGACGAGAGCCTCGATGTCGCTCAGCTGGGAGCCCTCGAGCGCGGATCCGTGGCGGAAGTCGAAGCGCAGGCGCGACGGCGAGTTTTCAGATCCCGCCTGGGTCGCGTCCTCCGACACAACGTTGCGCAGGCCCGCGTAGACCATGTGCGTGGCGGTGTGCGCGCGGGCGATGGCGAGCGACGCTCGCCATCGATCTCGGCGTAGGCCTTCTCACCCACCGTCATGCCACCTTCGGTGAGGGTGCCGCGGTGAACGCTCAGGCCGCGGATCGGCGCCTGCACGTCATGAACCTCGACGACGCCGCCACCCGCGAGACGGATGGTGCCGTGGTCGGCGAGCTGGCCGCCCATCTCGGCGTAGAACGGGGTCGGTCCAGGATGACCTCGACTTCGGCGGGGAGCGCTCGCAGCAGGAGCAGCAACGCCATCGACGAGCAGAGCCTCAACGGTGGCCTCAGCAGCCTGCTCCAGTGTAGCCCAGGAACGTCGAGCCGCCGCCCATCGCCTTTTTCAATGTCATGGAACACGCGGACGTCGGTGTGTCCGGTCTTCTTGGAGCGAGCGTCGGCGCGAGCACGTTCCTTCTGCTCGGCCATGGTGCGGAAGCCCTCCTCGTCGACGGACACGCCCTGCTCAGCGGCCATCTCGAGGTCAGGTCGATCAGGAAACCGTAGGTGTCGTGCAGCGAGAACGCCGACGCGCCGGAGATGACGGGGGCGCCCTTCGTCTCCTGGCGCTCGCCACAGCGGCGTCGAGGATCGTCGTTCCGGCGCTCAGCGTGCGACGGAACGCGTCTTCTTCCGCGTATGCCACCTCGGAGATCGTCTTCCAGTGGTCTCGAGCTCCGGGTGGGACGCCTTCATCGCGTCCTTCGACGCCGTGAGCAGGGGTCGGCATGGTTGCCTCGTCAACGCCCAGCAAACGCATGGAGCGAACCGCGCGGCGGATGAGGCGGCGCAGCACGTAGCCGCGAGCCATCGTTACCTGGACGCACGCCGTCACCAATCAGCATCAGCGAGAACGCACGTGGTCGGCCACGACGCGCATGCGCACGTCGTCGTCGTAGGCAGCGCAAAGCCTCAGGGCCCGCAGCACCCAAACCGTAGCGCTTGCCGCTCATCTGCATCGCTGCGTCGATGACGGGGAAGACCTCGTCGATTTCGTACATGTTGGGCTTGTCCTGCATGACAAACGCGAGACGCTCCAGGCCTGCACCCGTATCGATCGCCTTCTTGTCAGGCTCACCCAGCAGCGGGTGAGTCCTTGCCCGAGCCCTCGCCACGCATGTCTGGTCGAACACCGGGTTCCACACCTCGAGGTGGCGGTCGCCACCCGGGTCGACGGTTCCGCCAATGGCCTCGGGGCCGTACTCGGGGCCGCGGTCGTAGTGCCACTCGGCGCACGGTCCTGCAGGGGCCGGGCTGGCCAGTGTCCCAGAGTTCTCTTCGCGAGGGCAGGCGAACGATGTGCTTGGGGATCCATACCGATCTCCTTGGTCAGCACATCAAAAGCCTCATCGTCCTGATCCCACAGGGTCACCCAGAAGCGGTCGCCATCGAGGCCGTACTTACCCTCATCGCGCGAGCCGGTGAGCAGCTCCCACGCGTAGTTGATCGCACCTTCCTTGAAGTAATCGCCGAAGGAGAGTTGCCGTTCATCTGGAAGAACGTGCCGTGACGGGTGGTCTTGCCGACATTGTCGATGTCGTTCGTGCGGATGCACTTCTGCACCGAGGCGGCGCGCGGCCACGGCGCGGGTTCGACACCCGTGATGTAGGGGGATGAACGGAACCATGCCCGCGATCGTGAACAGAATCGAGGGCTCCGGAGAGACGAGAGAAACGGAAGGACGAATCTCATGACCCTGCTTCTCGAAGTAGTCGAGCCAGCGGGTGCGGATTTCAGACGTACGCATAGTCCCCCATGTTGAGACGGTTGGCGCCGCTCGCGGCACCTCGGCGCGCGCAAGCGAGACGGTGGAATGAAAGAAAAAACCGCGCCCCGAGCGGCGCTCGGAAACGCAGAGTGACTAGTGTCAGCGCGGTGGTGCTCGACGACCATCTGGACGTCGCAGGGTCACGGGGACCTCAGCGCGCTGGGGCGACGCACCAGGGTTGCCTTCAGGCGGGACAGCTCGACATCCAGGTACTCGGGGACGGCGGGCAGCACGTCGCGGTGGATACCCTCAGCGGCGATCTCGAAGGGAACCGTGGTCTGCGACTTGGAAGCGACCTGGAGGGTCTGGCCGGGCTTCACGCGGAACGAGGGGCGGTCGACGATCTTGCCGTCAACGAGGATGTGACGGTGAACGACGAACTGGCGGGCCTGCTGGATGGTGCGGGCGAAAGTCGGCGCGCAGGACGAGGGCGTCCAGACGCATCTCGAGCAGCTCGACCAGGTTCTCACCGGTCAGGTAGAGCGGTGCGACGGGCCTCTTCGAAGGCGCTGCGCATCTGCGACTCACGGATGCCGTACTGGGCGCGCAGACGCTGCTTTTCCTTCAGACGAACGGCGTAGTCAGGTCCTGGCGGCAGCAGGTACGGCCGTGCTCACCGGGGCCGTAGGGACGCTTCTCGAGTAGCGAACGGCCTTGGGGGTCAGGGCCAGACCAAGGGCGCGGGACTCGCGCACCTGCTTGCGGGAACGATTCGTTGCCATGTTTCTTCTTCCTGTTTCTCATGTCATGTCAGCAATATCGGCATGGGGGCCAACTCAGGATCGATCGATCCGTCGGCTAAAACCCCAGGTGCCCGCTGGTGCGGACAACTGTTCCATCTAGCGTCTTTTTCAGCAGATTGCGAATCACAGCGAGCCGCTTCGTGAGCATCGCCTCATGCCCGTTCTCCGTCGGCTCGTAGTAGTGCGTGCCTTCCAGGTCGTCCGGCAGGTACTGCTGAGCCGCCACGTGGTGGGGCTGATCATGGGCATAAAGGTACCCGTCACCGTGCCCCAGGGACTTGGCGCCGGCGTAGTGCGCGTCGCGCAAATGTTCGGGCACAGCTCCCCACGGTAAGCACGCACGTCAGCGATCGCACGGTCGATCGCCAGGTACGTTGCGTTCGACTTCGGAGCGGTCGCGACAGCGACCACAGCCTGCGCAAGAAGCAGACGCGCCTCGGGCATGCCGATGAGGGCAACTCCCTGCGCAACACTCACACAGGTATTGAGCACCTCGGGGGCTGCCATGCCAATCTCTTCGGAGCGGCAATCATGATACGCCGCGCAATGAAACGAGGTCCTCCCCGCCTCGATCATGCGAGCTAGGTGGTGAAGAGGGCGTCCACGTCCGAGCCGCGCATCGACAATGAACGCACTGGCGACGTCGTAATGTTGATCCCGACTCCAACGCACGAGGGCCTGGTTCGCTGCCGCTTCCACGCTCGCAACGGTGATCTCCCCGATCCATCATCGGCGGCAACGCCCGCGGCAGCTTCAAGAAGGGTCAGTGACTTACGCGCGTCGGAACCAGCCAGGCGTACGAGGGCCAGCCACGGCCTCGTCCGTGATAACAAATCGACCGCCGAGGCCACGATCGTCCGCCAGCGCACGACGGATGAGTCCCTCAATCGCATCCGCATCGAGGGACGTAGCGTCAGCAGCAGCGAGCGCGAGAGCAACGGCGAGATGACGGAGAACGAAGGATTCTCCGTCGTCGCGGCGACGAGCACGACCAGCGATTCTCGACCGCAGGAAGGGCGAATCCTGCTGCGACTTCGAAGCGATGCACCTCGTCGACGAACAGAATCGTTTCCTCTCCCCCGCCGGCGAGGGTTCGCCGCGCATCGTCCACCACGCGGCGGACGTCACTCACCCCGGAGGAAACTGCGGACAGCTCAACAAAACGCCGTCCAGACGCACGCGCTATCAGATAAGCGAGGGTCGTCTTACCAGTGCCGGAGGACCCCAGAGCACCACTGAGAAAACCGCGACACCGTCCTCGAACCAGGGCGACGAAGGCGGCGCAGCGGCGCCCCTCACCGAGCAAGTGAGACTGACCGACGACCTCTGCAAGAGCGGTCGGGCGCATACGAACGGCGAGGGGCGCACCCGCATTGAAAGCAGGCACGCCCGACTCGTCGACAGATTCAGAATCAAACAGATCCATGAAACCTAGCTTAGGGACAGGTGAGCTCCACTCGAGGAAGAGCCAATCTTGGGACCGGAGAGAACCTGGACAACCACGAGGCCGCCGAGGATCAGCATGCAGGCAGCGGCACCGAGCAGGTATCCGTTGGTCCCTCGGACTCATCGCCAGCGAGCGAGAGGACAGCATCTCCGCATGAAGCTTCACGGCGCCCGATGCGTCCACCGACGAACCGTTCGCAGCAGCGCCCACTGCAGAGGCGACCTTAAATTCAGCCCATCCGACGAGCTCGTGCGAGCGGTTTGCAACAACAACCTTGACTCACCGGTCAGCGAGACCCGTGAGGTCCATGGTGACCTTGTTGGAATCCTCGACCTGCAGCCAACGAGCCTCGCCGGTCTGCATGATGTTGGCGCTCACCCAGTCGTAAGCGGCAGCCTGTATCCGACGGCACATTGATCGTCAGCTGGTAAGCTGTAAAAGGCTGCGCTGACACCGCCCTATTCGAGTCGTTGAGCTGGGACACGTCGCTAATCGGCGAAACAGGGGTCTCGGACGGCTGCGAAGCGGTCGCGGAAGCGGACGGGCTGGGCGTGGGGGACGCGCTCTCGGAAGGAGTCGGGCTCGGGCGCACGGTAAGCAGCTGCGGGTCGTCGGGCACCGGTGCGGGAGCGACGGAGAGGCTCCGTCGTGGGCTCGACAACCGGGTCCGGTGCGGGCGCCGAGGGCGGGATCGGCGGTCGGCTCGGCCGTCGGGCAGGGCTCAGGGGCCGTCGTGGGAGCCGGCGCGGCCGTCGGCTCGTCCGTGCAGAGCAGGCGAAGCCGTCGGATCGTCGGTGGGGGCAGCGGTCGGGTCCGCGGTGGGCGCAGCGGTCGGGTCCGCGGTGGGAGCAGGCGTCGGATCGTCGATATTGTCCGTGTACGGCGTGTAGATGCTCACCGTGGCATACATGGGGTTGGGCTCAGGGACCAGAGGAATCACTGCGGTACAGCACGACGGTGACTGTGTGGGTCTCACCCGGCAACCACTTAATGCCCTGCACGTTATTCGTGCCGTCAGGCAGAGGTGCATAGATGTACGGCTCCTTCAACGACTCAGCCGCCCATAAACGCGGGTCAGAGGGCGTCACCGTCTCGCCGCCGCGCCCGAAAGTCGGACTCGCGAGCGGAGTGACTGCTCCATGATCAGGGATGAGTCCCCAGTGGCCGGTTGCGGCAAACTCAGCAGCAAAGTCAGCGCTATTCAAGATATTGACCTGGAGCTTGCCCCCTGCCCGAAGAGCGTGGTGCGGCACTCCATCATCCGCGCGCGCGGCGAAACCGGGGATCGCGAGGCCGATGCCCGCGAAGAGGAATAGCGCCATCAGCAGGCTCATGACCCGACTGCGACCAGCGAAGCTCCGAGCGGCTACGGCAGACGATGGCCGTCCGTGCTGCATACCGTTCTCCTTAGTGACTTGATCCGCAGAAAATATTGTATCGGATCAAGAGTAACAAACGTAACGCGCGAATGCTAAATCCCAACACACACCATGTGGTTAATGCACGATTCCCAGCGCATTTGCCGCATGTGGCGAGTTTTTAGCGCAGCAGCCCGTGCGAGCGACGAACGATGCTGACCGTCACGATCGCCCCAAAGAGGGCGGAAGGCCGCCACCTGCGAGGATCCAGCCATTAAGGCGAGACTCCTGCTCACGCACAGCCTGATTGGTCGCCTGCTGCTCAGAATGCGCCTTCGGGCCGATCTGCGAAGCGGACACGCTCTCTGTTCTGCAGAAGGAGAGGGAGAGGGCGTCGGCACTCGAGCGCACCGCCATCACCACTCACAGAAGAGCCGTTGCTACCAGAGGAAGGCGCAGACGATGCCGAGGCGGAGGGCACCGGGGTCGCCGACGAGCGCAATATCGAGGCATCAGCCGAGGGGGTCACCTGAGGACGGCGACGCAGCCACAGTCGAGGGCACTGGCTGACGCATCGCTTGCCGCATCGTGAAGCGTCATCAGTCAGGTCGAAATCGGGCTTCGCGGCATTATCAGTCGCATTGTCCGCGGGAGACTCCGTCGGCCCGTCGGTCGCCACGTCGAAGTTGCATGGCCATCAGGCTCCGTCGACGAGCTCATCCGTAGGCTGATTCGACGGCTCATCAGTGGGCTCAACCGAAGCATCGTCGGTCGGAGTCAGCGAGCACACGTGCGCCTGCTCACCGGCCTCCGCGACCTTCACAGACACCTGCACGTAAGTGCCGGTCACGCCATCGCCAATCATGATCCGAATGCTCCGGGCCGACCGTCCAGGTCGACGGCAGCTCAATATCAGCGGAAAAGTTTGCCGGTCGTCGATACTGCGGCAACGCTCCACGCACGTCTTATTACGCTGAACAGACGTGGGAACTCAGCGGGAAGGGTGACACCATCGGGTCCGGACTTCCTGCCCATCATCGAGCGTGACGATAACAAAACCGCGAGACACCTCAGAGCTGGGACCCCAGCCAGCCCCCTCCACATGGAGCGGAGCCCCGGAAGGGACGACCGACGACACAATGATGGACGCACCCTCATCAGCAGCGGTGACGCACTGCCCGGTCGCGCCGACGACTTCGTTGGCACTGTATGCGGGCTGGGCGGCGATCAAACACCCACCGACGATGGAAGCAGACGCGGTCAGAGCCAGCAGAGGCATGCGCAGTCCCTGCTGTGCGATCGCATCCGTGTCGTCATCTGCATCCTTTTTCTATGTCGAAGAAATCTCGTTAGCTAATCGGCAGTATCAGGCCCGGAACCGATATGTCAGTGTCGGAGTAACCACCTGCTACAGAAACCATACTATTGCCTGATGCCCATTCTGCAATTGCGAACAACAAGCAAATTCCCGGAACATGCAGTCAAAACATGTTTTTACCTGCAAATATCAGGCTTCGAGCAAGTATGTGTGAGCTGTATTATCCGACAATCATAGGCCTGCGTGACCCGCTGGTCAGCATTTGAGATTTTGGGGATCACAACCCGATCTCATCGTCTGGGAATAACCAGGGGTGCTCCGGTTTCAGGGATCGTCGATGATCTGGCACGGCACACTGAAGACACGTTGGATGAGATCAGGCGTCACGACGTCGCAAGGAGAGCCCTGGGCCACGACCTTCCCATCATTCATAAACACGAGATGCGTGGCGTAGCGGGAATGCAAGGTGGAGGTCGTGCAGCACGGCGACGACCGTCACGCCGATCCTTATGGAGCGCTCCGCCAGACGCAGCACCTCAAGCTGATGATTCAGGTCGAGATACGTCGTCGGCTCGTCGAGGAGAAGAATGTCCATCTCCTGAGCAAGCGACATCGCGATCCAGACGCGCTGGCGCTGGCCGCCGACAGCTCGCCGACCCGACGCCCCACCAGGTCGCGAGCCCCAGCGTCTCCCATCGCGCGAGCCACGGCCTCGTCGTCCCGTGAACTCCACTGATGGACCAAGGACTGATAGGGGATACCGGCCACGCGCAACCAAATCCTCGACGAGCATGTCGCCGGGAGCGACCGACGACTGCGCAAGTAACCCGAGTCGACGCGCGAGGGCCTTCTGATTCATATCGGCCACGCTTTGCCCATCCAGCTCGACCACACCGCTGCGAACGCCAAGCACGCGGGCCAGCGAACGCAGCAGAGTCGACTTTCCGCACGCGTTTGGACCGATAATGACGGTCAACTCCCCGGGAGCACGTCCAGGGTAAGGCCCTCGAGAATCGGGCGTTCTTCCCGTAGCCGACGACGATATCCCGGGCGCTCAGGCCACGGTTCACGACAGACTTCGTCACGATTTCACCTCACGAATCAACAACCACAGAAGGTACACGCCTCCGACGACGCCGGTCACGACGCCGACTGGGAGCTCAGCGGGAGCCACAAGCCTTTGAGCGCAGATATCAGAGACCAGCACGAGCAGAGCCCCAACGAGGGCGGAGGAGGCAAATCCGACTCCCCAGCCGCGCACAGCCGATGTGCGACGTGCGGAGCCGCCAGAGCAACGAAGGCGACCGGCCCAGCGACCGCAGTCGCGGACGCAACGAGCAAAATGGCGACGACAATGAGGGAGCACGCGGGTCTGACGCACTCTGACGCCAAGCCCCTGTCGCGATGTCATCGCCCATCGCGACAAGTCCGAGGGGAACCGCATAGACGACACACACCGCAACGACACCGGCGATCACGATCAGCAGAGGCGTCAGACGCGCGATGGTGACGCCCGAGAATGAGCCAGCGCTCACAGCTGCGCACGCTGGGCCGCCTCCAGAGGCGCCTTGACGATGAGCAGCGAATTGACCGCCCGCAAGGCCGCCGAACATCCGATTCCCGAGGACGACGCGGATTCCCGTCACTCGCATGCCTCCCGCGCACGCGAGGATGAACGCGAGGCGAGTCCACCCGAGCAAGGCGCCGATTCCTGTGACGGCGGGGCTCGAGCCCAGAATAATGATGGCAATCAGGGCGCCGGTCGCGCACCCCGTGGACAGGCCCACGATGTCGGGGCTACCGAGCGGATTGCCCGAGATCGTCTGGAAGATGCGCCCCGCGATTCCGAGTGCCGCGCCAACAGCCACCGCCGCGAGCATACGCGGCAGGCGCACGGACTGGACAAGTAGACGCCCAGAAAAGTCATCCGAGGCCCACCGTCTCCGAGGAGACGACGGAATGAATCGAGGCGCTGAGCCCGTAGTCACCGAGGTGAGCGAATAGACCGCCAATGCACACAGAAGAACGAACCCGATGAGCACGACGGCGGCGCTGCGCCGGTGCACACGCACCGACACGCGACGCAGCGAGACAATTGTGTAGCGCGACGGAGCTGGCCTCATGACATGCCCTTTCCGCGCGCCCCGATGATAAAGAACGGCGCACCGATCAAAGCGACGATAACGCCAACAGGGAACCTCGGAAGGCGCCAGCACGAGGCGCGAGACAACATCGGCGGCGCACACCCACGCAGCACCCGACGATCGACCAGAGGGCGATCGCACCCTGCCGAGCGCCGACAACGCGTCGAACCATCAGCGGTACTGCGAGGCCGACAAACGTCAGCGGACCGCCCAAGGCAGTCGCTCCCCGGCCAGAGCAGTAACGGCTACAACCCCAGCACGCGAATGAGGCGTACACGAACTCCGAGGGCTCACCGCGGCGTCATCGCCGAGCGCAAGAACACCCAGCGCCGACGTAATCGAAGAGCAACCACGCCGCCGCATGCGATGACTGCCCGGCGGCAACCACGAGCCCATGTCGACGCCCTCTAATGATCCCGACGCCCAATATCGGAATTCGTTAAACGCAAACTGATTCGCCGCGAGGACCGCCTGGGTCAGCGATGCGAGGCAGCGGACACAGCGATTCCCGCCAGGGGCGAGGCGCGAGCGGATCCGCCCCACTGCCGGAAATCGCGAGACAGACCAGCCGCGACCCCCCGCGCCGACGAGGGAAGCGCCGAGCGTCACCGTGCGGGTAGCGACTCCGGTCGCCGCTGTCGCCGTCACGATAAGAAAGCGGCGCCCGCGTTGATGCCGAGAACGCCGGGATCGGCGAGGGATTACAGTCATCGCCTGCATGATGGGAACTCGCCAATCCGAGCGCCGCACCGATCACCAGCACCGCGATCGTACGGGGGACGCGCAGCTGCGTGACCACCTGGGCGTCCTGACTGCTCCCCCGTTCACGAGGGCCTCCCACACTACTTCGGGAGCAATCTGGCGCGAGCCCAGGCGAGAGACACGAGCGTGACGAGGACTAAGCACCAGCGTCGCCACTGCACAAGCAATGGCGACGCTGGCGGTGACGACTAGTCGTCATGTCAGGTCATCGACCCGGGTAGTTCGCTCACCCGCTCAGGATGCGGGGACGAACTGCGCTTCGATGCTGGAAATAATGCCGTCCATGAGGAGGTATCCACCGGTCGACGTCCACGGGGATCCATCAACGGGCGAATGACGTGGTTGGCCTGAACGGCGCCAAGCGAGTCGAAAACCGACGGTGTTCTTCGCCTCTTCAAGGGGCTGCAGCGGAGCCTCGACGCCGGTGTTGCCGCAAGCGGACAGGTTGTTCACCGAGGCCTTACCGAGGGTGCCGAAGAAGATCAGTCCGCGTCAATCTGGTCGATATTTTTCCAGAGAGACAGGCTCAGGTAGCCTTCGCCGTCACGATCCTGGTTCGCGGGACGCTTCATGCCGAGCGCGGTGAGCCTGGCCGGCGGGCAGCTCCTTGAGGATGAGGCCGGCGCTATCGCCCTGCCAACGCACGACCGAGTAGGTCTGATCGAGGTAGCCGGCGTCCTTCAGGCGGGCGCTGACGGAGGCAACGTGCTTGTCAAATTCCGCAAGCTTGGTCTCAGCCTGGTCGGCAACGCCGAGCGCATCAGCGGTCAGAGCAAAGGTCTCGCGCCAGTCGCCACCCTTTTGCGTGGTGAAGAAGACGGGCGCGATCTGAGCCAGAGCGGTCAGCGTCTCGGTGTCATTATTCTTCACCGAGGTACCGTCGACGAGGATCAGGTCCGGGTGAGCGGCACCGATGGCCTCAAGGTTAGAGGTGCCGATCGAGCCCAGGATCCGGATGTCACCCGCGCGATCGACGAGGGTAGTTGGGGACGGTCTGCTGTCCGCGCCCGGAGACGACGCCGATCAGGGGTCACGCCAGGGCGAGCGCATTGTCGGTCGTGGGCTCAGAGAGCGTCACGACGCGGCTGGGAGGTGCGACGGGAGGGTGACCTCCTGGCCGGACGCGTCGGTCACGGTGCGCGTCTGGGATGCGTCGGACATCGCGAGGCCTCGGGGACGAGGCCGGGGCAGGCTGGGTGGACGAGCAAGCTCCCAGGGCGCGAGCGGTCAAAGCGACGCCAACGATGGCGCGAATTCGCGTCGACAGGTGCACGAGTGCCTCAATTCAGTCAATCTTGTTGGGTGCAAGGTCAGCTAACCTATAGACTGCGCATTGATCTGGGCTATCTCAATCCTGGTCAGTATGAAAGCGCACCACCCATCGAGGCTGCGCACGATGCCCTCGCGCCACCAGGCGACGTCGTGTCCGCTGCGGTAGTGGTCCACGTCGACAGGCACCCCCGAGGCCCTCGCATGCAAGCTCAGCGCACGAATCGACCACGGGGCGCATTGTTTGTTCCAGCGTACCCACCTGCAGGCGCAGCTGCACTCCCTGCGCGGCCGAACGCTCCCGGCGCGAAGGTCGCCCATCAGCGTCCCTTCGCCAACTCCTCGTTGCTCTCCTCCCCACCACAGGGACGGAGACTGGGCGACCGCACAATCGAGGGGAAGATCACTGCGCAGAGCCGCTTCCAACACAGCCAGACCGCCGTAGGACTGGTCAGCGACCATCACAGGCCCCGCCCCAGCCTCGTCGCACACTGCCCGTCGCAGCGCCGACGACTGTCCCGTCGGTTAACTCCGCCTCACGCGCCCAAATCTCCAGCGTCGATCGTCGCGACGCGCAGGCTCCCGATAGCGCCGCGTCAGCCAGCCGACGCCGTTGTTCCGCCAGATCTCGCCGTCGAAGAGGATGAGCGTACACGTCGGATCCGCGTCGCCGTCGCGAACGATCGACATCATGCTGGCGCGCGACAGAGAGACGCGCGCTCACATCCGCAGCGATCTTCCGTTCACGCGCCGCACGCATCTCGGGAACAGACAGATCCTGCGACGGCCCACCACCCGCGCCTCGGGCCCAACAAAAGTGAGGCTGCGGCACCGCGCCCATTCACGACCCTGGGCGGATTCGACGAATCGGGAGACGCATCATCGAGAATCGGATCCACTCCCTCCCATGTCCGTACCCACGCTGGGGTTGAGGCCCAACGGCCCGACAATCACCGTCTGGTAGCTGAGGATCGCGTCCGCGGGAAGAGCGCACACGAGCACCCGAGCATCCCCGCGCTCAGGCCCTATCGACATGCGAAAGTCGTCGATGTGCTCGCGCGCCCGATCCGTGATCGTGTTCGAGGACGACGTAACAGTCAGCCGCGGCCTGGGCGCCCCATTGAAAAGTGACGCGAACAGCGTCGACCCCATCAATGACAAGGCGCGGTCCGACGATCGGGAGCCCGTCGGCGTAACGATAAATTCCATCTGACGCCTCCCAGCGCAGCCGGCAAAAACCGGTGCGCGAAAAAGAGGTCTGCTCGAAGGCCACGCGGTCAGTCGAAAAGAGCGAGACGTCGCCAAAGCGCCCACACGCGCAGCAACGGCGTCCCCAGCCGGCGAAGTCGATGACTGTAGTCGGCTCCAGCGACGCCCACGGGGTCCCGACGACCAGGTCGACCTGGTGTCCAATGCGATCATCCACGTCAAAGCCGTCGGTCAGGGGGCTCATCCTCGCCCGGCATGATGAGAGTCCAGGCAGGCCAGGGTTCGCCCAGAGCTCCACGATCGCCTGCGTGATGACGTGATCGGGGATGCGCACGCCCACCGTGTGCTTCTTCTTGTTCAGCATGATGCGCGGAACCTCCTTGGTCCCCCGCAGGATGAACGTGGCAGGGTCGGGGGTGAGCGCCTTCATGGTGCGGAACTCGTGATTGTCAGTCGATGACGAGCTTCGCCGAGCTGCGCAAACGAGTGGCACAGCAGCGAGAAGTTGTGCTTTCGTCGTCGAGCTTACGAATCCGAGCGGATCGTGTCCATACCCGCCTTGTTACCGACCTTCGTGGCGATTGCGCACAGCCGGGTCGGTGGGCAGGGCGATCGTCCACCGCGCTCGAGCAGGTCAACGACCGTGTTGACCAAACGTGCCTGCGGATTCTCGAGGGTGCATCTCGACGTACGACGTGTGCCCATTGTGCACGAAAACCCCCACCGGTTGCGGTAACCGATGGGGTTCCGTGGACTAAGGTCACGGCGAAGGAATCACTTATCGGCATTCCTCGAGGCCTCCTCGCCGCGCTTCTTCGGCTTCGCGTCGACGCTGAGCTTCCTTACCGCTGCGCGGGCGTGATCGGGGCCGGGGCCTCGGTCAGCGGATCGAAACCGCCGCCGGACTTCGGGGAAGGCGATGACGTCGCGGATGGAATCGGACTTCGTCAGCAGCGAGACGATGCGGTCCCAGCCGAAGGCGACGCCGCCGTGCGGCGGGGCACTGCACTGCTGAAGGCGTCCAGCAGGGAAGCCGAACTGCGTCTGTGCTTCCTCCTCGCCGATGCCCATCACGTTGAACACGCGGTTCTGGATGTCGCGGCGGTGGATACGGATCGAACCGCCGCCGATCTCGTTGCCGTTGCAGACGATGCTCGTAGGCGTAGGCCAGCGCGTTGCCGGGATCGCTTGTCGAGAGGTCGACCCATTCGGGCTTGGGCGAGGTGAACGCGTGGTGGACGGCAGTCCAGGCGCTGTGGCTCAGCGCGACGTCGCCCTCGGCCTCGGCGTCGCCGGTGGGCATGAGAGGAAGGCGTCGACGACGGTGAAGGCCCAGGCGTCGGGGTCGATGAGGTCGCAGCGCTTGCCGATCTCGAGACGGGCGGCGCCGAGCAGCGCTCGCGAGGGTGGGCGGCGGCGGCGAAAGAAGATGCAGTCGCCGGGGTTCGCGCCGGTCGCGGCGGCCAGGCCATCGCGCTCGGCCTCGGTGATGTTCTTGGCGACGGAGACCCAGCGTGCCGTCCTCGGCGATCGTGACGTAGGCCGAGGCCCTTGGCGCCGCGCGCCAGCCCGGTCCCTGCCACTTGTCGAAGGTACGGCGGGGCTGCGAGCCGCCACCGGGCATCACGACGGCGCCCACGTAGGGGCCTGGAACACCGGAAGGTCGTGTCCTCGAGAGTACTCGGTGAGCTCAGTGAGCTCAAGGCCAAAAGCGCAGGTCGGGCTTGTCCGAGCCGAAAGCGCTCCATCGCGATCGCATGTAGGGTCATACGCGGGATCGGCGTGCCAGATCGTAGCCGATGAGCGCCCACACGTTCTTCAGGACGTCCTCGGCGACCTCGATGACGTCATCCTGGTCCACGAAAGCTCATCTCGATGTCGAGCTGGGTGAACTCCAGGCTGGCGATCGGCGCGGAAGTCCTCGTCGCGGTAGCAGCGAGCGATCTGGAAGTAGCGCTCCATGCCGGCGACCATGAGCAGCTGCTTAAAGAGCTGGGGTGACTGGGGCAGGGCGTACCAGGAACCGGGCGACAGGCGTGCGGGGGACAATGAAGTCGCGCGCGCCCTCGAGGGGTCGAGCGGGTCAGCGTCGGGGTCTCAATCTCGACGAGTCGCAGGCGTCACAGACGCCTCACGGGCTGCGCGGGACACCTTCGAACGCAGGCGGATCGCGTACTGCTCGAGACTCACGACGCAGGTCGGTAGCGCGTACTTCAGGCGGGTTTCCTCGCCCACGTTGCCGGAATCTTCAGCATTGGAGGACACCTGGAACGGCAGGGGCGCACTGGTGTTCAGGATTTCAATGTCGTCACCCATGACCTCGATGGCGCCGGTGGCCAGGTGGGGGTTCTCGTTGCCCTCGGGGCGAGCACAGACTCGCCGGTGACCTTCAGGGACAAACTCGGAGCGCAGCTCTGGGCGACACGCTCGTCACGGACGACAACCTGGGCGATGCCGGAGGCGTCACGCGAATCGATGAACGCCACGCCACCGTGGTCGACGACGATCCGCAACCGGTGAGCGTCACAGTCTGACCGACCAGGTCGGTACCGAGGGTTCCAATGTTGGCTGAGTGCGGGCACTGTGCAGTTCCTTTCGTAGTTACCATCCGCGAGACGGGCGGCGGCGGTGTCGTGTGCGCCTGCCTTCACAAAGAAGGCACGCGTGCCGCGAGTAGGATAGTCAACATGCCAACCGACGATTTCCTCCTCTCGACCGCGCTTCCTGGACCCCGTCCGAAAATCGGTTCACATCGGCTCCGTCCTCCCTCATTACCCTTGTGGCCTTTGAGGAGCTTGCCGCTACGACGATCATGCCCGCGGTCGTCGCGTCTTTTCGACGCGGCCGCCTGGTATCCGATTGCGTCGGGCGCGGCACTGGCGACGCAGCTGAGTGCCACCGTTGTTCTCAGCGCACTGGCTGCATTGGAAGGGTCCGCGCTTCGTCCTGCTGGCGGGGCTGGTCCTCTTCGCCGTCGGATTGGTGGTGTGCCGATTGGAACAAACGTTGTTGTGTTCGTCGTCGGCCGCGCATTGCAGGGGGCTCGGCGGCGGCCTCATCGTTCCGCTCTACGTGCTCCGTGGGTTCGGTCGCATCCCCTCGACACCGCCCCCGTTCTTCGCATCTTTCTCATTGGCGTGGGTTCTCCCGATCGTTGGTCGGCCCCGCGATTGCTGGCCACGTCACCCAGAATGGGGATGGCGCTACGTCTTCGGCGTCGTTCCGCTTTTCGTCGTGATCGCCGCTCTGCCCATCGCCTATGTGCTGCGCTCGCTGCCGGATACGCAGGGCAGCGTTCCCCGTTCTCGCAGCGTTGTCGCGCGACGCCGGACTCGTCGGCGTCGGCGTGCATGCTGCTGCAGCTCGCAGGCGCTCTCGAATCGCCGTTGGCGCAGTTCGGCGTCTTCGCCCTCGGCGCGTGCATCACGGTGTGGGCTCTCCCGCCTGCTGCCGCGCGGCACGTTCGATGTCCCGGCCGGGCATGCCCTCGGCGATCCTGGCGAGGCTGTGCGCCGATGGCCTCACAGGTTGGCTCTCGCCGTCATGGTTCCTTTGATCCTGCAGCGCGTGCACGGGTGGTCGAGGCATCCTCCGCCTTGTGGGTCACCCTCGGCTCGCTCACATGGGCCATCGGTGCGGTCGGCCAGGCACGAGTCCACAATCCGCTGACGCGACGCCGTCTTCCCGTCATCGGTGGCGCGCTGATGGCGATCAGCGCGATCCCCGTCGGAGCGCTCCTTCTCCCCTCGATCCGGTGTGGGTCGCCCTCATCAGCTGGCTGCTGGTCGGCGTCGGCATGGGCCTCGTTCACGCTCCCCTGTCCGTCGCATGGCGCTCGGGTGACCCCCGAGGCCAAGCACGGCGGGTCGCCTCCTGGCTCAGGTCGCCGACTCGGCGGGTCCGCGCGGAACTCGCCCTCGTGTCCGTGGCCATGAGGCGCGTGGGCCGCCACCGCCACGGTGGGCGGGGCAGCCTACGCTCCCCTGATGGGTGATTGCTGCTGTGCTCGCCATCCTCACCGTGGTTGCCGTGACACGGCTGCGTCCGTCTTCGGAACGCTCCACGGGCGGGGAGGCTCGCGCTCGAGTCGTCGTAACGGCGCTTGCCGAGTGGCGGCGTCCGCCGTCACGGCCTCCATCGCGCTCCCAGCCTCCGTCGCGACCGCCCTCGCGTTCGCGTCGGGTGCGCGATGTCCTTTTCCCAGCGCTCGGTACGAACGCTGCGACGAGGACGTGATCCGTCGCCCTTTTCGAAGCGGTTGCGGACGCTTCTCGTCACGGTCCCCAAATCGACCTTCACGATCGCCGTAGCCGCCGCGGCCTCGGTCATCGCGGTCGTAGTCGCGACGCTCGCGACGCTCGAAGCCGCCGCGGTCGCCGTTGGAACGGCCGCCGGGGCCCTCATCCACGCGGATGCGCCCAGCTGGCGGCCCGACACGTATCCGCGAGATGCGGGACGGCTGCTCACCGGACAGGTCCGCAGTGATGTCCACGAGGTGAGAAGGTCAGGTAGATCTCGATGTTGCCGATGTCGCGGCCGTCGATGCCACCCTCGCCAGCGATCGCACCGACGATCGAACCGGGCTGACTCGGTGCCTTCCACCGACCTCGATGCGGTAGCGGGTACCGGAGCCGGGTGCCGGGCGGCCGCCGCCGCGACGACAGGGCGCCGTTCGCTCGCCCTTGCAGGCGGGCGGTCCTTATCGCGACCGGCCTCAAAGTGGCGCCGACGAACTCGCCGGACTCGTCCAGCTGTTCCTCGCGGCGAGATCTTGCCGTTGCCACGGCGATCCTTCTCGCGGCGCGGTGCGGGGCCTTCGTCGCCGACGGCCCGTCGCCATGAGGGCGCGGCGATGTCCTCCACCGAAACTTCCTCGCCGAGGTCGGCGAGCAGGCGCCTTGTACATGTCGGGACGGCCGCGCTCGATACGAGCGGACAGGCCCTCGAGGCAGGCGGCTGGCGCGGAATTCGGAGACGGCTGCGGGCGAGGGAATCTCGACCTCTTCCATCTCGGTGCCCATCAGCTTCTCAATGCGGCGCAGGCGGCCGTGCTCGCGCGGGGTGAAGAGGTCAGCGCACGACCTTCGCGACCCGCGCGGCCGGTCGCAGCCGATACGGTGCACGTAGGCTTCGGGCTCACGCGGAACGTCGAAGTTCACGACGAGGAGATCCGCTCAACGTCGAGGCCCCAGGCGGCCACGTCGGTCGCGACCAGCACGTCGAGAGAGCCGTTCTTCAGGGCGCTCAACCATGCGCTCGCGCTCGGTCTGAGCGACATCGCCGGAAATGCCAGCGGCGCGCGGAATCCGCAGCTCGACAGCTCGAGCGAGACCTCTTCGACATCGGCGCGGGTACGCACGAAGGGCGATGGCGGCGTCAGCCTCTTCCTGGCCTTCCTTGATGTGCTGGGCGCGGGTAGCCAGCACGCGCGGAGCTGACCGATCTTGTGCTTATAGGGCACCACCGCGTAGGTCTGGTGGATGGTGTCGACGGTCGAGGGCTCGGTGGGACCGCGACCTGACCGGATCCTTCAGGTGCTCGCGTGCCACCTTCTCGATGGCCGCAGGCATCGTCGCGCTGAACAGGGGCCGTCAGGCGGTCATCCGGGGCGCTCGACGCGATCGTCTCGACGTCCTCAGCGGAAGCCCATACGCAGCATTTCGTCAGCCCGTCCAGGACCAGCATGCGTACGTTCCGACGGTCCAGGGCGCCCTTCTCAGTCAGGTCGATAACACGACCCGGGGTGCCGACGACGACCTGGGCGCCGCGCAGGCGCTACCGATCTGCGGGCCGTGGGGCGAGCCACCGTAGACGGGGACGACGTCGAGGCGGGCGGTGCTGAGCCGCGAAATCTTCAATCGCCTGGGCGCTTTGCATCGCAAGTTCGCGGGTGGGGGCGGGACGAGGGCCTGGACGTCGCGCTCGTCCGCGTCAACGATAGCGAGCAGCGGCGGAAGCCGAGGCGGCGGTCTTGCCGGTACCCGTCTGGGCGATGCGACAACGTCGCGCAGCTCCAGCAGCGGCGGGATAGCAGCGGCCTGAATCAGGGTGGGGACACGGAAAACCCATGTCGGTCACGGCCGCGAGGATCTCCTCAGGCAGGCCGAGGCTCGCGAAAGTCACGGTATCCGTGCGTCTTCCGTCGACTCATCGTCGACCTCAACGTCATCGACGTCGTCAACAATCTCGTCGTATTCGTCGGCGGTACCGTCATCTCGCGCTCGTCGTCGCGCGTTCCAAAAATCGTCAGAGGGCATAAATCATCCTTGCGTGGTGCAATCGGTGTCAGCAAAACCATCGGGGCGGGCCTACTCGGCTCCTCGGCGCGGCCTCACCCATAACAACAAATCCGCATCCCGCGGGCACCATAACAAGGGGCAGCGCCTCATCGCTGTGACCAGCATGACCCTCGCACGCAGCTCGTAGAGGCCCGTGGTCGGCGAACTCACTGTTACCGAGTCACCGTGGGACGCGGGTCATGAAACTATCAGAGTGGCAGTCGAGCGAGGAACGAGGCGATGGTCACCTGTCGATTGTCCTCGGACCGCAGGGGGCGACGACAGGCCGATCGACCTCATCGCGGCACAATCCCTGAAGGTCACGCATGACCGCACGTCGGCGGCGCGATGCGACCCATCGGGCCGCTGCCCGGCTCGCACACGCGCATAGCACCGTGATCAACAGGCACAGTGCGACCAGAGCCGTCGGCACTGGAATTGGCCCAATCGCGGGCACCTGAACGTCAATGAGCACGGCCCTGCCCAGGTGCACGAGAACGATCCACGCGACGCCCACGACAACGCCGAGCCACGCGAGCAACTGCGCGCCGCCGAGCGCGACACGGCGGGCGCGCCCGTCGACACTCGAATATGCGCCGCAACCTCACGATGTGCGGCGTCTGGCACCTCTCGCGCGCTGAGCGCACGATCGACCAGCGCCGCGCGCCAGCGAGCGGGACGTGCCTGCAGAACGCTCCCCGACAACACCGCGAACGGCATTGACGAAAGCGGCTTCATCGGAAGCCGAACGGGTCGGTAACGTCGGCGTCGTCGCGCCCTGGGCGCGCGACTCATCGTCCAGGTGCAGACGACGAAGCGGATCCGCACCCGTGCGCGCCAGCCAGCGCAGCGGGCACCAGCCGCCCGCCCGGCGCCCTGCGCGCAGCGTCGAGGCTTCCACGGCCTCGGCGATAATCAGGGCACCCTGCGAGGTCGGCGGCGGTGCCAGCCAATTCGGAGGCGAGGCCATCGGTCTCGAGGCCGCGGACCGTGCCCGACAGCTCCAATGATTCACGCAGCACTCGGGCTGCCTCGCCCAACGCGGCACGCGCGCGCGATGCCTCGACGCGACACGCGCTCAGCCTCGCGCGTCGGGTGCTGTGATGGGTAGGAACGCCCTCGCCCGTCGTCGAGACACCGCGAAGACCTCGGCATTGGCCAAAGCCGCGCTCGCCGAGAAGACGACGCAGGTCCTGCTCGATCGATTCACGCTCGAGACATGGAGACGGTGTCGATGTGCGTCAGGACGACCGTCACCGAGGCATGGGACGAACGCAGGCGAGCCAACCACTCGTCGTGCAGCCGGGCGTCCGCGTACTTCTGAGGGTTGACGACGACGACAAGTGCGTCGACGCGCGATGCCAAACGATCAGTAATCTCAGCGTGGCTTGCCTCGACCGAATCGATATCCGGCAGATCCACAAGGACGGTGTCTCCGGGCAGGGCTTCGGGAGCCTCCACCCGACGACCGATACCCAGCCAGCCGAGCAATTCCTGCGGCTCACGGCCGCGCGGCAGCACGGCGCACGCTTCGTTCGTCGTGGGGCGCCGAACGCCCGCCATCACGACCTCTCCCGCTCAGCGCATTGACGAGAGAGGACTTGCCAGCGCCCGTGCCGCCCAGCATGCCGATCACGCACCACGATGGATCGACCTCGGCTGCGTTCGGACGTCACGTCAATGAGCTCGCGAATACGCCCAGGTGCGCTCGTCAAGGTCACGGGGCAGCCAGCGTGCACATCTCATCGAGCTGCTGAGCTGCCGACGCCACGGAGATTCGTCGCTCTCACTCATGCCAACACCTCGCGGGCGTTCTCCACGGCATCCGCCAGCTCATCGACAGGACCCTTGTCGGACGCTCGATCGAGGCCCGCCGTCACCGGTTCGAGAACCTGCGACGGGAGATTTCGGCGGCGAGGCGATTGAGAGCCTCTCGGGCCTGCTGAGCCAACGAACGAACCGTGCGCTCACCGAGAAACAGCTTCGAGGATCGTCTGCGAGAGAGCCGCGGACGCGCCGCGATACCCACCTCAACCCCGGTGAGACCACCGGTCATCGTAAAGCTGCCACCATCAGCGACACGGTCACGACATTGATGCTGTAAGCGATCATGCGCCCGCTCACGCAGACGATTCGGCTTGCTCGCGAACGAGGTTCCGTGACCTCGCGCGTCCATTGCTGCGCGGTCGCGCGGGCGAGCTGCGCGGTGCGTCGACGTTCAAGAGCTCATCCATCAGAGCTCGTATCCACGAGAGGACGTGCGCGCCGCAGCGCCTCTGCCACGCGCGGTGGTACTGATCGGCGAGCCTTTGCGCGAGGCCACCGGTCAGATCACGCTGCGCCTGAACGTCGGGAGCGGCCTGCCCACGAATCACCCCCTTCAGGCGAGAGCCGATTCCAGAGAACACACGTGAGACTGTCTTGGTCATGTCCCAGGAGCCCAAGACCTCGGCAATACGGGAGCTCACCTCGCCGCGTAGGACGTCGTCACTCGACGAGAAAGCGACATCGCGCGCGTGAGGCCACGAGCTGCGCGATGTCCTGAGAGGCCGTCTCGAAGGCGCGGTGACGTTCACGGGCGGCCTCCAGCGAACGCGATGCCTCCTCCAGCGACGAGGACACCGCACCGGACAGCGAACGGCGTACGATAGCCGCACGTTCCTCGGCGTCCCGTCCGATTCCCTCCAGGTACGCGCCGATCGGCGCAATAGCTTGCACGGGCAGGCGCCCATCGCTCAGCGGCTGCTCCTCCACGATGTGAATCGTGACCTCACCCAGGCCTCGCCGCTGAGCCAATGCAGCCAGATCCTCGCGGATCTCCTGCGCTGCGCCAGCAGGCACGCGATGAGCACGACCGCGATGCGTAGTCCGCGGCTCGCCGCCTCTTCCAGGTGCTTCCACGCCACCGCGTCCGCATAGCGAGCGGCAGTCGTGACGAACACCCACAGGTCCGCGCCGTCAAGCAGCTCCCCTGCCAAACGGCGGTTGCCGTCCTCGACGGAATCAATGTCTGGCGCATCGACGATGCCCACGGTAAACCAGAGTCTCCTCGACCACGATCATCCGCGCTCGAGCTCTCCTCCCGTGCCGAGCTCTTCGCCAGGCGGGGCAGCACACGGTCCGACAGAACCACTCACGTGCCTGCGGTGAGCAGATCAGCACGGGACGACGGGTCGTCGGGCGCACGGCGCCCGCTCGACTCACATTGCGCCCGAGCAGCGAATTGACCAGCGTCGACTTACCCGATCCCGTCGAGCCCCCGACGACCACCAACACGGGCGCATCCGCGTCCTCCAGGCGCGGCAGCACCACGTCCTGCAGGCGTCACGCGCACGCTCCGCGTCACCACGACGAGCGTCGAGATGGCCTGGAGCGAGCGTTCGAGGGCGTGTGCCAGGGCAGCGAGTACTGCATCAACCGCCGTGAGGACACTCAGTCCGTCACCTTCTCGACAGTGGGGCACCGCGTCGGCCTCGGCAGAACCCACGTGTGCGGATCTGCGTCCACCCGATCGCCGCCACGAATGTCCTTCACCGTGTCGGCCGTGCCCTCATCG
>BNJT01001977.1_pt1 | contig 38464 bp, 62 predicted proteins | sample 8540491 | NCBI WGS metagenome assembly BNJT01 (sample SAMD00202455, study PRJDB9452) | human saliva metagenome | host: Homo sapiens | reverse complement strand
TTTCCGGTTTAGAGATGTGCTAAAAAGAATAACCCCAATAAGACTTTCCTCTCATCAAAAATAATATCCGGAACCGGAAAGTTATCTCTATCCAACATTGTTTCTATTATGCTGTTTACTTACCTTAAAAGCAAGAAAAGCATCTATTGGAGTTTTCGCCCTTTTGTAGCAATTTCTGCCACTCACACCATATCCCAAAGCCAGTTTACCATTTGGTCTAATATGAGACATCCGAATAGCTTAATTCTTCAGCCCTAATCTGTAGCCACTTGTAAGTAAATCATTTTCCCTAAAGTGTTCAAGCCTTGTCTATCTCTATGCTTATTCACTCTTCTTAAAGGATCTGCGCGATATTCGTCTTGTCTTCCGCTAAAATCTTCAATACTTTGATTTTTCTCATTGCTCCTTTGTTTCGGTAAGATTATGTTTCTGTGAAATTATTGCTTACAGTGTCAGTATTGCGGGTTGTTATTCTGAGAAATCAAATTCGCACTTTTTAGTTTGGACAATGTTATCAACAGTCCAAGCCCCATTTTTCATTTACAGTAAAACCTATCCGGCGGCGTAATGGTATTTTTCACACATCCATCCATTTTCATCAAAAACAGTGGTAACACTCTGCAATGCCGTCATGATTGCCGTCAGTACATTGCCAGAGGACATGTAATACTTTCCATTTCCAAGATCACACCACCATGCATTTTAAATTTCCTTTATCCAGTCCGCCTTAGCTGTTCCGGAAAGAAGAAGAGACGAAGTTTTTAGGGTGCAGAGTGAGACTCGGTAAGACATGGAGACAAGCCCGGTAAGATACAGAGCGAGTTTTTTAATCTATGGATAAGACTTTCGGAGCACGGAAAAGCCTTGCTCCCTTGTTTTTATTTTTCATTTCATTCCTCCTGTTTCCGCATCGAAAAAGGGGAAGGGTAAGAGAAGCACCTCCCATGCACTTTCCTATCGGCAGGAGAGAGATATAAAGGGAGGGGAGTACATTTAAAAATCATTCGCTGCTAAAAGTAGGAAAGTTAGGAGATTTTATTCTGAAAGAACATTTTTAGGTATAATAAGAAGAAAAGCTTAGATAGAAATAAGTGGGAAAAGAGAAAGGAGCAAACGATGCAATTGACTTTACAAGTATAATAGATAGGCAGTGGGAAGGATGACAGCGATTGACGGAATCGGGAAGCTGCCGGCTGCACCCAAGGCACCGAAAGAGGGCATTGATGCGATTCCGATGTGGGTTGCGATATGAACTTTCCTACGGCACCCTGCATTCAGAAAGCCATGCGCGACAGAATCTTGCATCCCCGCTTCGGCTATCTTTTCAGCCGAGTAAGGAATATTATGAGGGATTAGACTGGCAGAGAAAACGCAGAACGGGGTAGAGAGTCTCCTTCGGAAAAACATTTCACGAAAATGGGGTTCTCGGGGGTCTTCTTTCCGCTCTGAGCATTTTTCTGCTCTAAAGGGGATAAGGTCCTTTTGCATTCCCCGACCCATGTCGGATTTACAGAAGCCTTATCAGTCAACGGCTATACCATCGTTTCCAGTCCCTTTGTACCGTGATGAAGAGGGATTTGGAGGATAGACTTTGATGATATGGAAAGGAAGTTAAGGAGGAAAAATCCATGCTTCTATTTTCTGCTCTCCTCATAATCCCTCGGGGAGAGTGTGGGAAAGTTGGGAGTTGGAAAAACTTATGGCACTTACGAAAAGTATGATGTGCAGGTCATTTCCGATGAAATCTGGTCGGATATCATTATGCCGGGCTTTTCTCATATCCCGACACAGTCTGTGAGCGACTATGCTAAAATGCACACTATCGCTTTATATATGCGCCGTCCAAGACCTTTTAATCTGGCAGGTCTCGTCGGGGCTTATCGACATTGTCTACAACAAGACCTTTGCAGGACAGAATGGAAGAGGCTTCCTGGCCACTATAATTCCATGAATGTGCTTTCCATGCATGCCCTTATCGGAGCGTATTCCGAGGAGGAAGCTGTGGCTTAAGGAACTTCTTTCCGTTCTTTCCGAAAAACAGGGACTTTGCCTGTGCTTTATAGAGGAGAATCTCCGTGGCATTTCCGTAATGAAGTCGCAGGAACCCATATGCTCTTCCTTGACTGCGGTAAATATTTGAGAGTCATAAGCTTTCCTTAGGAGGAGCTGGAGAAGAGGTGCTGGGAGGTTGGAGTCGCCGTCACAGGACGGAAAGATGTTCCACGGAATGACGCACCTCCGCATGAATCTCGCACTTCCAAAAGCAGTGTAAGAGGCTTTTAGGCGACTAAAGGAATATGTATTTGTCTAGGGAAGGAATCTAGAGTAAGTATAAAATAAGGAAAATCAGAGCTGGATTTTATCAGCTGATTTATAACAAGGATTGACTAAAATAAGCAATACATGATAATATATTCATGTGTTGATTCTTTTTAGTATTTCTGATTTTGTAGCCGAAGCCAAAGCCAAAGCCAAAGCCAAAGCTCTGAGTTCCTGATTCCCGCTCGATTCTGCATTTCTGTTTTAAAAGCTGGGCAAGGAGGAAAGGTGGTAAGCGAAGGTGAAAAATATAAGGATGGGAAAAATAGGAGTTGAAGAGCTCTCCATCCTAAGGAGCAGGAGTTAGCGGAGCTTTAGGGGGATGGAGAGATTTTCAGAGGACACGCTCTGTGACCTTTCTGAACTCTTTTAAGGTTTTTGAGATTCCACCTGGATTAAGATTTTGTATGACCTCTTTTCGGGCGAGAAAAATGTCACGGAAATCTGCCAAGATCTGAAATGAACCAATCAGCAGTCTCTCATCAACTAAAGATTTCTTCGTACGGCACAGCTGGTGCAGGAAGAAGAGAGGGAAAAAGCATTGTTTATGCCTTTGCGGATGATCATGTCAAAACAATCATCGCTATGGGGATAGAACACATAGAGAATAAGTTTTCGAAACTTTTGTCGAAGAAATAAGGAGGGGATAAAAATGAAAAAGAAATATGATTGTGAAATCGATTGCGCAAAACTGCGCTGCAGAGATACAGGATGCAATCAGTAAGATTAACGGAGTGCAGTCTGCAAAAGGTCAATTTTATGATGCAGAAGTTTACTTTGGAAGCAGAAGATGAACGCTTTGACGAAATCTTGAAAGAGGCAATCCGTATCGGAAAACCATCGAGCCGGATTTTTAAGGTAATGGGAGTATAAAAATGCAGACAAAAAGCCGATGAGATAAAGGGTTTGTTTTGGAGTAGGGAAGAATTAGGGGAGAGAAGATGTACTGGAGATTAATAAAAGAAAGAAATCGAGAAGTCTATCGGTGATTTTATTTTTAGTCTTGATGATTGTAGAAAAAATGAAGCTGATTCCCATTTTAAATGAGCATCCGCTGTTCTTTCTGCCGCTTTACCTTATTTCTTATTTTATCAGTGGATATGATGTGGTACGGGAATGTCTTCTCGGAATCAAAAACCGCCGCCTTTTTGACGAAGCTCTGCTTATGACCATTGCACGGTAGGTGCTTTTTGCAGGAGAGTTTGCGGAAGCTGTTGCGGTTATGGTTTTTATCAGGTCGGAGAGCTCTTCCAAAGCTACTGCCGTGGGGCAAAGTCGTGCTTCGATTAAGGAGCTGATGGACATCGTTCCGGAGTATGCGAATGTAGAACGGGAAGACGGCAGCATAGAAACCGTAGATCCGGATGAAGTGGAAATCGGAGACATTCTTCTCATTAAAGCGGGAGAAAAGGTTGCTGTGGACGGGATCGTACGGAGTGGAGAAAGTATGGTGAATACGGCAGCTCTACAGGGGAGTCCGTACCGCGCGCCGTTTTTCCGGGAGATACAATTATTTCCGGCTGTATTAACGGAGAAGGCCTTCTTCGTGTAGAAGTCACAAAGTGCTTTGAAGATTCCACGGTATCGAAGATTCTCGAGCTTGTCGAAGAGGCTTCGGAGAAGAAGTCCAAGACAGAGAACTTTATTACCGCTTTGCGCGGATCTATACGCCGATTGTTGTGTTTTTCCGCTCTGGTTTTGCCATTATTCCGAATCTCGGCTTTGCTGTTCGGTGTTCTGATTGGCGTATTTCCGATGTCTATTTGGCAGGCTCATCCACCGATTACTGGTTGTACCGCGCCTGTACCTTCCTCGTTGTTTCTCGTCCCTGCGCACTTGTACTCTTCCGTTCCGCCTCTTTCTTGGCAGGAATAGATGGCATCCAGAGAGGGATCTCGTAAAAAGGCTCAAACTATCTGGAGCTTATTTCCAAGCTGTCTCGTCTGGTAACGGATAAGACGGGACTCTGACAAAAAGGGAACTTTGTAGTGGAAAGGCTGTGTCCGGCGGAAGGCATTTCCGAAGAAGAGCTTCTTTGCTGCAGCTTCTGCGGAAAATGGCTCTACCATCCCATAGCAAAGTCTATTCTTCATGCCTATCAGGAGGAGATTTTGCCGGACGCAATCTTCTTATTCCGAAAGAGACGGAGAACTGGAGCGGCAGGGACTTATTGCGAAGGTAGCGGACAGTCAGATTCTGGTGGGAAGCGGAAGACTTATGGAGGAGTTTTCATTGCCTATCTTCGAAGAGGAAGAAAAAGTGCTACCGTTCGCCACATAGCAAGAGACGGCATGTATCTTGGAAAGATTACGATTGCCGATGAGATAAAGGAAAGTAGCCACGAGGCTATTATGAAAATGAAGCTGGAGGGCGTGAAAGAAGTGGTGATGCTGACCGGCGATAGTAGGCCGGTAGCGGAAGAAGTGGGAAGAGCGCTGGGAGTTGATCAGGTTTACAGCGAGCTTCTTCCTGCCGGAAAGGTAGAGAAGGTAGAGGAGCTTATTAAGAAGCTTGAGAAAAACGGGAAACAAGAGGGCTATCTTGCTTTTTGTGGGAGACGGAATCAATGATGCGCGGTACTTTCCCGCTCCGATGTGGGCACGTGCCATAGGGAGCTATGGTTCCAGACGCCGCAATAGAGGCGGCAGATATGATCATTATGGATGATGATCTCACAAAGATTCCGAGAGTCATTTCCATCGGAAGAAGAACGGTTAGGATTGCAACGGAAAATATCGTCTTTGCCCTCGGTGTTAAGATACTCGTGCTTCTCCTCAGTGCCTTCGGTATTGCCAATATGTGGGCGGCGGTCTTTGCGGATGTGGGAGTAACGGTAACCTGTATCGTGAATGCTATGCGTTTACTAAAGAAAAATAGTGGAAGAGCAGCGCAATATTTTCTAAAGGATAGCGGAAGAGCAGGGTGATATTTCAAAGAGCATAGAGGATAAGGAAAGCATAGAAAAGAAAAGAACCCGGCTTGTGGAAAGTCCACAAGTCGGGTTTTTTGCATTCTTTTATAGCATCAATTGATCGCTTAAGCTGATAAATTTCTTCATTTCTTCTGTCATCCACTTATCTTTGTGGTAGAAGAGCTGTCTGTACATGGTAAGCTGAAAAATCCTTAACCTCTAATTTACGAAGAGAGAACCGTTTTCAATATCTTTTTCACTGCGTAATAAGGAAGGAAGGATATGGCTTTGTTTTCCTTAATCAATTCTATAATCACTTCCGTGTTTCTGGTCTCGAAAAACGGCCGAATCGATAAATGCTGTGATGCCAGCTCTTGCTCTAAAAAGCGAAACGATAGTTGAATCCCTTTCTGTTAAGAAGAAGGGGAGTTTAATAGCTCAGGAAGCAGGTATTCTTCTTTTCCGGTAAATCCGCATCTACTGCGGCAACAAATACTACCGACTCCGGTTCTTCAAAGTCTTTTCCCAGTTTTGACCATAAACCTTTTGATCGATATAGTATGCTAAAATCAATCTGATTATGATCAAGCATGTCGTTTAATTCTTGGGTGTGCTGGAGCGAATCTCTAAAGAAACGGAGGGATAATGATGATAGAAATAGGTAATAACTTCCGGGAGCTTAAAGTTTAACAGTGACTCTAAGGTACCGATTCGTACTAGGATCTCGTACCACGGTAGTGCCTAAAATGGTATGAACATCATCAACCTTCCGTAAGATTTCATTGGCATAGAGAAGGAACTTCTTGCCTGGAGGTGTTAACTCCACATGCCTTCCCACTCGATCAAAAATCGAGTATTAAAATTCCAGTTCCAATTGACGAATCTGGATAGTAACAGCAGCCTGGGTATAACCCAAAGCTTCCGCTGCCTTGGAGAAGCTTTGCAACTCAACGAGTTTTTAATAAAAGAATGCAGTTGTCTAATTTCCATGATGTCATACCTCCGTGCATTGTCTTTTCATTATATACTTCATTTTCGCCTTTTGCGTAAATTGGAAGTATAAAATTTATTTTCGATTAGTGCAAATTACTTATAAAAAGATTATTAAGAATTTGAAATAGTATTTGTAAGTATTTTATCATGATTAAAGAAAAGATAAAAGTAATGCTTTTTATAAACTTTTTGCCTTTGACAGGGAAAATACAAGAAGGTATGATAAGGAACAGCGTTTTTGGGGGTATGAAGAGTGTATTTTTCCGGGCAGTTTATGGAAGAAGGGAGAAGCGGTGAAAGAGCAAATGAAAACAATGAAGAAATTTGGCGAAGAAGCAATTTTTGATGCAAGAGCCTTAGGGGGTGGAGATTCTTTATTTTGGGATTTCAGCACCTTTTTGCGATGTTCGGAGCGACAGTGCTTGTACCGCTGCTTACAGGGCTTCCGATTTCCGCAACCTTGCTTTTTGCAGGCTTGGGAACACTTCTGTTCCATCTGATTTCCAAGAAAAAGGTACCGGCATTTTTGGGTTCCTCCTTCGCGTTTTTGGCAGGGTATATGAGCATTGCCCCGAATAAGGAGCCGGAGCTTCTTCTCTATGCCTGCTTTCGGAGTCGCTCCCTCTGCGGGACTGATGTATTTACTATTGGCCTTTGCCTTTCAGGCCTTCGGTGCAAAAAGGGTTATGCAATTTTTCCCTCCGGTAGTGACGGGACCGATTATCATTGCCATCGGTTTAAACCTTTCCAAGTCTGCTGTGGAAAACTGCTCCAGTAACTGGCCCTTAGCACTAACGGCTATAGTAGTGGTTATTGTCTGCAATATTTTTCGGAAGAGGAATGGTAAAGATTATCCCGATTCTTCTTGGTGTTATTGTGTCTTACCTACTCGCAGCCAGTTTTTAGGGCTATATCGACTTTCAGCCTCTTAGAGAGGCTGCCCGAGTTCGGCTTTCGGTAAAAGTACGAAAGAACGGTATTTTTCCTTATTTACAGAGTGGAAACTTGATCCTGCTTTGCTGCTCAGCAGTTGCTAACGATTATTCCAATTTCTTTGCGACCATGATGGAGCATATCGGAGATATTTCCGCGATTTCTTCTACGGTAGGAATCAATTATATGGAAGGAACCGGGACTGCATCGCACACTTACCGGAGACGGTCTGGCAACGACTTTGGCCTCTCTTCGGCGCACCCGCAAACACAACCTATGGTGAAAAATACAGGTGTTTTAAGCCTTACCAAGGTGTATGATCCGAAGGTTATTCGCTTGGCGGCAGTTTTTGCCGTATTTTTAAGCTTTTGTCCGAAGTTCTCCGCAGTAATTGAAGTAATGCCGAGTGCGATTATCGGCGGTATCTCTTTGGTGCTTTACGGAATGATTTCCGCTGTAGGTGTACGAAATGTGGTAGAGACCAAGGTGGACTTCTCGAAGAGTAGAAATATCATCGTGGCAGCGATGATTCTGGTTCTTTCCACGGGAATTAACTATTCCTCTGCAGGTGCTTTGGTATTTGATCTTTTCGGTGTACAGATTGCATTCTCCGGATTGGCTACCGGTTCCTTGGTGGGAATCCTCTTAAATGCCATTCTTCCGGAAAAGGACTACAAGTTCGAGGAAGATGAGCCGAATGAGACCGGCGTGGACTTACAGATTTCACAGGGAAAGAGCTTGTTTTTGGGAGCTTGCCATGAAGGCAAAAGAAGCGGAATAAGACGAATAAACAGAGTAAATAGAAAAGTCCCTACAGAGGCATGAAAAAACGCTCTGTAGGGGACTTTCATAATTCATAACGAGCATCACCCGTGTAGCAGCGAGTTCTCGCTTTTATCCTCAACTTTCACCGGATTGTTTTTCTTTTTGTTTTTCGCGAAGGAGCAGCTCTCGAGCTCTCGAGCGATTTTTCCTCCAAGCTCTAGGGCTGCTGAGAGACTCTGCCCTTCGATTATTTTCATTCTGTTTTTCAGAAAGCTCGGTTGGATTTAAGGCGAAAAAGCCTGCTGAGCGGAAAGGCGAGAACCAAGTACTTACAGTGGTAGATATCTTCTCTTTGACTACTAAGATTTCTTACGATAAGACGAAACGCAAATCTTCGCTCCTTGTTACAGTCCGTTTCTTCTTCTAGCTTTACGGAGACCAGCTCTCTTTCTGTAGCTGTTTTTATTTCGTAAATTTCTATGAGTCTTAAAAATTGTGAGAAAAGCTCTTTTCCGGAAAAGGCTTTTCCGGAAAGAGAAAGCCGCTCGGAATCGCTTAAGAGACAGCCTCCTACTTCAGAGGACTTTTCCAACAGGATTGTATTCGTTACACCAAGGTCCGCCATAGCAGAAATGGCGGCGAGCCCGGAGGCCCCGCCGCCAACAACGATGCAATCATACTTTCTTTCTTTAACTTCTTGCATGTTCCGTTTCCTTAATTCTTAGTTATGTGCATCACCCATCATAAACTCTACGACTTTCTTCATGTCTTCCGGCTCATGTACGATAAGCTCCAGCTCCTTAATATATGCATTGTCCAGCATCTGGGACATCATGAGCATCTGGGAGAGCTTGGACTTTAAATTGATACGGTCACCCTCAGCGGAAACCAGCTCTACTCTGCCCTTCAAATCATTTAAAAGATTGAATAAGCCTTCTACATTATTTACATTTTCGATTTTCATAGTATTTTTAGTCCCTTTCTTTTAAAATAGTGGTAATAGGAATTTTCCTTTTCCACGCAGTTTAATGCTACTCTTTCGGCAGAGCAAACTCTTGATTCGCCTCCACAATAGTACAAAAAGAAAAAGGAAAAAGCAAAGACGGATTTTTATAGAAGAATTAAGAAAAACGAAAGGAAGAAAAGAATGGATAAAACGGAATTGGAAGCTTTGGAAAGAATTCTAAAAGAAAAAAAGGGTAAGGGAATCGGAGCAGGAATTGCCTGAAAAAGCCTCTGCAGGAGATTTTTCCGAAGCTTGTACTGGCAAGCCAATCCCTCGAGAAGAATAGAGCTGATTCGTTATCTTGGACTGGAACCGAAGATTTATCCGAGCGGAGCGGACGAGAGCAGCTGGGAGAAGGATCCTGCCCTGCTTACACAGCGTCTCGCTTTTTCTGAAGGCAGAGGAGGTACAGAGGCAGTTTGACAGAGAAACACTGATTATTGGAGCGGACACTGTGGTCTATGACGGAGAAAAGGATTCTTTGCAAGCCAAAAACGGAGGAGGAAGCTTACCTGATGCTTTCCGGTCTTTCGGGAGGAAACGCATGCGGTGTATACCGAGGTATGCCTTCTTTATGGAGAGAAGAAAATGGGCTTTTGCGAAAAACTCTCATGCACATTGCAAAAATGACTGAAGAGGAAATTGGGACTACCTTGCCATAGGTGAGTCTATGGACAAGGCGGGCTCATACAATATTCAGGGCCCATTTTCCCGATTTGTAAAAGGAATAGAGGGAGACTATTACAATGTAATGGGACTGCTGATTGCCAGACTGTATCAGTCCTCAAAGCTTTTCAGTCGGGAAGTCATATAATCGCTTTATCCCTATTCTCCCACCTCCCCGTGATATACATGGTCATTCTGGCCGTGCAAAGTAGCTTTTTCTTCGCTATCCCGGACAAAAACATCCCTGCACAACGGTTGTTCTGCCTTTATGCAGGGGCATTGCATTCGATATACAGTGTGCCGACACCTGCCGGACGGACATAGTTGATGCTTCCGGAGAGGGTGACATTGGTCACACTGTAGGCGTAGGCAGTCATGCCGGACACCATATCACAAAGGGTGTAGAGAGCCCCGCCGTGAACGGCCCCATAGTGATTCAGCATTTTTCCGTTACTTCTATTTTGAAAAGACTGTGGCCGGGCTCGATTTCCAGAAGCTCTATTCCGTCAAATCCGGATAAGTCCTGCATATGCGCGCGAATTCCTCCATTACTTTCTCATTCATTGTCTTTGCCCTTTCCTTTTCTCCTTATAAATGCTATATTGTCGGAGGATAATATAGCGTATTTTTATGAGGAAATATAGAGGTAAAAAGATGATTGCTGCAAGTAATGTAACCTACAGAGTGGGGAAAAAGGCCCTCTTTGAGGATGTAAACATCAAATTCACGGAAGGAAACTGCTATGGGGTAATCGGTGCGAACGGTGCCGGAAAGTCTACCCTCTTAAAGATTCTTTCCAGTGCTCTGGAGCCAACATCCGGAGAGATTATCCTGACTCCCCGGACAGCGTCTGTCCGTTTTGGAGCAGGATCAGTTTAAATATGATAATTACTCGGTTTTTGGATACGGTAATCATGGGAAATAAGCGACTTTATGAGGTGCGTCAGGAAAAGGATGCCCTCTATGCAAAGCCGGATTTTTCTGATGAAGACGGCATTCGTGCAGCAGAGCTGGAAGGCGAGTTTGCCCAGATGGACGGGTGGAACGCGGAAGCGGATGCGGAGACTATGCTAAACGGTCTCGGAATCGAAACGGAGCTGCATCACAAGATGATGAATGAGCTGAAGGGCTCTGAAAAGGTAAAGGTTCTTCTTGCGAAGGCCCTCTTCGGAAATCCCTGACATCCTGCTTCTCGATGAGCCGACAAACCACTTGGACCCTAGTTTCCATTGAGTGGCTTGAGGACTTCCTGATTAACTTTGAGAATACGGTTATCGTAGTCAGCCATGACCGTTATTTCTTAAATAAGGTTTGTACCAACATTGCCGATATCGACTATGGAAAGATTACCCTCTTTGCCGGAAACTACGATTTCTGGTTTGAGTCTTCTCAGCTTATTGTTCGTCAGCAGAAGGAAGCCAACAGAAAGAAAGAGGAGAAGATTAAGGAGTTACAGGAATTTATCCAGCGTTTCTCCGCAAATGCCTCAAAGTCGAAGCAGGCAACCTCCAGAAAAGCGTGCTCTCGAGAAGATTGAGCTCGACGATATTAAGCCGTCTTCCAGACAGTATCCCTATATTCAGTTTAGCCGAACCGGGAAATCGGAAACGATGTTTTGGAAGTGCATAATCTCACAAAGACCGTCAACGGCGTAAAGGTACTGGATAACATCAGCTTCATCTTAAATAGAGACGATAAGGTGGCTCTCGTTGGGCCGAACGAGCTTGCTAAAACGGTCCTTATGCAGATTATTGCCGGAGAAATGGAGCCGGATAGCGGAGATTACAAGTGGGGACTGACCACGAGTCAGTCTTATTTTCCAAAGGACAACACGAAGGAGTTCAGCTCCGAGGATACTATTGTAGAGTGGCTTACCCAGTATTCCCCGGACAAGGATACCCAGTTTGTCCGCGGCTATCTTGGCAGAATGCTCTTTAAGGGAGATGACGGCTTAAAGAAGGTCAATGTCCTTTCCGGAGGAGAGAAGGTGCGCTGTGCTCTCCAAGATGATGATTTCAGGCTCCAATGTCCTGATTCTGGACGAGCCGACTGACCACCTGGATATGGAGGCGATTTCCGCTTTTAAACGACGGCTTAAAGAACTTCCCGGGGGTAATCATCTTTGCTTCCCGTGACCACCGGGGTTGTGGAAACCACAGCAAACCGTGATCATGGAAATCATCGACGGAAAGCTTATTGATAAGCTTACGACCTATGATGAGTACCTTGCATCCGATGAGGATATCAAGAAGAGATTTACCTATACCGTATCGGAAGATGATGCAGGAGATAACTAAGAGGAAGCAGTGCCAAAGCACTTGGAGCAGATTTTTTGGTAAAACAAAAAGAGCAGTTTACAAAAAGGAGGGATTTTGTACCGACCTCCAAAAAGTTAGACGAAAAATCTAACGATTGGAGGTCGGTACATTTATGCCTCTCCTTTTACAGCGTTTGAAAATATCTTTAGTTTTAAACAGCGTCAGTGCTCTTCCTTCCAATGCAGGCGGTGCAACTCCTTCCTTTTTCAGGCTCTTAAAAATCCTGTTGCCGGAGAGCCTCATAGAGGATAATGGCCACGGAGTTCGAAAGATTTAAGAACGGGCATCCCTCGAGCATGGGGATACGGATACAATGCTCCTCATCTTCCACTAAAAATCTCCTCCGAATACCGGCGGATTCCTTTCCGAACATAATGTAATCATTTTTCGGAAAAAGAGACCTCCGTATAAGTTCTCTTTGCCTTGGTAGTCGCGTACCAGATTTTTGGCCTTGCGCCGGGAACTTCACCGGAGGCAATCTCCATTTTTCCCTTATCCTCCGTGCTGTTTAAAAATCTTCATAACTTAAAATATTCCTTTAGTTGCAAATGCTCCCAATAGTCCATGCCGGCTTTTTGATATTTTTACTGTTCAAAAAATAAAGCCGTAGGGCTTAATCAGGTGGAGCTTCGTGTTCGTCGCAACGCAGGTGCGTCCGATGGCTCCGGTATTAAAGGGAATTTCGGGTTCATGCAGTACAATGTTCATTTTTTTATCCAATCTATTGAAAATAAGTTTGCGTGCCATTCTAAAACACAAAAGTAAGCTCAGTTTTTTTGCTTCTTTCTTTTGGCAAGCTTCTCCCGCACCTTTTCCGCAATACTTTCCGCGGCAAGATGCCCGATGGCTTGGTATTTTACGGTGTCGTATTCGTTTCGCTGTGCTTTTTCCTTTATCGAGTCACTTCTGCACCAGTAGGGGCAGTGCGCACGAGAGTCGGCATCCTGCAGTCTTGCCAGATCGTCTTCATCAAAGCAGGCCATACAGCCTGCTTCGTCTTCGTCCTCATCGTAAGAGAAATTTCTGCAATCTTCACAATCGTCCATAAATCTGCTCCTTTAAAACATACTTTTTGCACGCAATGGCATTCCTACTGATCTATCTTCTGCTGAAAAAGCCGGATATTAGTGTTTTCTTTCCGAGGGAGCTCTCCAGGTTTCGGGATCCCCCTTTACCGAAGGGCAGAGATCGTTCAAATAGCAAAGCTCACACTTCGGCCTTTGGGAAGTGCAAAGGGTACGCCCCAGAGCAATGATATGTGTATTCCAGCGAATCCAAAACTCCTTAGGGAGCACTTCCATGAGTTGAAACTCCGTCTTTGTCGGATCGGAAGAATCGGCAAGTCCCAAGCGATTCGAAATTCGTTTTACATGGGTGTCTACGACAATGGAGGGAATATCGAAAATATTTCCCAAAATGAGATTTCCCGTCTTCCGTCCTACACCGGGAAGGGCGACAAGAGAATCGATATCCCTCGGAACCTCTCCCCGTGCTGTTCCACTAAGGCGGCAGCGCAGGCCTTGATGTTCTTTTGCTTTTGTTATGATAGAAGCCGGTGGAATGAATATCTTCTTCCAGTTCCTTTAGATCACAGGGAAGCGAAATCTTCCAGACTTTTTATATTTCTTAAAGAGTTTTTCCGTTACCATATTGACTCTGGCATCGGTGCACTGCGCCGATAAAATGGTGGCAAAAAGGAGCTGCCAGGCATTTTCCGCCTCCAAAAAAATCATGGGATGGTCGCCGTAATGGGCATCCAGCCTTGCCATGATTTCTCGCACGCGGGCTTCTCTTTTTTTCTTACTTTCTCTTGAAATAAAACATAGTTCCACTTTCTTTAAACAAATGCGGTAGCATTATGACAAAATCATCAATCTGCATACAGGGGCTTTTACAGAGGAATTCGCCTATAAAATCAATAGAGATATTCCGTCCTGTCGCCCTGGTACCGGTAGTAGCGCACTCCTGCGGCATCGAGCATCCTTTTGGAAGCACGAACAGAAGGGGTGTCTGCATATTTATCTTCGCGGAAAACCATGGTCTTGATACCCGACTGAATGATGGCTTTCGCGCACTCGTTGCAAGGGAAGAGGGTAACATAGATTTTTGCCCCCTCTAAGGAGCCGCCTCTATAGTTTAAAATGGCATTTAATTCTGCGTGTGTCACATAGATATATTTGGCATTGTAGGGATCATGCTCCGCCTGAATTTTCGTCCAAGGGAAAATGTCATCGGAACAGCCCTTTGGAAAGCCATTATAGCCCATAGAGAGAATCTTATTATCGGAAGAGACGATGCAGGCTCCGACCTGTGTGGAGGGATCTTTGGAGCGTCGAGCGGAGAGCTCGGAAATGCCCATAAAGTATTCGTCCCAAGAGATATAATCGCTTCTTTTTTCATTTTCACTCATTTGATTGTCCTGCCTTTATAAAAACCTAATTTCCTACTACACAACTCCAATTTCCTACTATAAAAACCTAATCTCCTGCCATGAACATCCAATCCCTCCGCATGATGAAGGAGAACATTCATACAGCTTGCGGTGGTTTTTCTTTCGTTTATTCTTTAATCAAGAATGAAGAAGCAATGCTCTGACATCCTTTAAATTGAGAATGAAGAAGCAATGCTCTAAAGTATGGCTAATCATAGCAAAATAAGGGCAAAATGAAAAGTGCTTCAAGGGGAGTAAGTATTTTTAGAAAGCTGTTTGTGAAAAATAAAAAAAACATTGACAAGAATAAGGCGGTATAGTAATATATCGTTCGTGCCTCAAAAAATCAAAACAGAGCACGAGTGTGCGGGTGTAGTTCAATGGTAGAATGTCAGCCTTCCAAGCTGAACACGTGGGTTCGATTCCCATCACCCGCTTTTTGCCCAGATAGCTCAGTCGGTAGAGCAGAGGACTGAAAATCCTCGTGTCACTGGTTCGATTCCGGTTCTGGGCATTTTGCGCGAGTGGTAGAGTGGTACTATGTCTCCTTGCCAAGGAGAAGGTCGCGGGTTCGATTCCCGTCTCGCGCCTCAGTGATAAGGAAGAAGCCTGATGATTTCAGGCTTCTTTTTTATGGAAAAGGGGCTTGTCCTGGAGTATACTAAAAAATAAAATGCTTTTTATCGGAATAGTTCTTTTATAGGATTTTAGTATACAGAAAGGAAGGAAAATATGGCTTGTACAACGATTTTTAGTGGGAAGAGAGGCGAGCTTTGACGGATCGACCATGATTGCGAGAAATGAAGATTCCGGCTCAGGTTCATTTTGCCCGAAGAAGTTTATCGTAGTGGAACCGAAGGATCAGGGAAAAGAGTATGTTTCCGTGCTTTCTCATGTGAAGATTCCGCTTCGAAGAACCTCTTCGCTATACCTGTATGCCAAAATGCCGTTTATGAGGATGAAGGAATCTGGGGTGCGGCAGGGGTAAACAGTGAAAATGTGTCCATGACAGCGACAGAGACGATTGCCTGCAACGAGCGTGTGCTCTCCGGAGATCCCCTTGTAGCCTATAAAAAGGCGGAGAACGGAAAGCCGGAGCAAATCGGAGGAATAGGCGAAGAGGATATGGTGACATTGGTACTTCCCTACATTCATTCCGCAAGAGAAGGCGTGCTTCGTCTTGGAGAGCTTTTGGAAAAGTACGGTACTTATGAAATGAACGGGATTGCCTTTTCGGATGAAAATGAAATCTGGTGGCTGGAAACCATAGGCGGACACCATTTTATCGCAAGAAGAGTGCCGGACAATGCCTATGTTATGATGCCGAATCAGCTTGGAATCGACTACTTTGATTTTGAAGATGCTTATGGTGCGCAGGAAGAATATATCTGCTCCAAGGATTTAAAGGAGTTCATTGCAAAGAACCATTTGGATCTTCGCTTTTCTGATGAAATTGAGAAGACTGAGGGAGATTGGATTAATCCGAGAGAGTGCTTTGGCACCCATTCTGATGCGGAGACCATGTCTATAACACCCGAGAGCATGGTATATGGCAAGATATTTTAATAAAAATACCTTTAGTTTTGACGGAGAAAATGCCGAGCTTAAGCCGGAGGACGATGACCTGCCTTGGTGCCTCTGCCCGGAGATAAAGATTACTCCGGAGGATGTAAAGTACATTCTTTCCTCTCATTTCCAAGGGACACCGTATGATTGCTACGGAAAATACGGCGATGAGAAGAATCGCGGAAAATACCGTCCTATCGGAATCAGCAGGAACAATTTCCTAAGCCTCGTGCAGATTCGGCCTGATGTTCCGAAGGAGTATGCGGGCTATTGAATGGGTTTGCTTCGGCCCAACACCTTCAACGCCTTTGTTCCCTTCTATGCCAATGTGGATAAGACTCCGGAATACTTTTCGAATACGACGCATAGAGTCACAACGGAAAGCTTTTACTGGGTAAATAGAATTATTGCCGCGTTGGCGGATGCGCAGTTTAGTGAGTGTAAAATGCATATTGAGCGCTATCAGGGGAAGGTTCCTACAAGGGCTATACTTTTATGAAGGAGTTGGAAGAGAAGCTTGCAAAGAAGCTCCCGAAGAATACAGCTGTAATCAAGCTTTTGGAAGAGTGCAATGAGGAAATAGCCAAGAGTGGTGCAGGAAGAAACCGATGCGGTGCTCGATAAGGTGCTGTATGAGGTGAGCTGCAAGATGAAAAACGGCTTTTGAAGATCGGATGCCTAAGAGGAGATTCTCTACGGCCCTATATGTATTTGTTGAGTGGGATTAGCCGTCAAGACGGTTTGTCCTATAACTCACATTTGTCGATAACTCAATAAAGCGCTCAGATCATCATTCGGGTCTGAGCGCTTTTCTTTCTTATCCAAAACGCTCAAAAAGCAAGACTGTAGCCCTCCGCACCATAATTTAAGGACCGATTTGACTCTGGAAATGGTGGCGGATGCCCCTGGTGCTCTTGCAATATCAATATAGGTTTTTCCCTCTCGAAGCATCTTGGCAACTTCATAGCGCTGCGCCATGGCAAAAAGCTCATTGATGGTGCAGACATCCTCGAAAAAGCAAAAGTATTCCTCGGTTCCTTTCAGCGTCATGTATCCTTCGAAGAGGTGTCGCACCTCTTCCGTATCCAGTTTTTATTCATTAGAGCGATTCCTCCTCTGTATATTTTTCGTAAATAGAATTTTTCAAAGATGTTTTTATCAAATGTCTTTATTCCGATAAATTTCTCTAATCTGTCATTTATTCCCAATTGATAGGAGTCGGTCTTCTGGTATCGAAAAACCTTTTTACATCAAAAAGATCGGAAAAGTCGGTCTGCTTTACCGATATAGGATTCATACAAACGATAGCCGTCTATATTTCTTCTTCCCTGACGCAGGAATTGATTCCGTATTGCATCCAATACTTGCGGAATCAACATTACAGAAGTATCGGAAGCCTGCATTTTCCAGAAGATCATATTTCCCGTCTTGCTGCCCGCTTTGATAGGGGTGCCAGTCTCCGATATCCGCTCCGAAGGGGTAGAGAAGAATCTCGCAGGGCTCCGGAAGCAAAAGGCTCCACATTGCGTTCCCTAACGATCCGTATCCTTTCTACCGCTTCCAAAGAACGATCCGTAAAATTAATGTGTCCCCAGGTAGAGAGCAAACTCATATCCGTCATCCTTTAAAAGCCTGAGTCAGCTTCTTTACAGTTTCCTTTATCTCTCAATATTCGGATTAGCTTTTGTTTTTTTCGGATCCGTGGCAGGAGAGTTCGGGTCGAATGTTTTCGTCCGTGCGATAGCCCAGTACACCGTTGTATCCGGTGAAAGCAATGATTGCTTTATGCCCGTGGTAGAGCAAAAAGTCAGGGTGTCTTCAACAAATTCATCCAAAATGGGAACCAAATCGTAGTCGCCGATGCTGACATTTCCGTCTTTGTCCGTGTATTGCAACTTCGGCTTTCCCTCTTCGTCTAAAACCATCTTATCGGCAAAACCGCTTCCTTGCATATAAATATAGTAATTTACATCGTCCTCGGACATGACGAAGGGCTTTTTCCCTTCGGGCAGCATAATCTGCTTCTTTATCATTTTCTTTGTGCCGTCAGGCTGCTCCTGCATTTCCGCAATATCATGCATATGTACCATGACATATCCGCGCTCGTACATTTCTCGGATTACTTCCTTAAATTCCGGAATCGTAGTCATTACAGAATTGTACTGCCGTCCCTGATGGGTATCCTTTAAAGCGCGGTCTGTATCCACAAATCTAGAATGTGAAAGAAAAATATGAGTAATGCTATCCATATCTGCGGGAACAAGCTTTGTTTTTGCTTCCTCAAATTCCGTGATTTTTGCGGAAATTTCACTATCTTCCGAGAGACTTAAGGAATTGAGTGTGGCATTGCTCCGTCGTAATCATACTGCTTGGCTTGCAGTTCTGCAGCCTTTAATGCCTCTTCCTTTTCGGATAATGTCGTGTCCGTACTTTCTTCGCTACTTTTTGTTTTCGATTTCGCTATCGGAGCTTAGAGGACGAATGTTCTTTTCCCATGCAGGAGAGCTTTCTTTTTTTTGGCCCAGCAGTTCTCTTTCCCTTAGGTAAGGAAGCGCATAACGATTCCAAACAAAGGCAAGAAGAAGTAAAAGTAGCAACAAAAAGCTAAGAAGGATATGGACTCGCTTTTCGCCGCCGCTTCTCTTCTTAGCTCCATCTTTTTTCGATGCTCGTTCATCCTCTTCTGATAATCTATCTCTTCAAAATCTTTTTCCGTCATTTTTTCCATCCTTTAAAGTGTTAAAGCTATACCGCTCTAAGACATTGTACGGAAACTTCTCTCTACTTTCAAGAAGAGAACTCCCTTAAATTTTAGGAAGAAAAAGAAGGTCCTTTTAAGCACAGGATATAAAAAGGATTGGCTCTAATTTTTAAATTTATGCAGGAGGGGAGAAATGCTTTTATACAGTAACAGACAAAGCAAAACATCCAGCATTCCCTTAATAAAGGTAAAGGGGAGATTAAAGATGAGGAGAGCCCTTTCCATACTTCCTACAGAGGGTAGAATCAGCTGATATAGGGAGAGTACGGTTTCCTGGGCATGAAGTTATAGTAAAAAGGATACACAACAAAAAGATTGAGGATAGGAAATCAAAGCCATACTCAGCGCTCCGAGAAGGGACGCGATAACGGCGGATTTTTTTGTTTTCTTTCTTCTGTAAAACAGTCCTGCAACACCTACAAAGCAGGATCCAAGGATAAAGTTTGACAGCTCTCCTACGGCAAAGGAACCGGAACTGAAGGAATGTAGGATATTCTTAATGAGTTCGACCAGTATTCCCGCAACGGGACCGATACCAAAGGCGGCAAGAAGTGCAGGAAAGTCTGAAAAATCAAATTTAATAAAGGGGGGCATAAGAGGAGCAGGGACCTCCAACCACATCAGCACATAGCTGATTGCGGAAAGAATACCGATAATCGCAATATTTCCAATGCGAATATTGCGATTCATTTTTCCTGTGCTCTTTTGTACCTGAGAATTTGTTTCTCCGCTCTGTTTTTCATTTTTTTACTCGCTTTCCTAAAAAGGGAGGAGTTCCCCTTTCGCAATGAACAGATTTCTTCTTTCAGCGTGAAAAGCGATTGACTTTTGTGAGTAAAAGAAAATGCATAGGCGCGTCCTATGTGGAAACTTATGCAAGCATACTCATCAAGAATAAAAAAGCCCTGTACAAAAAGTACAGGGCAGAAAAATCGTCAAACTCGCCTCTTTCATCCAGACTATACTGTTGGTGTCGGAATTACACCGACTCGGCTGCAAATACAGGTCGCGGACTCTACCGCCAGTGGGGAATCACACCCCGCCCTGAAGAACTACTCTACAGAATACACCTTTTTGGGGAAAATGCAATAGACTGTATAAATCCATCATTTTTGGACAAAAGATACAAAAACTTTTAAAATATTCTAGAAAAAGTATACAAGCAAAAAGACGGGCCGCAGAAAAAAAGTATTTATAGAATAAAACTATAAAAATAAATAATGTTTTTAATATAAAAATAAAAAGCAGTTTTTATCGAAGCAAAAAGAGATAAGGAAATTAGCTATTTGAGGTAATTTTTATAATAAAAATTTTTGTATTTTTCGAATAGGACCGTCTATAAAATGCTAATTTCTTGCACTTAACTCTAAAATTCACTATACTAGGAAAAATAAGAATCTATGAGGAATCTAAAAATTTGTTAGATAAAAAGAATGATATAAAACAAAATTCTAAAAAGAAATAGGAACAGTTTTTACAGGGGCAAGCTCTGCTTTTTCTTTTTGAAAAAGAGATAGGGGAAGAGACGCCGGGGAAGGAGAACTTATGCGAGAGATGAAGACAATAGAGGCGGTCGGACAGATTCTTTGTCAGGACATCACCCAGATTATTCCCGGTGTAAAGAAAGGCCCGATTTTTCGTAAAGGGCACAGAATCGAGGAAGCGGATGTTCCGGTGCTTTTGTCCGTAGGAAAAGATCATATCTATATCTGGGATGAAGATGCCGATATGCTGCATGAAAACGAAGCCGCAGAAATCCTCTATAGGATGGGAAAAGGCGAAAACATGCATCCCGGAGAGATCAAAGAGGGAAAGATCGAGTTTATTGCAGACTGTGACGGCGTATTGAAGGTCGATTCGGAGAAGCTTTTTCAGCTCAATTCCTTCGGAGAAATGATGATGGCAACGAAGAAGAACAATACTCCCGTGAAAAAGGGAGAAGTGCTTGCCGGAACAAGAATCATTCCGCTTTGTATCGAAAAAAGAAAAATGGAGAGGGCAGAGCGCATAGCGAAAGATGGCGGCATTTTACAGCTTCTTCCTTATAAGAAAAAGAAGTGGCCTTCGTGACTACGGGAAATGAAGTTTATCACGGAAGAATCGAGGACGGCTTTACGCCGGTTGTAAAGGAAAAGCTCTCGTCTTTTCCGGTGGAATTCATCAGGCAGAGCCTTTGCTCGGATGATGTGGATAGGGAAATGAGCGCTATACAAAAATATCTTAATGAGGGAGCAGAGCTCATTCTCTGCACCGGCGGTATGTCGGTGGATCCCGATGACAGGACGCCTCTTGCCATCAGAAAGTCTTCGGAGAGGGTGGTGAGCTACGGCGCACCGGTTCTTCCGGGATCGATGTTCATGTTGGCCTACGGAAAGGGGCAATGTACCGATTATGGGGCTTCCGGGCAGTGTTATGTTTTGCCCCATTACTGTATTTGACCTGATCTTACCCCGCATCATGGCGGATGATCCCGTGACAAAAGAGGATATAGACAGCCTTGGAGAAGGTGGATTATTGTAAAAGTGCTTTTATAGAAAGCGTATTACTGCAAAAAGTTTTCCGGAAGGCGTATTATTTGTAAAGAGCTTAGGATATTTCCCTTTGTTAAATACTCGCTGAAACATCGGAATGAGGCACTGGGCCGGAAAAGGGAAGATAGATGAGAAAATATGGCAGCATATCGCGGAACTGGACCCGTCCCGGGAAAATGTCCTGCTGACTTCCCTAAACGAAGAGAGTCTAGGTGAAAAAAGTCCTTTTTGTGGATGGAGAAGAACGGGCAAGAACATCTGATTTTCAACATCTAATCCTCCCTTTGGTAAAAGCAAAACGCGGCCTGATTGCTTTAGGAGAGAAACAGTATTTCCTGGATAATCTCGCCGGCGAAAAGAAACTCATCGTGCTTGGAGCGGGACATGTCGCTCTTTCCGTGATTCGTTTAGGGAAAATGATTGGCTTTCAGGTGCTTTGTATCGAGGACAGACCTTCCTTTGCGAAAGCGGCGAAAAGAGGCAGGAGTGGATGAGGTTTTGTGTGAGGACTTTGCAAAGCCCTCTCACCCTTAAAGGGGATAAAGACAGTTATTTTGTAATTGTCACTCAGTGGGCATACGCACGACCTCATCTGCCTTAGAGAGATTCTGAAGAAATCCCATGCCTATATCGGCATGATGGGATCGAAAAGAAGAGTTACATTTATTAAGAAGCAGCTTTTGGAAGAAGGAGTCAGCGAAGAAAGTCTTCAGGAATTGCATAGCCCTATCGGACTTGCTATTGAGCGGAGACCCCTATGGAAATCGGGCTTTCCGTTCTTTTCGAAATTGTGATGGAGAAGAATAAGAGCTTTCATCAGGAAAAGTCTTACGAAGGAAATGCTGGACGCGATGCTAAGCGGGAAGACTATGTGCTGGCGACCATAGTTAGAGACAGGGCTCCGCACCGAGAGAAGCCGGCACGAAGATGCTGATTAGTCCCTTAGGAAAAAGCTCATCGGCACTATCGGAGGAGGCTGCGCCGAAGCGGAAGTGGTACAGAAGAGCCGGGAGTTAGTTTTTGGAAAATGCAAAACCCGCCTGTCTATATCATGTGGACCTTGCTGATGACATTGCGGCAGAGGAAGGCATGGTCTGCGGAGGACAGCTGGATGTACTTTTAGAAAGAGTCTGAGCGAAAATGCTATAGGAAAGATGTGGGAATTGAAGCCACATAAGGTTTAGAAAGAAGCCGAAGAGCAATGTGAGAATGGGCTTAGACTAGCTTTTAGTCAGGAAGGAATAGAAAAGCAAGAGGAAGAATGAAGGATCAATTTCAAAGACAAATCAATTATATGCGCCTTTCCGTTACGGACTGCTGCAATCTGCATTGTTGTTACTGCATGCCTAAGGGCATGGAGAATGTGCTTCCCGTGGAGAAGCTTCTGTCCTTTTCGGAAATTCTTTTCTGGCAAAAAGAGGCTTTCGAAGCTTGGGATTAGCAGATTTAAGGTAACAGGCGGAGAACCCTTGGTGCGGGACGGAGTCTTGATTTTTATTAAGGAGCTTAAAAAGCTTGATAAGGTGGAACAGGTCACGCTGACCACGAACGGCATTTTACTGAAGGATGTACTTCCGGAACTTCTTTCTGCTGGAATAGACGGGATAAATGTGAGCCCTCGATAGCTTAAAGGAGGAAAGATTCGCAGAAATCACAGGGCTTCCCAGTGCTTTCCCGGGTTTTTAGAGGGATATACGCAGCCAGGATGCCGGGATTCGTGCCAAGCTGAACACGGTGATGCAAAAGGGAAAAATGAGGAGGAGCTCTTTTCTCATTAGCGCTTGCAAAGGAGCGTCCTCTGACATTCGTTTCATAGAAAATGATGCCGATTGGCTATGGGAAATATTTTGAACCCTACTATAATGAAGAAATTTTAGAGAAAATCAGAGAGATTTATCCGGCATTACGGAGGATATTTCCGTCCACGGAAACGGTCCTGCGAAGTATTACTCGAATCCCGGGCTTTTTCGGTTCTGTAGGTTTTATTTCCGCGCTTCACGGGAAGTTTTGCGGAAGCTGCAATCGAATCCGCTTAACGAGCGAAGGAGAGTTGAAGCCCCTGCCTTTGCTATGGAAATGGATATGCGCTTAGGGGATATTACGCAATACGGCATTTTCCGAAGAGGAGAAAAAGAGCGGGAAGTGGAAAAACACTGCGGAACTGTATTTTAGGAAAGCCGGAAAGCCATGCCTTTTGAAAAAAGCTCTCCGAGGTTACGGAACATAGAGCGATGGGTAAAATCGGTGGATAGCTTTGATGTTAGGATTTCGATAGACAATAAAGAAGGCAATAACGAAGATAATAAAGAAGGTAAAAAGAGAGGTAAGGCCGAACAGGGAAAAAGGCTTGGAGGATAAATGGGAAAGCTACTGGCGATATGCATAAGCAGGAACAGAAAAAGAAGTGAGGAAGCAGTCCTCATCCCGCAGTTTGGGATAGAGGGAGATGCGCATGCAGGAAATTGGCACAGGCAGGTTAGCCTTCTCTCTTGAAAAGATAGAGGATTTTCGTAAAAAGGGGCGGAAGTCGAGTTCGGCGCCTTCGGAGAGAACCTCGTGGTGGAAGGGCTTTTGACCTTTCCCTGATGCCCGGTAGGAAGTGAAATTCATGTCGGAGAAGCGGTTTTTAGAGCTGACTCAGCTTTGGGAAAGAGTGCCATACCCACTGTGCTATTTACCACAGAATGGGAGATTGCATTATGCCAAGAGAAGGGTATTTTCCAGGGTGATAAAGGGAGGAACAATCCGGAAGGGAGATCTTGTGGAAGTTTTTCCGCCTGATTCGGAGAGAGCTTATACGGCGGCGGTCATTACCCTTTCGGATAGAGCGTCTTCCGGGGAATATGAGGATCTTTCGGGACCGCTCATTCAGGATTTTTGGAGAGTCAGGGGATAGTAGTGGAGGAGCGATTGCTTCTTCCGGATGGAAGAGAGGCTTTAGAAAAGGCCCTCATTCGTTTAGCGGATCAAAGAGAGATATCTTTAATACTGACAACTGGGGGCACGGGGATTTTCTGAAAGAGACTGCACCTGGAGGCCACTAAAGCCGTGTGTGAGAGAGAAGTTCCTGGTATTCCGAAGCCTTTTACGGCAGCATAGCTTAACGATTACCAAAAAAAGCCATGCTCAGTCGCCAGACCGCAGGGATATGGAAACATTCTTTAATCATCAATCTTCCCGAAGCCCGAAGGCTTTGCAAGGAGAATCTGAATTTCTTTTTCCGGAGCTCTTTCACGGCATAGGGAATCTTACGGGGGACAGAAAAAGAGAATTAGGAGGAAGAGTATGAAAAGTTTGAGTAGGAAGCCTTGCCTTAGTGCTTCCGCTATGCTCATCTCCTTTGCGGAGGGGCAAAGAAAGAGGAGACAGCAGCAGAGAGCAGTGTAGTAGAGACCGAGAGCAGTAAAGCGGAGACAGAGAGCGCAAAGGAAACGGAAAAAGGCCACTGAAGGGAAAAGACGGAAATTCAGGTCTTTGTTGCGGCTTCTCTTAAAAATGTAATGGAAGAGCTCGGAGCGCAGTATGAGAAGGACAATCCTTCCGTGAAGCTCATTTTCCGTGCAGATTCTTCTGGAAAGCTCCTGACACAGATTCAGGAAGGCTATGCTTGTGATGTATTCTTTTCGGCAGCACAGAAGCAGATGGATACTTTGCAGGAGGAAGGAAAGCTCGTTGAAGGTACGAGACAAAATGTAGTCAATAACCAGCTTTGCGTAATCACAAGAAAAGACAGCGGTACGAAGGTTACCGGCTTAGAGACGCTGAAGGATGCAAAGTCCATTGCTCTTGCAGACGGTACTGTACCGGTAGGAAGATATACCAGAAAAGCACTGGTGAGCCTCGGCATTTTACCTGAGGCAGAGGACCTTTCGAAAATCAGTACAAAGGAAGTTTCCGATGCTTTGGGCGGTGTAGAGATTTCCGAGCAGTCCAATGTTTTCGAAAGGTTTTTGGCGGCGGTAGTGGAAGGTTCCTCCGAAGTGGGAACAACTTACTATTCCGATACCTACGGGAAAGACATGGATGTGGAGATTCTCGAAAAGGTTTCCGATGATTTAACTGAAATGTCATCTACCCGATTTCTCAGGTAGTCAATGATGAAGCAAGCGACGCGGAAATTACGGAAGCAAAAGAAGTTTGTGGAGTTTGTTTGTAGTGACGCGGCCAAAGAGACATTTCGAAGTATTACTTTGATACCAATGTAGAATAATGCAGGATAGTGCTAAAGTTGCTAATAATAAGAGAAAGCGGAGCGGAGTTCTGAAGGATGATTTGAAGCAAAAAGCAACTTACAAGTGAAGCCGGAGAGAATTACGGAGACGAAAGGAGAAAATCCATGATGGAAATGATACAAAGCTTAGACTGGAGTCCCTTTATGGATTTCTCTAAAAACCGCAGTGGGTCACCACCATAATTTGTTTCTTTTAGGGATATTTTTGGCCGTGAAGGTGATGAGCTCCCGTCCCTTGGGGACAATTTTCTTGACGGCTTACTTACCCTTCCTATGGTCCTTCCCCTGACGGTAGCAGGATTTTTCCTGCTCCTTCTTTTTAGTAAGAGAAGACCCTTCGGCATCTTCCTTTTTGAACATTTCGGCATCAGGTGGTGCAGTCCTTCTTAGGCTGCGTGGTGGCGGCAACCGTGATTTCCTTTACCTCTTATGTATCGAAATGCGAGATCCGCCTTTTCGCTTGTTCCGAAGGACTTGGTTTATGCAGGACAGACGCTCGATGAGTGGAGTTTTCCATTTTCTGAAAATTATTGTACCGCCTCCGCGCTCGGTATCTTTTCGGGAACGGTGTTAAGCTTCATGCGAGAGCACTTGGAGAATACGGGGCGACTTCCATGCTTGGTGGAAATATTCCGGGGAAGACCGCGACCATTTCTCAAAGAATCGCTCGTTATGCAGGTGACCGGGACTATGCGACCGCAGGCCTTTTGGGTAATGGTAGTCCTCTTTCTATCCTTCGGGATTTTAACGCTTTATCAGTTTGACAGGAGGAAAAGCGCTATATGGGATAGATTAAAGAAGCGCGGGTGAAAGAAAGCAAGCCGGCTCTATATGAATATATAGTATGGAAATAGATAAGTAGGCTAAGTTCTATATGGACAGAGGATGGAATAGATAAAATGGCATGCAGTGTTTCGATTAAAAATATGGGAAACTTTTTCTGATATGCAGTTTCAGATAGAAGCAAAGAGGCTCGATTCTCGGAGAATCCGGGGGCCGGAAAGTCCATGTGCTTAAAAGGCGATTGCCGGAATTCTAAGCCCGATGAGGGGAGATTTACATTGGTGAGAATTGTGTATTTTCCAAGACGGGATCTTCCGCCGCAAAAGAGGAAGGTGGGCATCTTTTTCAGTCCTACGCACTTTTTCCCGCATATGAGCGTTTGGGAGAATCTTTCGGTGGCTCTTAAGGGGAGCAAGGAGGAAAAGAGAGAAAAATCAGCTCTATTTTAGAAAAAATGGAGCTAAAGGGCATGGAAAAACGCCTTCCCGGGAAGCTTTCGGGCGGGCAGCAGCAGAGAGCGGCTCTTGCGAGGATTCTTGTGGGAGAACCAGAGATCATCCTGCTTGACGAACCCTTTTCCGCACTGGACTTTTCTCTTCGGGACCGAATGCGGAGGAGCTTATGCGATATTTGAGTACTTCCAAGGAAGCTGTACTCATGGTTTCCCATCTCGAGGATGAGCTCTATCGCTTTTCCGAGGAACTTCTCATCGTGGAGAACGGCAGGATCCTTTGCCAAGGAGAAACGAAGAGCCTCTTCAAAAATCCGAGGAAGAGAGGCGGCAGCAGCTTTGACAGGCTGTAAAAACATTTCCAAAGCCGAAAAAAGAGGAGAAAATGGCCTGTATGCAGTGGACTGGGGAATAGAGCTTCAGCTTGATAAGGAAATATCGGACAGCCTCTCCTATGTGGGCTACCGTGCCCATGATTTTTATCCCCGTGTTTTTCGGAGGAAGAGGCGGAGAAAAATTGTATCCCGGGTTCGCCTAGAGAATATTGCGGACTACCCCTTTGAAAAAGAATTTCTATTTTTCAGGCAAAAGAGGGTACGGAAAAGAATCGTCTTTATGGAACAGAGAGAGTCTCTTAAAAAATGGGAGCAACTAGGAAACGCCAAAGTATCTAAAAGTGGATACGGAGAAGCTTCTACTCTTAGAAGAATAAATTTTTTGAATAGCTGTACAAATCAAATCTCTTTATGTTTTTATGGTTTGTAGACCTCTTTTTGGAGTACTCTACCGCTAGGGCTCGCAAGTAAGCAAAATCGGAGATTTAATTTTTACAGAGAAGATAGAGTTTGAAATAAGACTTGCAGCGAAAAGTGCAGCATGAGGAGAAAAATGGGAGAGTTTACACATTTTGACGATAAGGGAAATGCCTGTATGGTCGATGTTTCCGAAAAGGACGACACGGGAAAGAGTAGCAGTCGCGTTGAAGCATTTTCTCTAAATGAAGAAGCCATGCAGGCGGTTCTTGGGAAGAAAATCAAAAGGGAGATGTTTTACTGTAGCGCAGGTTGCAGGAATCATGGGGGCGAAACGCTGTTCGATCTGATTCCGCTTTTGCTATATTTTACCGCTTCACGGGGCAAGATAGAGTTTAGTGTGATGAGAAGATAGGCGAAATTCAGGTTATTTCCACGATGAAAAACACTGGGGAAAACCGGGGGTGGAGATGGAGAAGCGCTTAGCGGAGCAAGTATCGCTCTGCTTTGCGTTTACATATGTGTAAGGCTATTGATAAGCGCATACATTGTCAGCGGTGCACGTTTACAGGAGAAAAACGGGAAAAAGCGGAGACTTTCCCTATGATGAAAAAGGAGAAAAGAAGCCTAAGAGAGTCACAGAAGGGTAGAGCTGAGTGGCAAGGAGCTTAGAGATTCCGGGACGGTTTAAATCAAACAGAAAAATAGCTCTAAAAGGAGGATAAAATGATTTATTTGGATAATGCGGCAACAATAGCCTTATCGGAGTCGGCAAGAAATGCCATGGAGCCCTATCTTCCGGCTATTATGGAACCCTTCTTCTATTTACCGTTTCAGGACAAGAGGCGAGAAAGGCGGTAGAAGAGAGTAGGCAGACTATCGCCTCTCTTCTTCATGTTTCACCAAGAGAGATTTATTTTACCGAGGAGGACGGGAGAGTGATAATGCTGGGCATTTCTTCCGTGGTGCTGGAAAGAGCATTAGGAAAAGAGCGCGCAGCTCATCACCAGTACCATAGAACATCCTGCTGATGCTTCTGAACTTACGTAGCTTTTTGAAAAGCTTGGGAGTAAAAGTAAAGGGCCGGATTCCGGTGGATCAAAAGGGACTTTTCGATTTTAGAAGCTTTTGGGAGAGACTTTACAGGAAGAAAGCTCTTTAAGAAAACAGAGGAGAGTTCGCATTGCTTGATCTCCGTTATGGCGGCAAAACAATGAAAATCGGAACCTTGCAGAACTTAAAGAGATAGGGCGCCTTGCGAAAGAGCACTGAGTGCAGTTTTCCATACCGATGCAGTGCAGGCTTTCGGGCCAGATTCCGCCTCGATATGGAGGAAATGCGGATAGACCTCTCTCTGCAAGCAGCCATAAGATCCACGGACCCAAGGGGGTGACCCCTGTATATCCGAAAGGTCTTAAGCCCCTCCTTTTGCTAACACGGTGGAGCACAAGAGAGGGCATTTCGCGCAGGTACGGAAAATCGTTCCTGGGAGATAGTCGAGTTTTTCTGTAGCGGCAAAAGAGACTTTTCCACGATGGAAGAGAGAGCTAGATGTTGCGTTATGAGCACTCTTTAAAAGGCTCATGGAGGAAACCTGGAGGGCGACACAAGGTGTGAATCTGCTGAAGACGGGGGACTGGAGAGAGTCCGAGCTCCTTCCTTTCTCACTTCTACCATCGTCTTCCTGGAAATGTCCAGCATCTGCCTTCCTGGAGTAGAAGGAGTAGAGCGTTCTGCCCTCCCTTGACCAAAGTAAGGAATCTGCGCGCAGCGGCTCAGCCTCTGCAAGGGTTCTTTAGGAGCTGAGCCATGTACTCTTTGCACTCGGAAAGAGTCATGAAGCAGGCAGCACCCGGACTGCGCTTAAGCCTCGGAAGAGACACTCACGGAGGAAGAGCTGGAATATACGGTAATAGAGTGCAATCAAAGAGGCAGTGAGCAGTTGAGTCAAAAAGGGTAAACAGTGAAGAATAGAAAGCAAACGCAAAATTGTAAAGAGAATGAAGAGAATAGAAAATTCATTTATAATAGGATGCAATAAGAGCCATAGTTAATTAGTATAAATTGTAATTTCAAGAAGTTTTTCAGATATTCAGAAGAAGCTCCAAAAGAGAAAAGGGTATGTATGGAAGTGGGCAAAGATTTCAAGTAAAGGGCAAATTACAACCCGGTATCCGTTAGGACACAACTCAGTTAGCGGAGATAAACTTTGTAATAATGGAAGAAAATGAAGATTTTACTTGAGAATTCCGCAATGCTGGCCTTTTAAAAAGAGTATAGAAGAATCTCAGAGGAGTAAGCCGAGAAAGCTGGCATTGTAAGGAGTGAAGATTTACAAAGCCTCGCCCAGGAGATAAGAGAGAAACGAAGGAGAAAAATAAATGAGAACTGCGTTGGATACCAATGATTTTGACATCCGCGATTTTCTTTCCTCTAATTAAACCAGGAAACCCTAATTAAAAAGAATCATCGGAGCAGAATGAAAATAGTGATTTGTGATATGTTATAGAAGAGTCAGTCTTGTAATTGAAAGGGAAGTTTTCGCCGAAGAAAGCCTCGCTCTAAAAGATTTTTCACAGCCTACCTTTGACCTCGCATAAGTGAAAAAGGAAATCCGGAAAAAGAGAAAATATCCGAAATAAGGGATGAGAAAAGACTTCCCACATTGGTGACGACGATAGAAAGCAATATAGACATATTTTTGACAGGAGATAAAGACTCCTCTGGCATTAAAGGATATTAAAACCCAAATGATGACTCCAAGTGACGGAGTATTTGGAAAGAAAATCACAAATCTAAGTATCACGCCTTTACAGCCCCAAAAACATTCTGTGGGATGCCCACTACATCACAAAGAATTAGCACTCAATCGCTCTGGATAGAAAGCACAATTGCCGGAGAATAAAAGCTTTATCTTGTAGAAAAGCAGAGGAGTGGAGTATGAAATATAAACTCGTTTTGCATACAAAAGTCGGTAGAAAGTATCAGCTGTTGTCGTCATAAAAGACTGTAAATGGATCATGGGAATCAGGCACTGGAGCAGGTGACGGTGCTGCCTCTTCTCAGGTGGAGGGACAGCCTGATTGCGCAAGCTTTTACAGGTATGGGCATTTCCGCCGGATAGCTTTGAAAGAGCGGTGGAAGAGACTCACCGCACTCCTGTTTCCTGGAGGGCAGCAGTATTTTTCGCAGGATGCGAAATAAAATCTGATGATGCTTGGAGGACCATGCGAGAAAAGCCATGGGCGATGAGTATGTCCGTCCGTGGAGCATATTTTCCTTGCGCTCCTGAGGACGGAGACACAAGGACGATTCTGAGGGCTGTTTAAAGAGTTTACCGACATCACAAAGGAGAAGTTCGCTCTCCGCACTCCTCCGTCGCGAAACCAGGTAGAAGGTCATGACGGACAGCCCGGAGGGTACCTATATGACGCCTTAAAATAAATACGTGCTATGGTGAAATGGTCGAGAGACAAGCCAGCAGGAAGTTCTGATCGTTATCCGGAAGAGACGAGAAATCCGAAACATTATCCGAATCCTCTCCCGAAGCGGAAGAATAATCGCTGGCAGTCGGAGAGCCGCGTCGGAAAAGACGGCAGCCGTAGAGGGACTCTGCCAGAATTCTCCGCGAAGGGCGATGTGCGGGAATCTTTGAAAATAAGAAAATCTTTGCGCCTCGATATGGGCTCCTCATCTGCCGTGGAGCAAAGTACAGAGGAGAGTCTCGAAGAAAGACTGAAAGGCGGTTCCTCGATGATGCCAGAAGTCCGGTGGCGAGATCATCCTCTTTATCGATGAAATCCATAATATCGTCGGCGCGGGAAAAACCGAGGGTTCCATGGACGCGGGAGCCTTTTGAAAGCCGCTTGCCAGAGGCGCTGCACTGAATCGTGCGACAGCTCTCGATGAATATAGAAAATACGTTGAAAAGGACGCCGCTCTTGAGCGTCGTTTCCCAGCCGGTTATGGGTGGACCGAGCCGACGGTGGAGGATACCATTTCCACTCACTTGACAGGAATCATGAAAGGGCGCTGCGAAGTCTCCATCAGCGTAAAACTCGCGGATACTGCGCTCGTTGCGGCGGCGACGCTTTCCTTGACCGTTGCGATCTCCGACCGTTTCCCTTCCGGATAAGGCAATAGACCTTTGTGGATGAGGCCTCAGAGCCATGATTAAGACGGAAATGGATTCCATGCTGAGTAGAAATGGACGAGCAGCAGAGAAAGATTATGCAGCTGCGGAGTTGAAGAGCTTGCGCTGCCAAAAGAGGACGATCAGCTTTCCAGATAGACTTGGCAGCCTTGCGAAAAGGAGCCTTTCGAGCTTCAGGATAAGTTTAATGTCCAAAAGGCGCAGCGGGAAAATGAGAGAGATGCCGTTTCCAAGTTGCAGACTTTAAGAGAAAAGAAGAAACGAGCTGCAAGTGCGAAGTCAATAATGCAATGCAGGGAGAGAAGGAAAAAGGCCTCAAAGCTGCGAGATATCAGGATCGTATGCACAGGTCGAAAAGGAACTTGGAAGAGGCCAGGCTACCCGCCCAGAAGAAACTAGTACGCTCAGTGCGTGACGGGGTAACTTTGGAGGAAGAGAGTGCGAGAATCATCAGTCGTTGGACAGGCATTCCGTAACAAAAGCTGAATGAATCCGAGCGTTCAGTGTTGCACCTTGACGCTGAGAGTCGCAGAGACTCATCGGACGGGAAGAAGCGGTAGAGAAGGTTTGCAAGCGATGGCCCTTCGTTCGAAGAGCAGGATCAAAGGATCCTGCATGAAGGCGATCGCTCGCTCTCTCTTGGGACCTACCGGTGTGGAAAGAGCTGGCTGTGCGACTCGCGTGCGCAAAACCTTTTTCGATGATGTGAAAATGCGATGGTCAGGAAATCGAGTGGGCGTCGGAGCACATGGAGAAACATTCCGTATCCCGTCTTATCGGTGCGCGGCTCCCGGCCATGGTAGGCTACGAAGAGCGTGACGGCTTTGACGGAGGCGGTGGCAGAAGAGCCCTATGCCGTAGTGGCACTACGACGAAAGTCGAGAAAGCTCGCTGGATGTCTTTCAGCATCCTGCTTACCCAGGTGCTGGATGACGGAAGAATCATCGGATTCGCAGGGCAGAAACCGTAGACTTTAAGAACACGATTGTGTCCTGACTACTGAATATCGCGCGCAGAGCCTCTTGACGGTATCGGAGAGGTGACGGCGTGATTTCGGAGAACTCAGAAAGAGAAGTGATGGATAGCTCTGCACGTGGCATTTCCCGTCCGGAGAGTTCCTGGAATCTCGTCTGGACGAAATCATCCTCTTTTAAGCCGCTTATCAGAAGTGACATGGAGCGCAGTTGCAGGAGCTTATTTTTAAAGGACATCAATAAAGCGTTTGCGGGATAAGAGACTGCACATTGAGATTGCGTGAAAGAGGCCTCTGGATTTCATTTTTGAAATGACGCTATGGAGCCGGGCTTCTTTGTGAGCAAGACCCTAAAGCGATTATATGCAAAGCATGTGAGCAGCGCTTTCGCAGCAAAGTGTGTCCTGGAAGAGACACTTGAGTGAGGGCGATGAAATCGAGATGGTACCTGGAAAACGGAGGATTGAAAGGCGAAGTCAGAGCGATAAAGAGGAAACCCGGATACCTGATATGCCGAGGAACGCAGATAGCTACAATTTTGAAGTGGCGTTTCTCGTCATGCGTTTTGCTATTTTGTGCTCAGCTCCAGATCATTATGTTTACTCCTGGAATGTGCTATCTTAACCTCGGGTATTTTGTAATCTTCTCTTTGACCTCGGTCTCATCAGAATGGTACAATTTCTCCAAATGTCTTTTAAGAAAGTTCAGAGAAAGAATGCATAGGAGCAAAGAGGGAGTGCAAATGGACGTGAAGAGCGCAAGTTTCGTGAGAGGTACACAGGTTTACCAGATTGTGTGATCAGACTATGATGAGATTATTGAGTCTGTCAGCATAAGAAAGAAGTCCTATCATAAGGATGCCCTGCAGTGACATTTCCTTTTCCGTAAAAAGGAGGAAGCGGTGAGGGATTATCGGACAAACGTTCCGGAAAATCCACCATGCATGAAGAGATTATTACCGGCGTGCTTACCCTGACAAGCGGGAAGTGTGAAACGAACGAATGATTTGCGCAATCTTGGCGACTGGAGCTGAAAACAACAGGACTATACCGGGATTGACATATACATGAACGGCACTGCGATGGGTATCAATGAGTGAAATGGACAAAGAAGCTCCCGCTATCCTCGGAATTTCTGCTCGACATCGGAGACTTTCGTCATCAGGCCCGTGGTCCTATTCCGGCGGGTGTTCGTCCGCATGGCCTGTCTGCCTTTGTATTTCCATCGATCCGAGATTTTGATTGTCGATGAGGCTCTTTCCGTAGGAGACAGTCTTCTTTCAGGCAAAACTGCTAATCACCGAATGGACGAGGCTGAAGAAGAAGGGCACTACCATTCTCATGGTTGGCACATGACCTCTCGGATCCGGTGATGAAGCACTGTGACCAAAAGTGCCATTCCTCTTCTAACAAGGAGAAAAGGCCTGGAGAAAGGCCTTCCAGACGAGATGGTGGATCAGCACAAGAAGATTCTTGCAGGGAAAGAAACGCAGCAGAGAAGTTTGTGGATAGAGCAGGACTTCTTAGGGGAGCGTGGACGACAGTAAAGTCGGAGAAGAAGGGAGAGACAGGAGCTTCTCCAGGAAACAGAAAGCGAAACGGGTGTAAACAACATTCAGAAACGAAAGAGAAGACAGCAGTTCCAAGCAAGCGGCGAATCTGAACAAAGCAGGATGAGAGACAATCGATTGCAAGAGACGGCGCAAAGCGTGATCCTCATGAAGGAAGAAATGGTATTAACCCCTCCGCACAGCTCTACGGAAACGGAAGGCGAGTTGTGGACTTCGGGATTTTTGATAAGGACGGAAGCTCGGCAATATCCTGATAAAAGGAGAAAGCTTCACGATCGGGAGAGAATTCATTTCTATGACGAGATTGCATCCCCCATTTTCACCTTCACGATAAGGATAAGCGCCGGAATGGACTTAAGCGGAACCAATGCAGCACGAAGGAAAAACATCCCTGCCGTGAAGGCGGGTGACGAAGTATATTGCTCTTTCCGCAGAAAATGAATCTGCAGGGCGGAGGTAATCTCCTTCCATTTTCCTGTACACGGTTTGAGGCGGAGAGCATACTGTCTATGACAGAAAATACGACATTACCAGCATTACCGTGCTGTCAATAAAACACGGTGGGGGATTTGATATAGGTCAGAAGTGGCTCTGGAAAGGCATGACACATGACGTTTACCGAGTATAAAGGGAATCTCATAGATTGGATTGCTTCTTTCGTGGGAGTTTGGAAAGATGCGAGTCCTCTTTCTCCGATAAAGAGACGGAAGCGGTCTTTGCAAACCGTTTAAAGGCGATGGCCTTCTCGCTTCAACAGAGGAAGGGCAGTATTCCCATTTGATTGATCTCTGACGTCTCTCGCTCTTTCAAGATTCAAGACATGTAGCTCCCTCTTGAACAAACCTTGTTCGGAGGAGAGCTCATTTTGGGAATCCATAATGAGAAGGGAGTGGAGGAGCCTTGCCGCAGGTATCTGGAGGAAGGGCTCTTATGCCACGCTGGAGGCTGCAGGAGTGTCAAAAAACCTGCTTGGCCAAATATGATGGGGAGGGAAGATTGTACTTTCCGCTTCCGTCCTGGACTACCATCCATTTCTATACAAGGATAGGCTCCCGAAAGGAGAGGAGGGAAGGAGTATCACTGCGCTATCCGGGAAGATGTTCCTGCCTTTGCGCCCTGCTTTCTCTACCGGTTAGAAAGATACGACAGGCATTCGGGGATGGAAAGGACGTCCATAGTAAAGGTGGACTATATTAGAGGTATAATTCCAGCAGAAGCCAGATAACCACCCATCAAGACGGAGATTCTCACGGAGAAAAGGGCGATAAGTTCGTCTTAAGGGGTGCAGAAGGCCAATGCCCACATCGAGTCTCTTCGGGCGAAACTTATGGAAGAGTTCTTTTCAAACGAAATATCCCAGTGTCTTGGAGGAAATACAGTTCACAGAGCCTATGGGTCCTCCAGATCACTCCTATCCATATCCTTTTGTAAAGGAAAGAAACATTTCGAAATCCTAGGGGAGCTGATAACTGACGGAAAAGCACCGGTTAAAGAGATTACAGAGCCTTGGTTCTTCTTCTTGGAAGGAGTGGATTCAGCCGCAGATTATGATCTGCTTTTTGAAAATGTCTTAATGGTGCAGAAATAAGGCGGTGCTCATTGACTGCGAATGGGTATTTCCTGAAGGCGTGGAACAGAAGCTTCCTGGAGACACCAGGTCTCGTGTTGGTATGATTATAAGCATAAATTAAATATGAGATGAGAGCTTTTCACCTCTTCTCCGTACCAGGAAAGCAGACTTCTTGGTGCAGAGAAGAAGGAAGAGTTCAGGAGGTGCACGGAGAGGCAGAGAGAACAATCATCTGGGCATGCCGCAGTCAACACTTCCGGTCGAGGAAGAGCTTCCGGGAAGCAAGGAGTCATCGAGAGAAAAAGAACGAAACATTGCGCATCTTGGAGAAATCGCAAGGACCAAGGATGTCCGCGCAAAAGAAAGTGCTCATGACTCAGGTGCATGTCGGGAAATCGGAAAAGGTCATCAGCACTCCTTGGGTGGGATATTGCAACTCGGACAGAAAATGCATGCTACAAAGCACCAGAGTCTTTGTTCCACATAAAGAAGAAAACTCTTCCTTTTAGCCGTCGTTTCGAGATCTAAGAAGACTGATTCCTCTATCATATGAACCTTTTGCCGATAAGACAACGCTATCTTTGCGGACGGAAATCAGATACTAGGACATTTAGATTGGAAGGCATACAAGAAGGCGGAAAAGTTCGCTGCAAAATGAGCAGCCTAAAGTCAGCATCATTCCTGCTATAACAGATTCACTATGCCTGTCTTGCCTGCAATCCATCCTTGCTCACACGAGCCAGGAGGAAAAACGCCTTACAAGTGATTATTGCGGATGATGTTTCCACACTGACGCTTCTAAAGGGATTTGCGTCTCTTTTCGGAGAACATCGTCATTGCCGGAATAAAGAAAATGGGCTTCCTGAAGAATTGCAATCGGGCGGCGGAAGTCGCAGAGGAGAATATATCTTCTTCTTAAACAATGATACAGAAGTGACCGAAGGCTGGCTTTCTTCCTTCTTAAATTTATGGAAGAACGCTTCGATGCCGGCATGGTGGGATCAGCTCGTCTATCGGATGGAAGGCTCCAGGAGGCGGGCAGCATAATCTGGTCGATGCCTCCACGTGGAATTTCTGAAGACTACAAAACCGGATGATCGGAATACAACTATATGAAAAGTGGACTATATCTCGGTGCGGCGATCCTGTTCATGATTTCGCTGGAAGGAAATCAGGGGGCTGACGAGCTTTTACCGGCCTGTAGAGTTCCGACCTTGCCTTCTCCGTCAAGCACAGCTACTCGTGTTATCAATACGCTCAGGTCATCCACTATGAGGATCTCGAACGGTACCGATGGAGGGCAGTGGCCTAAGCGTTACCAGAAAATCGGGAGAAATTTGAGGAAAATGGAAGGAGAGTTGAAGAGCAGGGCGAGAATGCGGTAATCCAACCCTCTCGCGCGAGAGAGAGCAGGGACAAGGGAAAAACCCCGCTATGTTCTCTTTGTTGTGCGTATGTGTACCGACCTTCGATAAGGATGCCGGTTCAAAAACGACCTATCAGCGGTACCTGAAAATGCTGACAGACAAAGGGTAATTGTGAAATTCCTCGGGGATAATTTTCTTCATGGGAACCCTATACCTCCCGCTTTGGAGGAGCTAAGCATCGAGGTTCTTTACAACTTTTTTGAAGATGCCAGGGCGATATCTGGAATTGGATGGAATTGAAATGAGATATAATGGTCGCCGCCTATTTGAATCGTCACATATTGCAACAAAAGTACATAAGATTTCATTAAGGAAAATACGCCTGGAGTCCCAACACTGCGGACCGACCTGCACTTCCTCCGTCTCCAAAAGGAGTACGAGCTTGAGCAGAGAGACCTGAGAGCTTCTGGAGAATTCAATGCACAAAACATGGAATTCTCCGTGATGGGAAGACCGGATGAACTAATCCTCTTCTTTGAGTGGAGAAATCCATAAAATAGATGAGACTATCGATGAAAGCCATTACCGCCTATGTCTTTGATAAGCGGCAGTAGTGGAAGATGGGAGAAGAAGGGCATCCTCTTGGTGACTTGCATCCAGCAATGAGGACATAGTTCTATAGTTTCTCAGGAAATTCTTCCCTTTGGAAGAAGACAGCTTCGGAGCTGAAATTCCAATATTAATGGGAAGCCATGTCACGGAAAGGTGGAGACTTGGAAAAGATAGAAGGAGTCAAGTGCTCCGGTTTGTCAACGATGAAAACTGCATGAAGCTCTATCAAGAAAAAGCAAATCTTGTAATTACTTGTTCCTCCGCTGGTGCAGGCGTAAAGAAGGATTGTAAAAACACTTCACGAGAACATAATGCAGCCACCTCCTGCGGAGCAGGGGATCCTCATGGAAGAAGTCATGGTAGTGGAGGACGATCACGAAAATTTTGCCGATGAGCGGTGCTTCTGTGCGGAATCTTCGAGAATTCAGGAGTATTCAAAAGCGACAGAGTTTGTGCGGTATTTCTCCCCGATGCGGTATTTAAAGGGGATAAAGGATGATTTTGGGTGTAGGGGTATCACATAACGATACTGGCGATTTGTAGCTGTTGAAACGGGGCACGCTCTCGCTAACCTCGCCCTGACTGAACATCGACTCGGTAGCCGTACTCCGCACAACTCCTCAAACAAATTCCTTCGGAAGTTGGTCCGCTAAGGTTGTTTTCTGATGAAAAGTTTGTCTTGCGGATACTAAGAGCTGCAGTTCTTTGTTTTCGAAGTACGGAGATCAGGTTGCCTTGTTCCAACAGCTGCAAATCGCGGTATGGCTTGTACAGTTCCAAAATCATATTATAACGAGTAAAA